>Ga0210394_10000595_pt1 | contig 72747 bp, 68 predicted proteins | sample IncBWC12MmetaG_FD_160121 | JGI IMG/M metagenome (GOLD analysis project Ga0210394, IMG submission 160121) | Forest soil microbial communities from Barre Woods Harvard Forest LTER site, Petersham, Massachusetts, United States - Inc-BW-C-12-M | ecosystem: Environmental > Terrestrial > Soil >... | reverse complement strand
TGCTTCATCTTTCCCGCCAGGTACTCCACAGCCTCTTCCACTCCCTTCGCGCCATGAACCAATCTCCCACCTGCCTCTCCCCACATCCGCGCCGCCGGCCCCATCTCCACTTCTCGTACTCGCTCTAAAACCGGTAGCCAAAACGCTCCCAACACGACGCACGGCTTGGCTTCCATCACCGATTTATTCAACATCTCCCACACCACCGCGAGCTCCACCAACGTCCCCGTCCCGCCTTTACAAACCACAAATCCATCGCCCATTTCAATCAGCGCAAACAGCCGTTCCTCCCACGTCTTCTTCCGCACTTCCGCGTCGATCCAGCGATTGGCCTTGTTCTTGAAAAATTCCGCAGTCACGCCATACGTTTTCCCGCCGGCATCCTTCGCTCCGCGCGAAACCGCTTCCATCACTCCGCCATATCCTCCACTGCACACCGCAAATCCGCGGACCGTCAAGGCCTTTCCCAAGTTCCGCGCCTCTTGATAGTCCACATCGTCTTCGTGAGGCCGCGAACTCCCAAATACCGTCACGATCTTCTCGTCCATCGCCGGTTTCCCCGCCGTCATTGATTCACAACTGTCTTTTTCTCATCAAATTCCTCAATCATCGCTTGGCACAGTCCGTCGAGGGCGTCATGCACCTCATGACTCTTCACTTCCTGATTGTTGCTCATGAAAGAAAAAATCAGCCTTCTTCCTCCCGGTGTCTCCGCAAACCCGCTAAGCGTCCGCACGTGCGCCACCGACCCCGTCTTTGCGTGAATCCTCCCCGCGATCGCCGCTTCTTTCATCCGTTCATTCAACGTCCCATCCACGCCGGCGATGGGCAATGATGCGTAGTACTCCGGAAACCACTTCTGCTTTTCCGCATACTGCAGCAGCGTCACAAACGCCCGCGGCGTCACGAGGTCATGCCGCGACAATCCCGATCCGTCGGTCTGCACCACGTCATCTTCGCGTATCCCCGCCTTGGCATAAAATTCCTTCGGAAATTTCAGCAGATCCTCCGGGTCATGCCAGCGCCCCGTTTGCCGCGCGGAGGCCCTCAGCAGCACCTCCGCGTGCAGATTCTGGCTGATCTTGTTCACCAACTTCGCCGCGTCTCCGAGACGGATCGAAAGATGTTCCGCAAGCACGGTCCGCGACGCCTCCGCCGGATCGGGATCATGCTCGGCGCGCGCCTGGCCATCCACTTTCACTCCGCGTTCTGTCAACAATCTCGCCAGCAGCGTAGCCGCATGTTCGGCCGGCTCCTGAATCGCCAGCACCAATTTTCGCGGCGCGCTTCGTGCCGGTAGCGTTCCACTCACCACGACCGAAATCGCGCCCGGTTCCCGCGTCAGCCGCAGGTCCGCCTTTTCCTTCGCTCCAGACGTGCTGACCTCGTTCCTGACCACAAAATCCGGGGTTGGCGGCTCTACGACGGCTTGTACCGCGTCTCCGACCTTCTCTCCGGGCGTCAGCGTCAAGGTCACCGTGTTGTCGTCCACCACAATCGCCGAAATCGCCGCGCCATACTCCCACACCATATCGTCGATTTCCCAACCATCCGGATAGCGCTCCCGAGGGAAATAGCTGTCATCTCCCACGATATCCCCGCTAACTTCCTTCACTCCTCCCGCCACAATCATATCCGCCAGTTCCGCGAGCGCTTTTTCTGGCGGCCCATCAAATTCTTCTTGGGTATCGAACGGGAATTTTCGGTTGGAAAGATTCGGATCGCCGCGGCCCACCAGGATTAAGTCGTCCGGGAGTTTCCCGTTCGCGCCAAGTTTGCCGTTGGTTTCAATCGTCGTCCGAAATCGGTAATCCGCGCCAAGCGTGTCTAGCGCCAGCGCCGTCGTCAGCAGCTTCATATTCGATGCCGGCACAAAATACTTGTCCGCGTTCTTCTCATACAGCGCTTCTCCCGTCACCGCATCGGCCACCAGCAATCCCCACGCACCTTTATCGACCGGCGCCGCCTGCACCACCGTCTCCACGCGCTCGGCAAAGCGGCCGGTCGCTGTCTTCGCATTCTGTTCCTGTATCGCTGGCACCGCGGGCGCCGTCGATGGCTGCTGGCCCCACGCGCACCACGCCGAAGCCACGCAAAGCACGGCAAAGAGCGTTCGAACTACGTTTTTCCTCTCCCTGACCATAATCCCTCGATTGGCTATTGGCAAAATCCCTGGACTGAAAGTATATTCGAAAGACTGCGGGAGCTTCCGCTACTCTTGCACCAGGCTCGGGTTGAATCACTTGCGAGTGAAGCACGGCTGTTCCGGGCTCTTCTTGATTGGCGGCTTCACACGCCCAAACCGCATCATAGGAACAGAAACAATCGGGCACGCGATCTTGCTGAGGGTGACTCGAATGAAAAAGCGGCTTGCAACAGTCTTGGCTCTTTCCCTGATCGCACCGGTTCTGTTCGCCGACGACAAGAAGGAGCGTGATCGCCTGGAAAACTGCGGCACCGTCATTCAGGAGATCATGGATATCCCGGACGACATTCCGCAGGACCTTATCGATAAAGCCGACTGCATAATCGTCTATCCCTCCGTCCTTAAAGGTGCCTTTATTTTTGGCGGCAGTTATGGCCGCGGGGCCATGACCTGCCGCACCGGTGAGCGGTTCAACGGCCCTTGGAGCGCTCCGACCATGATGGCCCTCGAAGGCGGCAGCTTCGGATTCCAGATCGGTGGTCAGGCTACAGATTTCGTTCTTCTCGTCATGAACGAACGCGGCGCTCGAGCGATTTTGAGCAGCAAGGTGAAACTTGGCGCCGACGCCTCCGCCGCTGCCGGTCCCAAGGGGCGCAACGCAGAAGCTTCGACGGACGTCACCATGCGCGCCGAGATTCTTTCCTACTCTCGCGCCCGCGGTCTCTTCGCTGGCATTTCCCTCGCCGGGTCTACCGTCCGCCCAGACAACCGCGCAAACGAAAAGCTTTACAAAAAAGACGTGACTGCCCAGGACATCATCTTCAAGGGTTCCGTGCCGGTGCCACCGTCCGCGCAGAAGTTCATCTCCTACCTGAACAAGAAATCTCCCAAAAATCAGTCTTCGGGCAAGGAAATATAGCCCGCTTGCTGTGATAACCATCTGATTCAAAAATAATTAAACAAGATCGAGCGATATCGTCTGATAGGTTTGCAACAGTACCATTGACACCGCCAGATAACTGACCTATGGTCATAAATGAATGGAGGTCAGTTCCATGCCTACCACTCAGCTTTCTCGCCCGTCCCCCGATCGGCGCTCCCGCCGCAGCGCCGAACTCCGCGAACGCCTTTTCCGCGCCGCCCTCACTCTTTTCGGAAAGAAAGGCGTCGCCGAAACTACCGTTGAAGACATCACCAACGCCGCCGACGTGGGCAAGGGTACCTTTTTTAACTACTTCCCTAGCAAGGACCACATCCTCCTCGCTTTCAGCGAAATGCAACTCGCCAAGCTGCAATCTGCCGTCGACGAAGCCCGTCGCACGTCGACACCGATGCCCGACTTCCTCCGCTCCCTCGGCCAGCGCATGACCGAGGAGCCGACCCGCAATCCCGAGATCATTCGCGCCTTGTTGCTCGCCTATATCTCAAGCAACACGCCGGTGCGTCAAGCCATGCTTGATCTGCAAACCCGTGTTCTCGCTCTCCACTCGGAAATGATTGCCCTCGGCCAGAAGCGCGGCGAAATCCGCAACGACCTTCCGGCAATCGAAATCGCGCAGGTTTTTCGTCAAGCCATTTTCGGCACCCTCTTGATGTGGTCTCTCTATGGCGACTCGAGCTTGTTGTCGCGTATGGAATCGGCCTTTGAAGTCCTCTGGAAGGGGCTGACACCGCGAAATCCTGGGCCGCCTGGAATCGTAGTTCCTTTGTTCTGGTAAGTGAGGAGCCCGCCCATGAACCGCAAGCTCATCCTAATCCCCTTCGTCGTGGCCGGCCTTGCCGCAGCCGCTGCTTATTCGATGGGTTGGTTCCACCGCAACACCGGTCTAGAAGGCTCTGGCACGGTCGAAGCGCGCAATATTCGAGTCGGATCCAAAATCGGTGGACGCATCGATAAAATCCTGGTCCGCGAGGGCGACACGGTCGAACCCGGTCAGCTTCTCGTCACCTTCGACGATAAAGAGCTTCTCGCTTCCCTCGACCAATCCCGCGCCGCCGCACTGAAAGCCGAACGCGGTTACCGCCTTGAGGAAATCGCCGAAGTTCGCGCCGCGGCCGCCCAGGCCAAAGCCGAATACGAGCAGCGCAGAAACGGCTACCGCCAGGAAGACATCGACGCAGCGAAAGCCGACCTGGACCGCGCCACCGCGGATGAAATTCGCACGCATCTCGATTTTCAACGATACGACGCTCTCGCGGCCAAGGACCTCGTCTCCAAGCAGCAGCGCGACACCGCCGAAGCCAACTGGAAAATGGCCCTCGCCCAAAAACAAAACTCCACGCACAAACTCGACGAGCTTCGCCGCGGCTATCGCCCCGAGGAAATCGCTGCTGCGGAAGCGCGGTACCACCAAACTCAGGCCACGCTGGAAAAGTACCAACGCGGCAACCGGCGCGAAGACGTCGCCGCCGCCAAAGCTGCCTTGGCCTATGATGAAGCGCGGTTCCGCGAGCGCCAGGTTCTGGCCCCCGCCGCGGCCACGGTGGAAGTTCTCGATGTCCGCCCCGGCGATCTGATTCCGCCGAACACCGCCATCGCCACGCTCCTCGAGCGCGATCAGATCTATGTCCGTATCTACATCCCGGAAACCGAGATCGGCCAGGTGCACGTGGGTCAAAAAGCGCAGATTCGCGTTGATTCGTTTTCCAACCAGACTTTCGACGGCGTTGTGGAGCAGATCAACCAGCAAGCGGAGTTTCTTCCCCGCAATGTGCAAACGCGCGAAGAACGCGTCCACCAGGTCTTCGGCGTAAAGGTACGCATCGATGACTCCTCCCATCGGGTCCTCGCCGGTATGGCCGCCGACATCAAACTTGCTCCGAACAGCTAAACCATGACGCCTTCAGATCAATCGGCGATCTCCGCCAATCATCTCGTCCGTCGCTTCGGCGATTTCACCGCCGTCAACGACGTGAGTTTCCGCGTCGAAAAAGGCGAAATCTTCGGCTTCCTCGGCCCCAATGGCAGCGGCAAAACCACCGTCATCAAGATGCTTACCGGACTGCTTCCCCTCACCTCCGGCGACGCCACGATCCAGGGGATCGAAGTAGGCAAAGATCCCGAAGGCGTCCGCGAAAATATCGGCTACATGTCTCAGAACTTCAGCCTGTACTCGGATCTCACCGTCTCCGAAAACCTCACCTTCTACGGCCGCATCTACGGATTGTCGAGCGATCGTCTTCGTCAGCGCATGGATGAAATCATCCAGCTCAACGGCTTGGGTCCTTATCTGAACCGTCTCTCCGCCCAACTCTCCGGCGGCTGGAAGCAGCGGTTGGCCCTCGGCTGTGCCATGCTGCATCAACCCACGCTGATTTTTCTAGACGAACCCACCGCAGGTATCGATCCTGTTGCTCGTCGCCAGCTCTGGGACCTTCTTTTCGAACTTTCCGCTCACGGCATCACGTTTTTTGTCACCACCCACTACATGGACGAGGCCGAGCGCTGCAGCCACGTCGCCTACATCTATTTCGGCAAAGTCATCGCTGACGGTACTCCCGACGCCTTACGAGAACTGCCCGACGTGAACCCTCCCGGAACCTATCGCGTGGAAATCACCGCTCCCCACGTCACGCAAGCCCTTCGGGCCGCTCGCACTATTCCGGGAATCCGCAGCGCTACGATTTTCGGCCAGTCGGTACACGCTCTCATCGACGACACTCTCGACCTGGACCAGTTCCGCAACCAGCTGCTGAATCATGGCGTGACCGTGGCTGAAATTCGGCCTCTCGCTCCGAGCCTCGAGGATGTTTTCGTCGAACTTACCTACAAGCACCAAGCCGCACATCAGGAGGGTTCCCGTGGTTAATCCTTTTCGCGGTTTCAGTGCGGTCTTCTACAAGGAAACCCTGCACGTGCGCCGCGATTTCGCCACGCTTTTCTTCTCTCTGATTATCCCCATTCTCCAAATGTTCCTTCTCGGCTTCGGTATCGACACCAACGTCCGCCACATCAACACTGTCGTTTACAACGCCGATGGCCGCCGCCTAAGCCGTGAACTCCTCGACCGCCTCAGAAATTCCGACACCTTCAACCTGGCGCGCTTCGTCGACAACGACCACGACCTCAACGACGCCATCGTCTCCGGCCAATGTCGCGTCGGTATCAAAATTCCGGTCGATTATTCCGACAAGCTGCTCCACGGTATGAGCGCTCAAGTGCTCGTCCTGATCGACGGCTCCGATTCTTCTGTCGCTGGTCAGGCCATCAACGTCACTACCGCCATCGGTCTGGATGAATCTCTCCGCCGCGTTCTCGTCAACTCGGACACTTCTTTCGCGGTCGACATGCGGCCCAAAATTCTCTTCAATCCGGATTCCCGCTCTCCCAATTTCTTCCTGCCCGGCTTAACCGCGGTTCTTCTGCTCAACGTAACCACGTTCCTCACGGCATTCTCCATCGTCCGGGAAAAGGAGCGCGGCACACTCGAACAGCTTTTCGTCACGCCCGTCCGCCCCATGGGCCTGCTGCTCGGCAAACTCCTCCCCTATCTCGCCATCGGATTCTTCGAGCTTTGTATGATCGTCGCTGCTATGCGCTTTCTGTTTGCGGTTCCTATCCATGGCAACGTGATCCTCCTGGCGTTCCTTTCGCTGCCGTACATCTTCGTCTCCCTTTCGCTCGGCATTCTCATTTCAAGCAAAGCCACCTCGCAGGCGCACGCTATGCAACTGGCCTTCCTCACCATCCTTCCGAGCATCTTTTTCTCGGGCTATATCTTCCCGCGCGAAACCATGCCCAAGTTTTTCTATGCCCTCAGCTTCTTCGTCCCCGCTACCTATTTCATCAACATCACCCGCGGCATCATCCTTCGCGGCGCCGGCTTGGTTCACCTCTGGTTCGACGCTTTGGCGCTTTTTGCCATGGGCACTTTCCTCCTCGTTGTTGCCGCCCGCCGCTTCCACAATAAAGTCATCACCGCATGATATCCTGTCCGTACGCTACAAAAACGCTGCTTATTTTTGCTACCAGGATGCTTGCTCCTGTAGGGCCGGCTTTACCGAAGCGGGCCGCTCCATTCAGCACCGGCAACACGGAATGGGTCGGAGTTGCTTTTGGAGGCGGGCGCTTTTGGTCTTGGGGAGTGCGCTGTTAGCTAGGAGATAACCAGACAGGAAAGGACTTCAGCAAAAGGAATCTTTGTGACTTGTCCCATCTGCCAAAAACGCAAAGCCGCTCGCTTTTGCCCGGCCAAAGCGGAAAAAATCTGCGCTGTCTGTTGCGGCACCGGGCGCGAAGTCACGATCGACTGCCCTGCGGATTGCGGATACCTCGTTGCCGCACACCGCTACGAAAACGACCATCCCCGCGCCCTTCCCGCCGACACGCCTCTCCTCGATGCGCGCATCCAGCAGGACGTCGTCCACGCCCACGGTCAATTTCTCTCCGCAATCGCCTTCACCATCGCCAAATTCTGCGCCGCGCAGCCTTCCACCGCCGATCCCGAGGTCCTCGCGTCCCTTCGTGCCCTCGCCGAAACCTACAGAACTCTCATTTCCGGCATCCTCTACGAGCAGCCCCCCGCAGCCCTCATTCCCCGACAACTCTACGACGCTGTTTCCCGCTTTCTAGCCGCATCCAAGCAAAACTCGGAACCGCCTTCGTTCGGCCCGGTCAAGGATCCCGAAATTTTCCAGCTGCTGGTCTTCCTTTTCCGTATGGGTCTGCTGCGCACCAACGGCCGCCCACGCTCGCGCCGCTTCATCGAATTTCTTCGCGGCCAATTCCCCGGCGCACAAGAACTTCAGCGCGAACAATCCCGCATCATTGTCCCCTGACCCGGGCCGCTTTCTCTATGCTCTCCGTGCTCTTGCCTCTGTGCCCTCGGTATTCAAATCCCCTTTCCACTCTTGTTCTGCCGTTGACGATTGATCCAAGATCGAAACCGCATCCGTTTTGAAATCCAGGATATCTGTCTTATAGTGTCTCTAAACGGTGCACCACCCTACGTCCACGTCAGCTCTCGTCGGCACTGGGTTCGACCCAGACAATCGTTTGTTTTCTCAGCTTACCTCGCCCCGGCGTATCCCATACAAATCCGCACACCTCCCAGAACGTTGTGAAAGGCAGAAAATGAAAAACCCCTTGAAACTCGCCGCGACACTGTTTGTCATCGCAGCTCTGGTTTCTGCTGCGCCAGCACTCTCGCAAACCTCGGCCACAGCGAAGAAAAACTTTCCCTGGATGGATTCCTCTCTGTCTCCCGATCAACGCGCCAATCTCGTCCTGCAGCAAATGACCCTCGACGAAAAAATCCAACTCGTTCACGGCACCGGTTGGGGCATTCTTCGCGACGGCGACCCGGTTCCCTCGCGTTCCAATCTCGGCGCTGGCTACGTTCCCGGTATCGACCGCCTGGGCATCCCGGACATCAATCTCGCCGACTCCGCCGTAGGAGTCCGCATGGCCGCTTTGCAAAGCCGCTACGCCACGCTTCTTCCTTCCACCCTTGGTTTGGCGGCCACCTGGAATCCGAAATCCGCTTTTCTGTTCGGCTCCGTAATCGGCCGGGAACTTCGCGATCAAGGCTTCAACATGTCCATTGGCGGCGGCGTTGACCTCGCGCGCGAGCCACGCAACGGACGAACTTGGGAATACGCCGGTGAAGATCCCATTCTCGCCGGCACCATCGTCGGTCAACTCGCCAAAGGCGTACAGTCCCAGAAAGTGATGGGCGACATAAAACACTACGCTGTAAACGACCAGGAAACCGGTCGGAATATCCTGAACTCCGTTGTCGACAAACGCTCTCTGCGCGAAAGCGATCTGCTGGCCTTCGAGATCGCCATCACCACCGCGGAACCCGCCGGTGTCATGTGCGCCTACAACAAAGTGAATGGCGATTATTCCTGCGAGAACGACTACCTGCTAAACGAAGTACTAAAAAAGGATTTTGGCTTCAAAGGCTGGGTCTTATCTGACTGGGATGGCACGCACAGCACCACCAAGGCCGTTTTGAACGGTCTGGACATGGAAATGCCCGGCCAGGAATTCCTCGGCGCGCCACTCAAAAAAGCCGTCGAGAGCGGCGAAGTTCCTCTCACCCGCCTAAACGATATGGTTCACCGCATCCTCCGCAGCATGTTTGCCGCTGGCGTCGTCGATAATCCCGTCATGCCTCGTCGCGTCACCGATCCGTTTCGTGGCCGCGAAGACTCCCAGCAGATCGCGGAAGAAAGCATCGTACTGCTGAAAAACGCGGATGGCCTTCTGCCGCTTTCCGCCTCGCGCGTGAAATCCATCGCGGTCATTGGCTCTCACGCCGATGTCGGCGTCCTCTCCGGCGGTGGCTCCGCCCAGGTTGACGCGCCCGGCGGCAATGCCATCGATCCCAAGCCGGGCTCGGCCGAGTGGCAACAACCCGTTTACTTTCCTTCGTCTCCCTTGAAATACATCCGCAAGAAAGCCCCGGGCGCAAACGTGGAGTACAACGCCGGAACAGATTTGGCCGCGGCTGCCGCGCTTGCAAAATCCTCCGAAGTAGCCATCGTTTTCGTCAACCAATACATGACCGAAGGCCGCGACTTCCAAACGCTCTCTCTGCCGGACAATCAAGACGCCTTGGTAGCCGCTGTCGCCGCCGCCAATCCACGCACTATCGTCGTTCTCGAAACCGGTAGCACCGTCTCCATGCCTTGGCTTAACGAAGTGAAGGGCGTTCTCGCCGCTTGGTATCCCGGCATCGGCGGCGCCGAAGCCATCTCAAATATTCTTTTCGGCGACGTCAATCCTTCGGGCAAACTCCCCATCACCTTCGCCAAATCCGAGGTCGACCTGCCCCATCCGCAGATTCAGGGGATGGACCTGGAATTGAAAGCGCAGTCCGAGCACACCGCCCTTCCACCCTTCGACGTGCACTACACCGAGGGCGTGAAAGTCGGCTACAAATGGTTCGAAGCCGAAAACAAACAGCCGCTTTTCCCCTTCGGCTTCGGTCTTTCCTACACCACATACACTTATTCCGACTTAAAGGCCGATGAAAAACAGCGCCAGGTCACTTTCACAGTGAAGAACGTCGGCGGTCGCTCCGGCGCCGAAATCGCGCAAGTGTACGCGCAGCTTCCCTCCGCGGCAGGCGAACCCTTCAAGCGCCTCGCGGCCTGGGAACGCATCCCTCTGGCCGCCGGTGAATCCAAAACCGTCACTCTGCCATTGACATCCCTCTACCTCTCCATCTTCGACAACCAAAAAAACAACTGGTCCCTACTCCCCGGCGATTACAAACTCCTCGTCGGCCCCTCCTCGGCGGTGACGCCATTGACTGCGCCTCTCCATATCCATGAATGAGGCAAGTTTTTGTAGCGGCCGCTTTCTGAAGCGGGCGGAGGAACGGGCACAGCGCCGAGCGGCTTGCACTCCTTATCTGTCCGCTGCTTCTTCATGCTTCCTCGGCTTGCGCCACGCCCACGAGCCGCCAGGTAATTCACCTCGAATTCACCATTACGGATTTGCCCGACGGCCTCGAACGGCACACGGTTATCTGACCACAAGCCATTTTGCATGGCGTTTGTCATCCTGAGGAGCGCCGTTTCTGACGAAGGATCTCAACCGAAACCTCACCACCCACTTTCCGAAACCTCACGCCGCACTTCCGCTCTCCCACCGCAAACTCATCTGCGCAGGCCGCGTCACCCGCCGCATTCCCTCCCACGGCCGCGAAGCAAATCCCAATTTCGCTTTAATCTTCCGGACTCGCTCTGAAATCTTTTTCCGGTACTCTTCCGGCGCATACCCATTCTTCGCATACCACTGCCGATACGGCTTCGCCAGCTTCGGAAATCTCTCCTTCACAAACGGCAAAAACTGCTTTGCCGACGCGGGCATCAGAAACAACACACCCGAATAAAACCACTGCGCCCCCGCCGCCCGGGCAGCCTCCGCCAACGCCTCCAGTTCCCCATCATTGATCCCCGGCAGCAACGGCGAAGCCGACACCCCAACCGCCAATCCCGCCTCTCGCAGCTCTTTCACCGCCGCCAGCCGCAAATCCGGCCGCGGCGCGCGCGGTTCGAGCAATCGCGCCAGTCGCGGCTTTAGCGTCGTCACCGTAATGTTCACGGTCAGCGCCGACTTCGCCGCAATCACCTTCAGCAGATCCACATCCCGCACAATCTGGTTCGACTTCGTCACAATCGAAATGCTTAATCCCTCGCGCTTCGCCAGCTCCTCGAGGCACGCCCGCGTCACTCCATATTCCTTCTCCGCCGGCTGATACGGATCGGTCGCTGTCCCGATCGCAATGTGTTCCGACTGCGCAAACCCATCTGCCTTCGACTCATAGGAATACTTCTGCGAAATATCCCGCGCCAGCACCACCGCCGCGTCCTGCTTCACAAAAATCTTCCGTTCGAACTCTCCGCCATCAATCTCCATGTACTCGTGCGTGTACCGCGCGTAGCAATACTTGCACCCGAACTCGCATCCCCGGTACGGGTTGATCGTCCAGTCGAACGGCACCCGCGCCGAATCGCATCGGTTCAAAATCGATTTCACGGGCAACGAAAAATACTGCGGCTTCTCCGCGGATTTCCTCCGCGTCTCCGCTTCCGGAGAATTTGCGGCGAGGCGTGCTATGCCCACCAGTGGCGCACGGGGAGTCTGGAGTTGCGGCGGGGGGCAATCCGCCGTGGGCTTCTCCAGACTACCCTTGCACCAGCCGGTTGCACCCGGGGCACGGGTTCCGGCCTCTGTTATGTGGTCAGGCGTTTCAGGGCTAAAAGGTAGGAATCGAACTGCGGGTTGTCGTACGAGGCGGCGCCGGATCGTGGGAAGCGGCGCCGAAAGGGGAAGAACTGGGGACATAGCTCACCTCGAGCCCGGCAAGTATTTCGCTTTTCTTTCGCCATGTCAAGTACTTTCTCCTTTTATTCGCCCACTCGCCATCTCCACACTTTTCCTTTGCATCCAACTCTCCAGGTTTGCTCTAATTCGTCCGCAACCACGATGGCCAGCCCGTTCTTTACTCGCCGCTGCGGTCTGATCGTCGTTCCGCGACTCTCTGGGGATAATTTTCGTGCATTCAACTCTTTCCTTTACCTCCATCGCCCTGTTTCTTTTTTCCGTTCAGGCCGCGGCGCAAACTCCGCCTCAGAAGCCCGTTCCCGCCGCCAAGCCACCAGCCAATTCCCCGCCATCCGCCGGGCAAGAGACAATTCCCTCACCCGTCTCCCGTCACTATCCGATCCTTGTCCTCGCCCATGGCACGGAACCTTTCTGGTCTCTCCGTCTCGGCATGAAAGGCCCGGAACGTCTTGACCGCGTAAGCTACCCCCCCATCATTCTCGATCCCGCCGAAATCACTTCCGATGATTCGGGCAATTCCTGGACCTACAACGCCAAGGACGACGCCACCGGCGCGACCGTCTCCGTCAAGCTCACCCGCGAAGCTTGTTCTGACACTATGTCGGACACGAAATACACCTTCCGCGTCGAAGTCAACCACGCGCAAATCGGTCAGCTCAAAGGCTGCGGGCAAAGTGTTCCCGACAAGTTCCCCGAATTTCGCAAGAAAAATCAGCTTGACGCGCCCGACGACGCCACCGACAAAAGCAAAGAAAGTGACAAAGACAAAGAAAAGGACAAAAAGTTCGCGGTTCTCGACCCGATTACCAATTTCCACCCGCCGGTGGCCATCACCTATCTCGATTCCGCTTCCCACGTCATCGTCAGCCGTGGAGCAATCAAAAAAACCGCTGCGCCTGCAGGCGCAGAGCCCGCGCTCTCCCACGACGGCAGACTTCTGCTTTACACGCGCTCGGATTCCAAGACCGGCCCTGAGCGTTCCATCGTCCTCTACGATTTCGACACTGGCCGGTCTCGCGACGTCGCCGGCACCGACGTCCGCCAAGCCTTCTGGTCACCCGACGATTCGCGCATTGCCTATCTCAAGTTCGATGGAAGAATCTGGCAGGTCTGGACGGCTCCCCTCAGTGCACCCGAAAACGCCACCCTGCTTTCCTCAATGAATATCGACGCGCTCCACGGTTGGGTGAATCCCACGACCGTTCTCGCCACGGACATGCAGAATGCCTATTGGCTCAGCGAAGACAAACCCGCGCAAACTGTCCCGCTCAAGGAAATCTATGGGGATAATTTCCAGATCATGAGCAGCGACACCATCCGCGTCTGTCCCACGAATCCGGACATCCTCCTCGTCTCCGCCTACTATCTCAATCCGCCACCGGGCGCTCCCACCGATCAAATGGGACTCAACCAAACTTTCTTCCTCTACGAACTGCGCTCCCATCGCCGCACCATCCTCGGCGCCCCGGACACCTTCGCCCGCAACGCTGAATGGTCCCGCGATGGCTTGCAAATCTTCTTCACCCGCAGCGTCCCCGGCAAAACTCCTCTGACCACCGACCGCATCCTCTGGGACGGCACCAACCAAAAACGCTACTCCCCCGGCTCCAGCCTCGTTATCGGCAAATAGTTGTTCCGCATCTCGCCTGATCGCTGCTCACAAAAGCTTCGCCAAGGCCGCCCTCGTCTCCTTCCACCTCTCTTCCATCACCCAATGCCCGGTATCTTCAGCTCCACATCTGTCCCAATCGTTCGCCACCAATTTCATCTGCCGCGAAAAAATGCCCGCTGAGGCCTTCTCCCTGTTGATTGCCAGCACCGGCATGGTCAATCTCGATGGCGCCCGCGCGTTACGGACTGGCATCGCGGCGTTCTACGGCAACGGCGCGAAGTGGACTACAATACCGAATGACGAGGAATGACCATGCACACGAAAACTACGCGGCATTTCATCGCGGCTCTGGGCCTGACCGGCTGGCTCGGTGGAGTCGTTCTGGCGCAGGAACCTTCCCCCCCTTCTCGAGACAATCAGGCCGCACCTGCACACAACAACGTCCGCAAAGCCATCCGCTGGAAACAGTTCAACTACACTTGCGAGGGCGGTGCCAAGTTGACTGTCTACCTCTCTGACCAGTTGGCGAAGATCCGCTACGGCGACAACGCTTACCTGATGAAGCAAACCATGTCCGCCGACGGCAACCGCTATTCCGACGGAAAAGTGGTCTGGTGGGGTAAGGGCAACGGAGGGTTTCTCGAGGAGGATATGCCAGACGGCAACGGCAAAATGATCGTGCAAGGCTGCCAACTGGACAAGCCCCCAGCCACTGAATCCGTCACCGGAACCGTGAGCTATCTCGAGCGCATGGCCCTACCGCCAAACGCCGTAATCCTGGTGCAGCTGCAAGATGTCTCGCTGGCGGATGCACCCGCCAAGCTGATCAGCGAGCAGAGCATTAACCTCGGACAACGCCAAGTTCCGGTGCCGTTCACTTTGACCTTCGATCCCGCCAAACTTGACGCGAAACACACCTATTCGGTGAGCGCCAAAATCACCGTCGACGGCAAACTCTCATTCATTACCGACCAGTCGTACGCGGTGCTCTCGAACGGCAAACCCTCGCACCTGGACCTGATCCTGAAACCAGTGCCTGCATCGGTTTCCAAATAGAATATATAGAGCGTCGAGCCTCACTTTGTAGCGGCCGCCTTCTGCCGGCTCTGAAGCATGAAGCCAGGCGGGCGTTTTTGCCGCCCCATCCGGCCCCGGCCCTTCGGACAGTTGGCGCTTAGGTCTCTTGAAAACCCGCCCTTGCCCGTACTTGCGCCGGCCCATACCTATACTCTAAGTATGGCGAACCCTCCCACGGCGGAAGCGCATCAAGTTGGCCTTTTGGTCCTCGAATTCGATCCCAGCAACGCGGGGGCTTTGAAACAGATCCTGGACAGTGAAGGTTGGCGCGTGCGACTGGTTCCCGACGTTCACATGCTTCACGCCGAACTAAAGACCGGTGAATACGCCCTGGTCATCGCGAATATCGAGTTGGTGGGACTGGATACCCCGACGTTTCAGGTTCTCCGCGAGCTCGCCTCGGTCGCAGTGGAAGATGGTGGTCGAATGCGCGTGCTTTTCGTGGTGCCGGAACTGGCCGGCGGGCAGTTTGTTCCCGCGCTCGAGCGGGCTCGAGTGCCGTATGCAGTGCGGCCGTTCCATTTGCACGATTTCTTCGAGAAGGTCAGCGATCTGCTGGTGGAAGTGAAGGCCATCGAAGGTCCTCTGCGCATGACCCGCTACGAATTTGGCGAAGCCCGCAAGAAGAAAAAGCTGGCCAGCCGTACCACCTCCATGTTCGCTTCTCGCGATTCCTACTCCTACAGCGAAGAAGAGCTGGCCGAATACGAACGCCAGGAAGCGGAAGACACCAAGAACCGCCGCAGCAAGCCGCGGACAAACCTCGGCGATCCAAGAAGCTAAGAATTCTCCTCCGGTAAGTCCGCAAGAAAGTCTCGGCACTCCGTTCTAACTCCGAGGCGTGTCCTCGACGCACGCCGAGGAGGAAGCATGTTTTGTTCTCTACCCAGGTGGTTTGGAGGTTCGCTATTCGGGGTGGCTACGCTTGGTTTTGCAACGCTCGGATTCCTGTGGTCTTCCCCGGGCCGGCCCGCTTCTCCCGGTAAACCGGACGGAGAATGGCGGTTACTCGAGCCCATCACCTACGAGAATTTGACGGTGTTCCCGGTGGTGGCTTCTTCGGGATACGACACCGAAGCATTCATGACGTTAGAAGAAGGCCTCTCCCGCGGAGAAGTGATCGTCCGCGAGCAAGGCGCCGAAACCATGGTTCGGGATCGCGACGGCGTGCGGCACCCGGGGGTACAGAACTACGGTGGCGCCTCGGTGAATCAACTTGTGCTTGTCAACCGTAGCAAGAGGCCGCTCTTATTGCTGGCAGGCGAGTTGGTGAGTGGAGGAAAGCAGGACCGCATCATCGCCAAGGATCGGATCGTAGCCCCAGGCTCAGAGCCGCTTCCGCTGGATGTGTTTTGCGCCGAGCATGGGCGCTGGTCCTCCGGCTCGCAGTTCACGGAAACGAAAACGATCGTGCATCCCAGCGTTCGTGAGCAGGCCGCTGTAAACCAAAAGCAGTCGGACGTCTGGGCGTCGGTAGTAGGAGGAACTGCTGGACAACGCTCTGCAGCGCCCGCAGCTCCGCCAAGAGTCTCGTCGGAAGATTTGGCGATGACCGTTGAGTCCGAGGCGCCCACGCAGTCGTACGCGAAGATCTACGGATCGCGCCATGTCGCACCTTCAGTGGATGCCATGGTGGACGAAGTCCAGCGTCGATTTCGCAAGGAAACGGCCGGCCTGAAAGGCGAACGCGTCGTCGGCGTGGTGATTGCCTACGGTGGCGAAGTGGCATGGAGCGACATCTTCGCCTCCCGTGGCCTGTTCGACCAGTATTGGACAAAGCTGCTGCGGAGCTACGCTGTCGAAGCGGTGGCGCGGCCGACGCTTCGCGAGAAAGCATCTGTCGACGACGCACAGGAATTCCTGCGCCGCCTGAAGGGCCGGGAACAGACCGAATCCGAACCGGGAGTCTATGTTTGGCGCGAGATCAACGAGGGCGGATTGTCTCAGATCGAGCTGGATGCCTTGCAACCAAAGACGATGACCTTGCACCGATTGGTCGTGCGCCGCACCAGTTAAATGCTAGGACTCGAACTTTCGGACGACGCTAAGGTCGAGAGAACGGGAGAGAAGTTCGGAGGCGCTGCCAGGCCAAGAGGGGTGGCGAAGGTGAGGTGCAATTTCGGCGAGCGGAACAAGAACGAAATTACGTCGCAGCATTCGGGGATGGGGAATCTGCAGGTCTGCCTTCGAGATGGTTTCGTCTCCGTAGAGAAGGATGTCGAGGTCGATGAGCCGAGGGCCCTTGGCGAAGGCTTTCTTACTGCCCATTTTTGCCTCGATGTCGCCGAGCGCGGCAAGAAGTCGCTCGGCAGGCAGGTCCGTCCTCGCTTCGAGAACTGCATTTAGAAACCACGCTTGGTCGAGATAGTCGACGGGCTCGGTTTCGTAGATGCTCGAGATTCTTGTAATTTGGACGCCAGACTCACCCAGGAGCCGCATCGCCTCGCGCAAATTGCGTTTCCGCTCCCCGACGTTACTCCCCAGCGCCAGATAAACAACGGTAGCCATGATGGCCACTTATTTTATGCCGATGCGGCGCCCAAAGAGACCGATCATGGAATGCGCTTCGGGCAGTTTCAACCCGAGAGCAACACCAAAGAAGACCACGCCATAGAGCCCGAGGACCAGGACAGCCAGAAGAATGTGGCCACGAGGGCCGAGCGCATAAGCCAGGCCCCGCCCGGCAGCCGCGGCGAGAAGAGCGGCGATCCACACTTGCACAAGAAAGCCGGCGGGAACGCCCACCTGGCCGACCCGGCGACGGATTCCGCGCTGAAGCAGGGTGAACTCAACCCAGGACGCAATACCCGCGGAAATGGTGAGCCCCGCTACCCCCCAGCGTTGCTCAATGCCGAGAAGCGGGGGAAGCGGAAGAGCAGCAAGGCAGCCAAGGACCGTGGTAAGCAAAACTCGGATAATCGCAAATCGCAGCGGAGTCCGCGTATCGCGTAGAGCGTAGAACGCCGATGAATAGAGACGGCCGAGGGTGGAAGCAAGCAGACCCACCGTAGAGCCCACCAGAGTTCCCCAAACGTAGATCACATCATGGTGGACGAAATGTCCGGATTGGTAGATGCCTGCGACGACAACATCGCCAAGCATAAGAAAACTTACAACCGAAGGAACCACGAGGAACGCAATTTGACGAAGACCACTATTGAGACGAGCGCGGAGAATACCCGCGACTACCTCGGCTTCGCCGAGTGTGCCGCTCATCAGCGGAAGCTCGGCGGCGGAGACGGACATAGCGAACAAGCTGACGGGGAGCGTATAGAGGGTCTGGGCGTAGGCAAGAGCGGCAGCCGCACCGACTGGCAGAAAAGTAGCTAGAAAGCCATCGACATATGCGCTGATTTGAACAACGCCCCGGCTGATGAAAACGGGGAAGAAATTCCGGATAACCGTTCGGACGTTATCTGCTTGATGCGCCAGAGACAGTCTCAGCCCACCGAGCACCTTGAGCACCGTCGGAAGCTGGATGGCGACCTGCAGAGCGCTGCCGACGACCGACGCCCATGCCGTGATCATAACCAGCGAGTTTTGCGAACGGCTTGCTCCGAAAGCGACCATTCCCGCAATCATGGCGATATTCCAAAGCACCGGAGCAGTGTAGGAAAGGAAGAATTTGCGGTGGCTATTCAGCACGCCGAGGCACCAAGCGGAAGCCACAAGCAGTCCGGCGCCCGGAAATAGAATGCGCACCAACGCAATCGTGAGTTCGCGGGTTTCACCTGTAAAACCGGCAGCAATCACATAGATCAACCAAGGCGCCGCGATTACGCCAAGCAGCACGATCAGCGAAGTGGTGAACATCAACAACGCTGCAATTGCTCCCGCCGTTTTGCGGGCTTCCTCTTCGTCATCGCTCGCCAAAAGCCGTGAATAAACAGGGATGAAAGATGCGGAAAGGACCCCTTCACCGAAGAGGTTTTGCAGCAAATTAGGAATGCGGAAGGCCGTCCGAAAAGCGTCCGCGACAGCGGAGGCACCAAAATAATGCGCGAATACACGCTCGCGAACGAGCCCGGCGATGCGGCTGAGGAGAATCCCGGCAGCGACGAGGAAAGCGAAGCGCTTCGAACTGGAAGGCTGGGGTTTAGCGGCGGCGGTTTCGGTCACGAGAGATCCCAAACAAAATGTTTCCTCAGGGGGCGGAAGCCCGACGGCACGAGCGAGTCGCGCCATCCGAATCGAAGATAGCTTATCAACGGCTCCGGGATCGAAGCGAATTGGGACAATGTGCTGAGAAGTTACTTTGAGAAAGGAGTGATAGAATGCGGCGCGATAGGGAGGCCTGATGCCGAGGCACCGGTGTCGTCCGAAGAGGAAGAAAAGCAGATTCCTCGCTTCGCATGCCGGCAGCCTTGGAATGACAAAAGGTAGGTAATAGCCAGCTAAAACAAACGGGGCTGGCGCTTTGGGACTTCGCGCTTGAAGTATTCGTAGGCACGAGGAGTGGCTACTCGCCCACGCGGCGTGCGATCGAGCATGCCGATTTGCATGAGATAAGGTTCGTACATTTCTTCGATGGCATCTTCTTCTTCGCTGAGGGCGGCGGCAAGCGTACCCAAGCCTACGGGTCCGCCGGCATATTTATCGAGCAGAGCCATCATCAAATTGCGATCGACCTCATCGAGGCCGTGCTCATCTACGCCCAGCATCTGCAGAGCCTCGCGAGCAACTTCGCGTGTAATATGGCCGGCGGCGCGGACTTCGGCAAAGTCGCGGGCGCGGCGGAGGAGACGGTTGGCGATGCGCGGCGTACCGCGGCAACGTCCGGCAATTTCCTCTGCCCCGGCGTTGTCCATTTGGATGTTCAGAATTTTGGCGGAGCGGTGGAGGATGATGAGCAGCTCCTCCGGCTCGTAGAAATCGAGCCGATGCACGATGCCGAATCGCGAGCGGAGCGGTGCGGTAATGAGCCCTGCACGAGTAGTGGCGCCAACGAGAGTGAAGTGGTTCAAGTGGAAGGGATGGATGCGCGCGCCCGGTCCTTGGCCGATAACCAGATCGACGCGGAAATCTTCCATGGCGGGATAGAGAACCTCTTCGACGGCCGGCTGCAGGCGATGGATTTCGTCAAGAAAGAAAACTTCCTTGGCTTCGACAGAGGTGAGGATCGCCGTGAGATCGCCTTTGCGCTCGAGCAGCGGGCCTGCGCTGGTTTTGATCGGAACGTTGAGTTCATTGGCGATGATCTGGGCGAGGGTAGTTTTGCCAAGGCCAGGCGGACCGTAGAGAAGCACGTGGTCCAGTGCCTCGTCGCGGTTACGCGCAGCTTCGAGAGCAATGGCGATGTTTTCTTTGACCCGCTTCTGTCCGATGTATTCGGCGAGCGTTTTGGGACGAACGCTGGCGTCGAGGCGAGCGTCGTCGTCGCGGGCAGCGCCGGAAACCATGCGGGAGTGGTGCTCGGTATCGGACGGGCGTGCTAAGGCCTTCTTTTGGCTGAAGTCGGGCAAATTCACTCCTAGCGACTCTGCGGCGCGCTTAAGGTAGACAGAGTAACACGCAATAATTTTTCAAAGCTGGCTGCGCCGGATTCGCGCTTGGCTTTGGCGACGGCGGAATCTGCGGCGCGTTCGTCATAGCCGAGATTGATGAGCGCGGACTTTACGTCCGCGTCGACTCCAGCGGGAGAAGCCGTGGCGGGTTTTTCGGCTTCGGCAGCAACCGCTTCGAGTTTGTCTTTCAGTTCGACGACCATGCGCTCAGCGGTTTTTCGGCCAACGCCTGGAATTTTCGTCAGGCGGGCGAGGTCGCCGGTGCGAATGGCCGGAACAAGGTCTTCAACGTTCATGCCGGAGAGAATTTTTAGCGCCAGCGACGGGCCGACCCCAGAAGCACCAAGAAGAAGTTCAAACAGATGCTTTTCGCGCTGCGAAAGAAAGCCGTAGAGGGAGAGGGCATCCTCGCGCACATGGGTATGAATCAGCAGCGTAACTTCGCCGTGGAGCTCGCCGAGAGCAGCGAAGGTCGAAAGAGGGACGGCTACGAGGTAGCCGACGCCGGTAACATCGAGGATGACTTGATTGGGGCGTTTTTCGAGGAGCCGGCCGCGGAGAAGTCCGATCATCGGATGTCAGTATTGCTGGGGAGGCTCACCGGTGTCAACGAAACCAGGGGCGCAGGTGACGACGGAGCGAAGCCAGGCGGCCACTTCAGGGTGATTCTGCTCAGTGGCCAGAACCAGAGCGGATTTGCCGTCGTTAGAAGTGGCCTGCGGATCGGCGCCGCGCTCGAGGAGAACTTTCACGATTTCAAGATGGCCGTTGGCGGCGGCAGTCAAAAGCGGGGAATAGCCGGGGCCGTACCGATAGTTCGAATTCGCGCCACGTTCGAGCAGCCATTTCACGATTTCCGTGTGCCCGCCGGCGACAGCTCCGGTCAGAGCGTTGTAGCCCGAACCATTGGTTGCCGCCGCATTGATGTCGGCTCCGCGCTCGTAGAGATAGCGCGCGACCGCGAAATGACCAAAGACACTGGCAAGAGCTACGACCGGGAAACCGTCCGGCGAAAACGCCTTCGCGAGTGCGGGATCTTTTTCGACGAATTGTTTGGTCTGCTCAAGATTGCCGACGGCTGCAGCATCAGCAACTTCCAAAGTGGGGGCACTAGCAAGAAGTAAATCGCGAATTTCGGGGCGCCCGGAATAAAGCGACAAGAGAACGGCGGAGACACCAGAGTCATTCTTTCGAGACGCAAGGGAAGGATCGGAGCGGAGGAGAGAGTCGACCGCGGACAAGTTGCCAGCGCGAATCGCTTCGAAAAATTCAGCCGCAGACATGAGCACCTTCCATCGAGGGACGCGACAGTTTTTGCGAAATACCAATCAGAACAATCGCCAAGGCTTTGTGCACCAGAAGATTAGCACAAGGAACAGGAGTTGCATGGGGATGCGAAGCCAAAGGGCAGTGGCGACGCGGCCGCCAATGGTTAGATTTTCGCGAGCCGCCTTGATGTTTGCAGGAAGAATAGCAAGAAGAAAAACACAAAGGCAGAACCCGGCGAGCGGCCGAGTCCGGGGAACCAGAATGCCGAGGGCGCCTAGAATCTCACAGACCCCGGTGAAATACACCATGCCCATGGGATTGGGGAAGACCCTGGGCATCATGCGCGCGAGGTCGTGCCGCATTTTGTTGAAATGAGCGCTACTGGTGAACAGAAACATCACCGCAAGAGCAAATGGGGTCGCGTCTATCCAGGTGGCAAACATGGAGACGCCGAGCGCGCCGAGACCGCGGAAGACTAAAAGGGACACGAACAGGATCAGAAGAACGAGCATGGGAATGCTAGAAGAACGTCCGGGAAATGACTAGCGGCGAGCGCGGTCTTTGCGGACTGCCTCGTCGACCAGCGCATCGAGTTCTGAACGAGTGAGAGTAACTTCCTCAGTGGGACTTTCCCGGCCGTCGCTCGTCTCGGGCAGCTCCGCGCCACCGCCAGGAGGAGGAGTGACATGATACCTGGCACGCGCGGCCATGAGCTTGGCTACTTCGCGTGTCGACAGGAGCTGCGGCTGGCCTGCGAGGCGGGCAGCCAGCATGATCTTTGCAAAGTGCTCGACGATCTCCATGCGGTAAAACGCAGTAAGCAGATCCGGACCGCACGTGACCGCTCCGTGATTCGCCAGCAGAAGCGCGTCATAGTGCGGCACGTAGGGCTCGAGGACCGCGCTGAGATCCGGCGTGCCGGGCGTGGCATAACGCACCAACGGAACTTTGCCGAGGCACACGACCACCTCAGGAAGCAGCGCCTGATCGAGTCCCTGGCCGGCTGCGGCGAATCCGGTAGCGGTAGGGGGATGCGCGTGGCACACTGCCTGAACATCCGGGCGCATTTGATAGAAGAGCAGATGCATACCCGCTTCGGAAGAAATCATGCGATCGCCGTGAAGATGACGCCCGTCCAGATCCATGATGACCAGGTCGCCGGGAGACATCATGCCTTTGTTGAGGCACGTAGGAGTCGCAAGGACGCGATGGGCGTCGAGACGGACAGAGAGATTGCCCTCCCCGGCGACGATGTGGCCGCGTTCATAGAGCCAGCGCCCGACAAGACAAATATCCTGGCGGTGTTGTTCCTCGGTGCGAGGGGTGCGATCGCGTAATGAGTCCGAAGACACGGTGCGGACTCCTTCCCGGGACCTCTGCCGGTCCCATCGCGTCAGACGACAAAACGCGGGGTAAAGCTCGGAGAAAGAGTACGCTTGGCTGCGCGGAAAGCCAAGAAAAATCAAGCGTAGATGCCGCGCAATTTGAGAGAAGTCGCCACGCGGTCGATCGCCAGCATATAGGCGGCGATGCGGTTGTTGACGCGGTGCGTTTCCGCATAGCGGACAACTTCATCAAACGCGCGATCCATAATGTCAAATAGGCGTTCGTTCACTTCGCTTTCGCGCCAAAAGAAACCTTGGCGATCCTGGACCCATTCGAAATAGCTGACGGTGACTCCGCCCGCATTACCCAGAATATCCGGGACGGTGAAGATGCCTTTGGAATCGATGATAGCGTCCGCCTGCCAGGTAGTAGGACCGTTTGCGCCTTCGCAGAGAATCTTGGCCTGAACCTGGTGAGCATTTTGCTCGGTGATTTGATTTTCAATAGCAGCAGGAATGACGACGTCGCATGGCTGAAAGAGGATGTCCCGCGCGCTCATTCTGGCGCCGCCGCCAGGGAACTCTTGCAGGGGTTTTTTGCGGTTGTACACCCAGTCGATGACCTGTGGAACATCGAAACCATTCTCGTTATAGAGACCGCCGCCAATGTCAGCAAGGCCGATGATTTTGTAGCCGGATTTCTGCATGAGCTCCGCGGCTAGCGAGCCGACATTGCCGAAACCCTGGATGACGACACGGGAGTTTTCCTTGCGGAGGCCCAGTTTGGTGATGGCCTTGTCCACGCAAATCATAACCCCGCGTCCGGTGGCTTCCCGACGGCCGCTCGAACCGCCTAAGGCAATGGGCTTGCCTGTAACAACCGCGGTTGTGGCTTGGCGTGCATGCATCGAATAGGTATCCATAACCCAGGCCATGGTTTGCTCGTTCGTGCCGACATCGGGAGCAGGAATGTCGCGCTCGGGACCGAGCCAATCGGAAAGTTCGGCAGTGTAGCGGCGGGTCAGCCGTTCGAGTTCGTTGCGCGACATCTTGCGGGGGTCGCAGATGATGCCGCCTTTGGCACCCCCGAAGGGTATGTCGACTACCGCGCATTTCCAGGTCATCCAGGCGGAGAGGGCGCGGATTTCATCGAGAGAAACGTCGGGCGCAAAGCGGATGCCTCCTTTGCCGGGTCCGCGCACGGTGGAATGAAGAACGCGGTAACCCGTAAAAACCTCGAGCTGGCCGTTGTCCATGCCGACCGGAATGTACAGGGTAATTTCCTTGTCGGGATACTTGAGATAACGATAGACGCCTTGTTCGAGCCCGAGCTTGTTTGCGGCAACCTCAAAACGCGCCTCGGCGTTCTGATAGACATTCATTTCTTCCGGCACAGGCGTGGTGGGCATGCAAAATTCTCCTTTGCGCGGACAGCCCATGGGGCAACTGGCTGCGCAGCGACTTCGGCCTGTGAGAGACTGAGCAGGCGCGAAAAGAGGCCAAAAGGAGAGAGTTTCAGCGGGCTACCCACCCGCCGGACCGCCAATTGGCCGGGTGGTCAGTATATTAAGGCGTACTCCGCAGAGCAAGGTTGTGCAACACAAGAAGCAACAGTTGCAAAATATAGAGGAAAATATAGAGGGGTACGGACGGCAGGCGGTAACATCGAATGACGGCCCGAAGGGAAAGTCGACGATGCAATCCAAGCTGAGCCTATCCATCCTGGTACCTGTTTATAACGAACAGTACCTGGTGGAATCGAGCCTGCAGCGCCTCGAGGTACTGGCGCAATCGAGTTGGCTCGATCGCGTGCGGGTCATCGTTGTGAACGACGCGTCGACGGATCAGACGGGAGAGGTGTTGCGAGGCATTCAGGAACATTTGCAGCAGCCGAATTCGACGCGCTTGGAATGGATCTTTCAGGAGCACCAGAAGAACCAAGGCAAGGGAGCAGCCATCCGGACGGCGCTGCAATACGCCGACACGGACTTGGTGGTAATTCATGACGCCGACCTCGAATACCATCCGGAAGATTTATTGAAGATGATTCCGTTGTTTGCGACTGAAGATGCGGATGCGGTTTATGGATCGCGCTTCCTGGCAAGCGATTACCGGCGGGTGCTGTTTTTCCGGCATAGCCTCGGAAACAAGCTGTTGACGGTGCTTACCAACATCGTAACCGACCTGAACCTAACGGATATGGAAACCTGCTACAAGATGGTGCGCGCCGACCTGCTGAAGAGCATACCGCTCGAGAGCGAGCGCTTCGGAATTGAGCCGGAAATTACCATTAAGCTGGCGAAGCGGGATGCGCGGATTTTCGAGCTGCCCATCCGATACTCCGGAAGAACCTACGGAGAGGGAAAGAAAATCACCTGGAAGGATGGCATACGTGCGCTCGGCGCATTGTTGAAATTCGGAATCTCCGACCGCATCTACAAGGCAGACCAACACGGAAGCGAAATCCTGGCGCGCTTGAACCGAGCGCCACGATTTACAAAGTGGATGGCCGACACGATCCGGCCGTATCTAGGAGAAAGAGTCCTGGAGATCGGTGCGGGCATCGGGAATCTTACTTCAAACCTGGTGCCGCGGACGGTCTACTGGGCAAGCGATATCAATCCGCACTATCTTGATCGGTTAAGAAAGTTGCAGCTGACGCGGCCTTACCTTCGGGTGCAGTTCACGGATGCCACCGCAGGCGAAACTTATCCGCAAGAGCTTTTTGATTCAGTCATCTGCTTGAACGTGGTGGAGCATTTGGAAGACGATGTAAACGCCCTGCGAAATATTCGCGCTTCGTTGCAGAAAAATGGCCGGGCAATTGTGCTTGTACCGAATGGACCGGGGCTCTACGGATCGCTGGATCGCGTGCTGGGTCACTACCGGCGATACACCAAGAAACGCTTAACGGATGTAGCTGAGCGGGCCGGATTCCGCGTGGAGAAGGTATTAAAGTTCAACCGGATCGGAGCACCGGGATGGTGGTTGAACGGACGCCTCCTGCGGAAGGAGACGTTTGGATTCTGGCAGATCAAGGTACTGAATACGATCTTGCCTGTCATACGTCCGATCGACCGTTTCTTGCCATTTCCGCATTTGTCCTGGATCGTCATCCTACGGGTCGACCAGCAGGTGCAGGAAAGCCCCGCGCAGGGCCCCGCACAGGCGCTCTTGCAGGCACAAGGCCACTACCCGCAGAGTCGCTAAGGGCCAAGCCGTCGCGGATTCTAAAATATACAAAAAGAAAACTACTGGTTGCGGAAGTCCACGTTAACGCTCACGTGGGTAACCGTCGGCTGGCCATCAAGCACCGCCGGTGAATATTTCCACTGCTTCACAGCATCGAGAGCGGCGCGATGAAGAAGTGCCGGACCAGAAAGAATCTTAACGGATGTGACGTTTCCTGAAGCGTCAATCAACGCATCGATCTGCACTCTGCCGGAAACGTGCTGCGCCTTGGCAATCGCGGGATACTCCGGGGCAACGGACCTGAGGAGTTGCGCGGGCTTCACGTCGCCGCCGACTCGCAAAGGCGCGGGCGCGGCTGGACCGTTGCGGTGAGTCGCCGCAGAGGCAAGAGGATCTGCTCCCGAAGGAATGCTCTTGGTATCGATGGAGGCAAAGGCGTCACTATCCTGCTGTGAGTCCGTGTTGTGGTTGACGACGGGCGCCGCGAGGTGGACGTCGCCGAGAGACGGCTTGGCGGGAGCCGCAACTTCTTCTTCTTCGTTTTTCGGGGTGGGTTTGGAATTCCTCGCCGGAAGGGCGGATACCGCCGGGGCGGAAAACGGTGACGATGGGGCGGGGATTGCGGTAGCGGGCCGGGAAGCACTTGTAGTAGGCGGATTCACCGTGCTCGATGCTGGAGTCGAAGCCAGCGGTGCGGCTGGAGAATTGGAAACGGGCGCTAGTTCGCTCGAAGGTATATCGCTGCTGGAATGCGGGCGGGCAACGGTTGCCGAACTTGATTGATTCTGCCCGTAGTACCATGCGCCACCACCGATGATAAGAACGCCAGCAGCGGCAAGTCCAAGAAAGAGGCCTTTCTTCGACCGAGTGGTAGCAGCCTCGGTGGCCGAAACCGAAGATTCGCCAAGCAGTTGCCCGCCGAAGACGGCGGTTTCGGGGCGAGAAGATGAGCTGGCGACAAGCGCATCATAAGACTCTTCGGAATTCACCGATACGCCGTGATCGTGAGAGGCCTCGGCCGTATCGGAAGACTCCATGGCCACTTCGGCATTCTGAGAAATTGGCGCGAGCCAGGATGGAATCTTGACTTCCTCATCGGCGCCAAGAGGCCCTGGGGCCGGCTTACGAATCGGAGTGACACTCTTAGGCTCGCCGGTAACCGTAGCCGCAGGCCCGGCGTGGATGATATCCGCAAGCTTAGCGCTCAGTTCGTTTGCAGCATTTTCGGGGGTGTAGAGGACCGGTGGAGCGGACGGTGGTGCCGCAGACAAGGATGGTTTCTCCGTGAAAAGTAGCGAGCTGAGCTGCTCCTGAAGGCGTGCGGCCTGAAGCTTGAGATCCTCGGTGGTGGGAGCAGCAGGTGTCACACGCGCCTCTGGTGCCCGGGTCGGCGGGGCCTGAGGCACGGCAAAGAGAGCGTCAATCTGTTTGCTGTAGTCGCGGAGAGGCAACACAGGTCCTGCGGGCTGATGGGAGGTGGAATTCGCTATCGGAGGTGAAACGGGAGCGACCGATGATTCTTGAACACCGGAAACTTTCGCAGTGATTTCGGGAGCCGGAACCGCTTTTGGAAGCTCCTGAGCCGGAGCATGAGGCGCGACACCCACGGGTGCCGGGACAACATTAATTGGGGCCGGAGGAATGGCGGCGGGTGGGGGAGGTGGCACGATGGGTTTCGCCGGAGAAGTAGAAGGCGGAGCGGGCGCAACCGGCTTGGCGGCAACGGGAGGCTTCGCAACAACCTGCGGCGCTGGAACGGCCGGTTTGTGGACTACCGGCGAAGAGGGTGCAACCGGACGAGGAACAGCCGGTGCGGCGGAAGCCCCGGGAATCTGCAAACCCCAAAATGCGAGCGAGGGCTCTGTGAACTGAAGCTCGACGTAGGAGCCTGCACTACCGCTCGCCTTGGATTTCACGACCTGACAAACGACTTCCTTCTTTGTTTTTTCGTTCGTTAGGAAAACGAGTTGGCCCGGAAGCAGCGGTGTAGCTATGCGGATCACTGCGCCGTGCGGGAAGACCAGAACGGTCTGTGTGGACTCAGAAAAGGGAGCGCGCTTGTCCGACCCTTCTACCGTGCGCGCGCCGTTGATGGTAACGGGAATCTCCAAGGCCACAGGCTGAGGACGCGTCGGTGTTTCGTTAGGGGATTTCGCTTGGGGAGCTGCGGGAGATGGTGTCGTCCCCGTCGCAACGGGGCTTTCAAATTCTTTCAGGATCGGTGCCATACAGTACCCACTCAGAAAGGGATTCAATGAAAGAGCCCTCAGGAAACAGGGCTCCGCTGTCGTGCTTCTCTATGGTGTGCTCGGTGGGACAGGCGACCTATAGTACGCAGGTACTACGCTAGAAACAGAGCAAGGAATGTGCTTGAGTGGTCAACGGATTTCGCGGTTCAAAGAGTTACTTCTGAAGATCAACTGGTGGTTGGAAGCGCGCATCGATGGCCACTTGGTAACCGGCAACCAGTTTGTTGGTTTGGTTGGCCATGCCGATGACTTGTTGCAGTTCTTTGAACATCTCGGCGGTCATGCCCTTGCTGAAGGCGGAAGCGATGTGGGAGTAAATGCAGTATTGGCAGTTATTGGTGACACTGACTGCGATGTAGATGAGTTCTTTCGTGATTGGATCGAGGGCTCCAAGGGCCATGGTGGCCTTCAGATCCTCCCAAGTGCGTTTCAGAAGTACGGGATCATGGGCGATAGCCTTCCAGAAATTATTGATGTACTCACTCGAGCGTGTGGCCATGATGTCGTCGTAAATAGCTTTGACTTGCGGGCTGGCGTCTTCGTATTCGATGAAACCAAACGTGGACATTGGATCGCTCCGTGACGAGAGGAAAGCGTGCAAGCAAATGGTAGCGGGAAATACGAACCGGAGCCAGACCGATGGAGCGTCGCCCATGCTCGTCGATGCGCTCGGGATGATGACAATTCGCAGCTAGCGGTGACACCTCGGGCTAAAAGGCCGGTTGCCGTTGATATCCACGGAAGCGGTTCGGATCGGTGATGTTTTTCATCATTAAATCGATATAATGGCGGCGACTCGAGGAGGATGTGATGAACTTTCCGGCGGTGAAAAACTGCAAGGCGTTGATTCTCGTGGCGAGCGGTTTCGCCACATTGTGCGTTCCCGCGGCGAAAGCGCAGACAGTGCGCGTAGATGCGACGGCGTCGAAGTCGATCGCGTTTGATCCCGATAAAGCCATGGGGACATCCATGGATATCCTGTCGAAGAAGGACTTCGACAAAGTATACAGCGAGCCGATTATCAAAGAAGGGTTATCGGCTGGGTGGGGGCCAATCACCTACCGGCAAAATACCGAACTGACGTACGACGCGTGGCACTGGAACCCAAATGGAAAGTGGAGCGACGAGAAAAACAAGAGCGGATACTTTCTGGGGAGCGCGGAGCCCAAGGACTTTTTACGCGAATCGTATGGATACCGCCTTACGCATCGGGGAACGACCCGCAGCGATTCGGGGCAGTTCGAGAGTTCGCGGATGACCGATGGAGATCTGGCGACATATTGGAAAAGCAATCCTTACCTCAGTGGGAAGTACACCGGCGAATCGGATTCCGCGAATCCACAATGGGTGGTGATCGATTTTGCGTTGCCGCAGGAGATCGACGCGATCCAGGTTGCCTGGGCGAATCCGTACGCGACGAAGTACGTGGTCGAGTATTGGACGGGAAAAGAGGATGCGCTGACCAAGCCCCAAGGCGGCACGTGGGTGAAGTTCCCGAAGGGCGAAGTGACTACTGGAAAGGGTGGGAACAACGTGCAGCGGTTGGCGGACCTTCCGGTCTCGACACGTTTTCTGCGGATCTGGATGACCGAGTCTTCGAACACTTGCGATACGCACGGGAGTGATGATCCGCGAAACTGCGTCGGCTATGCGATTTCCGAGATTTCCGTGGGGAACTTCAATACCCTGGGCCAGTTTGTGGACCTGGTGAAACATATGCCGTCGCAGGCTCAGACCATGACGCAGGCGTCGTCGGTTGATCCGTGGCACACGGACAAGGATATGGTGGCTTCGCGCATTCAAACGGGATTTGACCTGTTTTTCAAGAGCGGCTACATCAATCGTCTGCCGGCCATGATTCCGATCGCGATGATTTACGCGACTCCGGAAGACAGCGCGGCGGAGCTGGCGTACATCGAGAAACGCGGCTATCCGGTTTCCTACGTGGAGATGGGGGAGGAACCGGACGGTGCCTACATGCTGCCGGAAGATTACGCAGCCCTCTATGTGCAATGGGCCAAGGCGCTTCATAAGGTTGACCCAAAGTTGAAGCTGGGAGGCCCGGTGTTCACCGGCGTGAATGAAGACATTAAGGTGTGGCCGGACGCGAAGGGACGGACTTCGTGGCTCGGCCGTTTCCTGGACTATTTGAAGGAACGTGGGCGGCTGGAGGATTTGGCGTTCGTTTCCTTCGAGCACTACCCGCTCAATCCGTGCGAAATCAATTGGTCGGATTTGTACCGTGAGCCGGAATTGGTGGAAGCCACTTTGAAGGCATGGCGAGATGACGGAGTGCCGGCAAACGTGCCATTGATGAACACGGAGAGCAACGTGTCCTGGTCGCTGACCGATCCCATGCAGGATTTGTTTGCGGGATTGTGGCTGGCGGATAGCGTGGGAGCATTTTTGACGCTGGCCGGTCCGGGTGGAGTTTATTACCATTCGCCGATTCAACCGGAACAATTGCGCGCGGGATGCCAGGCGTGGAGCACATATGGAAATTTTGTTGCGGACGAAAACCTCAACATCAAGCAGCATACCGCGCAGTATTTTGCCAGCCAGTTGTTGAATCTGGATTGGGTGAAGCATGGTGCTGGAATACATCAGTTGTACCCAGCCGATGCAGACTTGAAAGACGAGGCTGGCCACGAATTGATTACCGCCTATGCAGCAAAGCGTCCGGATGGAGAATGGTCACTGCTCATCATTAATAAGGATCCGAGCAACGCACATCAGGTGAGCATCTCTTTTGAGAATGACGGTAAAGAAGTGGATGGAGGATTTACCGGGACGGTGAAGATGGTGACATTTGGAGCCGCGGAGTATGTTTGGCATTCGTCTGGCCCGACCAGTCACGCCGACCCGGATGGCCCGCCGAACCGAAGCGACGTGCAGTGGAAGGAGGGTGAGAAGGTGCTGCTGCCGAAGGCATCGGTGACAGTGCTGACCGGCAAAGTCGGCGGACTGTAACCCTAGCCAAGCCGGCTATTCGGAATTAACGGCGCCGCGGGCGGAGCAGGAATTCGTTGAAGAGCAGGCGGGCTAGACGAGGCGAGTTGTGGCGAAGCACACCGTGCTCTTCGACAAGATTACCGGTAATGAGACGGACTTTCATTTTAAGAACGTTGTCGCGATCGACGACAACTGGGTCTGCACCTTCGGCCCGATAGCGGCGGGCAACTTCTGGTGAAATCGATTGGCGGTTAGCAACGACGGCATCGATCATGCGGCTGCGAACATGCTGTTTGATGGCGCGAAGGTGGTCGCTCAGTGCGTAGCGCGTGGTTTCGCCGGGCTGGGTCATCAAATTCGCAATATAGACGCGCGGCGCTTTGGAGCGTACGACAGCCTCGGAAATTTCCGGGATGAGAAGGTTGGGGATGACGCTGGTGTACAGCGATCCAGGCCCCATGAAAATCAGGTCGGCCTGCTGAATGGCTTCGATGGCGCCCGGCAAGGGACGCACCCGCCGCGGATTCAACTCAATTTTGCGAATTGGAACCTTACTGCGTGAAATGAGCGTTTCACCTTGAACGCGCTTGCCATTATCGAGAGTCGCAACCAAGTGCACGTTCGAAAGCGTGGACGGGAAAATGCGCCCGCGCACTGCAAGTACTTTGCTCGAAACACGGACAGCTTCAGCAAAATCACCGGTCACGTGAGTAAGGGCAGCGAGAAAAAGATTGCCAAAATTGTGGCCGCGAAGCCCGCGGCCGGCATGAAAGCGATATTGAAAAAGCCGGCTGAGCAGCGTTTCGTCCTTCGAAAGGGCGACCATACAGTTGCGGATGTCGCCGGGAGGAAGCATGCGATTTTCTCGCCGCAGACGGCCAGAGCTGCCGCCGTCATCGGTGACCGTAACAATCGCTGCGAGATCGGTGATGGGCCTTTCAGGCGTAGGATGCCGATCACTCCGGCGCACGACGTGTTCTTTCAAGCCTCGAAGCAACGCCGAAAGGCCGGTGCCGCCGCCTAGGGCGACAATCCGCAAGCCGGCGAAAGGGCCTGTTTTTAAGCGAGCCTTATTCATGAACCGCTCAAGTGCCGAGATTCCGCTCCAAGGCCGGGTACGGCGCGGCTTCTTTTGTAACTTTCGTCAGGATGGGGCAATAAGCCAGGCACGGAACCCGTCGCACACAGGACGGAGCCCTGAAACTGCTAAGAACAGAATTTAGCCCGAATAGCCTTCCTTTTCAGGATACAGCAATTCAGTGAACCGCGGGTCTTCCTGGAGGAAATTGAAGTCTTCATCGTTGCGCGCGTGGTAACGGTTCGCGGAACGCAGTTCAATCGCGATTTTCAGATTGGTCAACGCGGAATCGGCCTCCCCGGTAAGGCAATCAAGAGCCGCAAGCGCATAATGAACATGATCCGCTTTGGGCGCAAGTTTGCGGGCTTTTTCAAGACTTTCGCGCGCCTCATCCCAGCGGCCCAAGTTCATCATCGCCACACCGCGCTGGTAATGATCTTCAGGGCTTCGGGGATTTTGATCGGCCGTGGGCTTCATGCGCTGTTCGGTAATGCGAAGATGGGTGCGCGCACGGTCGGCGAGTTCCTTGCTAGGGCCGGCAACGACCCGCTCGAGTTCCTGTTTAGCCCGTTGAAACTTCTGTTGGTGGAACAGCCCCATGGCCTCTTCGTATAGCTTCATCTGAGCTTGAACGAGCGGGTCGACCATCTCAACGCCGCCCCGTTGCGGCGTCTTTTCCAATAAACCTTTGCTTTTCTTTGACTTAGCTTTGTGATGGGCCGTCGACTTGGCCCGGCTCGAGGAAGACTTGTGCACTTTGGCCATGGCGCGAATGCTAACAAAGGTATGGGCTTACGTCAACGGGAGCAAAAGGGCTGTGGAAAGTTCTCATTTGAATAGCCTTTACCGTCCGGCAGCATGTGCGAAAATAATCCTCCTGAGAAACGCCCTTCTCCGCGACACTAGAAGCGTACTTTCTGACGGACGCCGCGAATCGGGAACAGTTGCCTGCCCCGAGACGTGTGATATAAGTTGAAGATTGGACTCAGGTTGACGACTCGTGCCTTTCATCAATTTTCCTGCGCGTGAGATTAATTGCAAGCTGGTGTACTACGGGCCCGGTCTCGGTGGAAAGACCGCGAACCTGCAGTGGATCTACGACCACACGGGACAAAATCAAAAAGGCAAGATGGTGTCCCTGGCGACGGAGACGGATCGCACGCTGTTTTTCGATTTTCTGCCGTTGGATTTGGGAACGGTGCGCGGATTCAAGACCCGCTTTCATTTATATACCGTGCCCGGGCAGGTGTTTTACGAGGCCAGCCGGAAATTGATCTTGAAGGGCGCGGATGGCGTGGTATTTGTGGCGGATTCGCAGGAAGAACGGCTGGATGCAAATTTTGAAACGCTGGAAAACCTGCAGGAGCATCTCAAGGAACACAATCTGAATTTCGCATCGATTCCCTACGTGCTGCAGTTGAACAAGCGCGACCTGCCGAATGTGCTAAGCGTGGACGAATTGACGAAACAACTGCAGAAAAAAAGCGAGCCAGTGATCGAGGGGGTTGCGATCAACGGCAGCGGCGTGTTTGAAACGCTAAAAGAACTGGCCAAAATGGTCCTGGCGGAGTTGAAGAAGGGCGGCTAGCGAATCACCTCGGGTCTGAAGCGCCCTAGATTGTGCATCGTGGAAGAATGTGGCAAGGCGGTTGACATGACCCAGTCGGAACTACTCGAGCGAATCACGACCGAGCGGAACAAGTGCGATAGAAAGCCGTGTATAGGCGCCTTCCGCATCCGCGTTGTCGATATCCTGCACCTCTAAGTGCGGGAGCCTCGTTCGAACAGACTTTGGCGGATTGCCCTTTCCTGGTAGAAGACCTCCTGGCAGCGATTGCCTACGCCGCTTTGCAAACCGATCACATCGTACTTCAATGAAAGTGACGTTTCTCGTGGACAATCAGCTCCCCTCGTCATACGGCCGCATTGATGAAGGCGTTTGAGTCAGTGCTTCCTCAAATGCTGGACGACTTGCTAGCCGGCATCCAGCTGATTGAGTCCTCCCAACTAAAAGCTGGCGGAAGCGGCGGTTTCGGAGTCGAAAGTGGGGATGGCTTCCACCAGACGCGTTACCGTAAGGGCGTCGCGAACGCGACCTTGACCGCAGACGAGATGGAGACCTCCACCCTGGCGGGCCAGGGAGATCGAAAGCTTGACGAGAGCGGAAATGCCCGAGCTATCGATTTGGGGAATGTCATTGAGGTTGACGACAATCTTGCGCGCCCCTCGCTGGACCAGGTTCTGCGTGAATTCGTTCAAATGCTCACTGGGTTCGCCGATAGTCAGGCGCCCATGGACCTGTAGGTAGTGGATGCCACCGGCTTCGCGCGCAGAAACTTCCAAAGGTGGATGAAGCGTCATTTAGATTTTCCCCTCAGTCGAAAATCGACGGCTGCCGGCCTCAAAGGCTCGGCGGCGTTGGTGGCCACTGCATTATACGATGAAGGGTATGGAGAACAAATCCATTGCGCGGCGCCATCCCTGGAACGTTTCTCCGAAGGAAGCCCGCTGGATCCAGGAGAACCTGCGCGAACTATGGGAAAGAAAAGACCGTTTAGCAGAAATTCGGACGGTGGCCGGGCTGGATGCGGCGTTTGTACTGACGGGATCGCAAGCGATAAGCAAGCAAATCGGTACCTGGAACCAACGGCGAGAGGCGAACCGAGCAATTGCGAGCGTCGTGGTCTTCCAGTTCCCAGAAATGGAAGAGGTTGCGCGCGAGTTTGCCATTGTGCCGCTGGAGTTCCCCTACGTTCCCGGGCTGCTGAGCTTCCGGGAGATCCCGGCGCTATTCGTGGTGCTGAAGAAATTAAAGCGGCTCCCGGATCTGCTGTTTTGCGACGGGCAGGGATATGCGCATCCACGGCGATTCGGCCTGGCCAGTCATTTGGGTGTGCTACTGGATAGGCCGTCCATCGGATGCGCAAAAAGCATTCTGATCGGCACGCACGGCAGGCTGAAAGCGAAGGCCGGAAGTTGGACAGCATTGAAGGATGAGAAGGCCGGTGGCGAGCGGATCGGAGCGGCTCTGTGCACGCGGGACGGCGTGCAACCTATATATGTGTCGCAAGGACACCGGGTCAGCCTGAAGACGGCGATTCGGCTGACGCTTCAGGTCACGGATGGATTCCGCATCCCACGCCCTACGCGCATGGCGGACCGGTTCGCCGCCGAAATCAAAAGAAAGCTCTTAGCTGGCGAACTATCCGAAAAATGAATCCAGAGTAGAAAAATTTCAAACGGCGGCCAATCAACGCCGGTGCGTATAATCAGCGCGACAGAGTAGTAGCTCCCAATCGCAAACGCGAATGAGAAACAGCAGAGTCGACGCGCCTCCATTCGCCCCGGAGAATTCGATGAAGCGCATGGGCATTGTCTGGTGTAGCTTGTTGACCCTGATGCTGCTTGCTGGCCCACTGTTGGCCCAGCAAGCCCCGGCGACGAGCTCCACGGCAACTCCCTCCGCCAGCACTTCCTCACCTGAACTACCCCCAGCAGTTGCGGAAAAATTGAACCAACTGGAAGGGAAGGTAACAGCGGCACAATACTCCGCTGACAACGCGTGGATGCTCGTCAGCGCGGCTCTGGTGTTGATGATGACCGGGCCGGGGCTCGCTCTGTTTTACGGCGGACTCGTAAGGCAGAAGAACGTGCTGGCGATCATGATGCAAAGCTTCCTGCTGATGGCTTTGATTACCGTGTTGTGGGCGCTGGTGGGCTACAGCCTGTGCTTTGGCGGCAGCGGACCTTTTATCGGCGACTTCCACATGGCGCTCCTGCGGGGTGTGGGCGCCGTTCCGAACGCCGATTACGCCGCGACCATCCCGCAATCGACATTCATGGTGTACCAGTTGATGTTCGCGATTATCACGCCGGCGCTGATTACCGGAGCGACCGCGGAACGCATGAAGTTTTCCGGAACCGTGTTGTTCATGACGTTGTGGTTCCTGGTAGTGTACGCCCCGATGGCGCACATGGTGTGGGGGAAAGGCGGCTTCCTGAATGCGTCTGCCGGAGGGAGATTTCCTACCCTGGATTTTGCGGGTGGAACCGTCGTCCACGTGACCTCCGGGGTGTCCGCGCTGGTATGCGCACTTTATCTTGGCAAACGAGCCGGGTACCCGAAGCAGCCGATGCCGCCGCACAGCTTGGTGTTGAGCTTCGTAGGAGCATGCCTGTTGTGGGTGGGATGGTTCGGATTTAACGCCGGAAGCGCGTTGGCTTCGAACGGATTGGCGTCGAGCGCCTTTGTGGCCACGCATTTTGGAGCAGCGGCCGCGGCGATCGGCTGGTGCCTGGCGGAATGGATCAAGAACGGAAAACCCAGCGCGTTGGGTGCGATCTCAGGTGCGGTGGCCGGTCTTGTTGCAATCACACCTGCGGCTGGCTTCGTGGCGCCATTCCCGGCGCTCGCAATTGGCTTCATTGCGGGGATTTTCTGTTTCTGGATGGTCACTAAGTTCAAATCGATTTTCGGTTACGACGACGCGCTCGACGCATTTGGCGTGCACGGCGCAGGCGGCACAATCGGAGCATTATTGACCGGCGCTTGCGCGCAGATGGTGATCAACCCGATTTTTGGCGACGGCAAGGCGGTTGGCGGTTTGGATGGACACTGGGGCCAGATTGGCAACCAGTTTGTCGGCGTGTTGATCGCGTGGGCGCTTGCAACGGCAGGCACAATCGTGATCTTGAAGGTCGTGGATGTGACGACCGGGTTGCGCGTTACGGAAGAACAGGAAGTGGAAGGTCTGGACATCACGCAACATGGTGAAGAAGGATATAACCTGGAATCGTAAGAGGCGGTCGACAACTCGACGCGGGAGCAAAGATTCGTATGATGAAAATTGAAGCGATTATTCAGCCGTCGAGATTCGAGTCGGTGAAGGATTCCTTGTTGGAAATCGGCGTTGAAGGGATGACGGTGACCGAAGTGCGCGGCCACGGAAGGCAGAAGGGACACACCGAGGTGTACCGCGGGCGGGAGTATACCGTGGACCTGTTGCCGAAGGTCAAGTTGGAAGTTGTGCTGCCGGACCAGTTAGTGAATCGCGCCGTGGATGCAATATTGAAGAGTGCAAAGACTGGAAAAATCGGAGACGGTAAAATATTCTTGTCGCGGGTCGAAGACGCGATCCGGATCCGGAATGAGGAACGAGGCGAAAGCGCCCTCTGAGAAAGACCATGTCCTCGCCCCGCCCAGGTCTCGTTCTCGGTATTCGCCCAAGAAACAAAATGGAAGAATCGGTAACTCCGCTTTCGGTGCTGGGGCCCCAGTGCGATGCGCAACGCGAGCGGATACGCAAGCTATTTGAGAGTGGCGCCAGCGCCCAGGAAACGCTGCGGCAGTTGTGTGAACTTGCGGACGAAACCATCCGGAGGGTTTTTGGCGAATTGCAAAGCGTGAAAAACGGCGGAAGCCAGGGTTTAGCATTGCTGGCTCTCGGCGGCTACGGACGCGAAGTATTGTTCCCCTTCTCCGACCTGGATCTACTCTTTCTGTTTGCCAACGAAAAAATCGAAGAAGAAACCCGGCCACTGATCGCGGAATTTTCGCGGATGCTTTGGGATCTTGGCTTTCGAGTGAGCTCCGCGGGCCGCACCGTCGACGAATGCAAGAAGATTGAACAGGACAATGCGGAGTTTCATCTAGCGATGCTGGATCGCCGATATTTGGACGGCGATAAGGCGCTGTTTGAGAAGCTGGACGCAAAGGTTTTGGCCGTGGCTGAAAAACAAGCGCGGCCTTTTCTTTTGGTTGAGCTGCAACGCTTGACGCGAGACCGCCTAGGGCGCTACGGCAATACGATTTTCCACCTGGAACCCAACGTGAAAGACGCGCCAGGCGGACTGCGCGATTTCCATTCGATGTTGTGGATGCGGCAGTTGGCCGGCGACCGGCGCGATCCGCGATTCAGCCCGATGAACGAAGATGAGTTGACGCGCAACGCAGTGGAATTTCTGAGCGCGATTCGCTGCTTTTTGCATTACAGCAACGGGCGAAACGACAACACCCTAACGTATGAGTTGCAAGCGCAAGCGGCGGAACACTCGCTGGGAATCGATGACAACTTGCGGCGGAACGCGGCGGAATGGATGCGTTTGTATTTTCGCCATGCCCGGACCCTGAACCGCCAACTCTTGCGCTATGTGGACCAGCGCCCGCCGGTAACGTTGTCCCTCAGGCAACGGTTGATGAATGCGACGATAGGGCCAAAGTCTGAAGTCACAACCGGCAACCCCTTCGCGATTCGCGATGGTTTGTTGGAAATCACGAATGAACATCTTTTCGCGGACCGTAACGTCACCTATTCCCTGCTTACGGAAGCTTCGCGTTCGGGCGCGCCGCTAAGCCGGGATGCGGAGCGCAGCATCGCCTACATCATGGCGCATCCAGAATTGCCACAGCGAAATTCGCGGATTAGCTGGGTGGTGCTATCTGAAATTCTTGGTGGCGATTTTCCCGGAGTCGCGCTGCGGCCGATGCACCGGCTGGGATTGCTAACCGAGGCGCTGCCCGAATTTCGCGCGATCGACTCACTGGTTGTTCGTGATTTCTACCATCGCTACACGGTGGACGAACATTCGTTGCGCACCATCGAGCACCTGCAGGATTTGGGCGATTCGCAGGAGCCTCTCGGCAAGCACTTCGCGCCGTTGTGGCGTACCGTGGAACGCCGTGATTTGCTGATCCTTTCGTTGCTCTTGCATGACGTGGGCAAAGGCATGCCGGTGGACAATCACGTAACCGGTAGCTTGCAGGCGCTGGAAATTGCCTCCGACCGGTTGAAGCTAGCACCCGAAGAAAAGGCTGAGGTTCAATTCCTCATCGAACACCATTTGGATATGTCTGCAACGGTGCAGCGGCGAGACATTTTTGACCCAGCCACAGTTTCCGGATTCGCCGCGACGGTGAGCACGCACGAGCGATTGCAGCGCCTTTGCCTGATGACCTACGCGGACATTCACGCGGTGAATCCCGAAGCGCTTACGCCATGGAAGGCGGAAATGTTGTGGCAACTGTTTGTGGCCACATCCAACTTCTTTAGCCGGACCGTCGATCGCGACAGGCTCCACGCTTCCGACGAAGCGCCGCTGTTGGAACAAGTGCGCGGGCAGGCTGCTGGCGCCGACAAGAAGGACCTCGAACGATTTCTCGAAGGATTTCCGCGTCGTTACCTCGCTGTGCATTCTGCTCCGGAAATCGCGGATCATTTCGCGCTCTACCGCAAGCTTGGGGCAGAACCAGTACAAACGGAGATCAAGAAAGCGCAGCACGCTTACGTGCTGACCCTGCTTTCGGCAGACCGCCCGGCGCTGTTTGCGACGATTGCCGGCGTGCTTGCGGCATGGGGCATGAATATCGTGAAGGCGGACGCGTTCGCGAATGCCGCGGGAGTGGTGCTCGATACATTCCATTTCGTCGATCTGCACCGCACGCTGGAGTTGAACCCTGGAGAAATTGTGCGATTCCAGCACAGCATTGCGGCTGTGCTGAACGGCAAACAGGCGCTGGAACCGCTGATGAAGGGCCGATTGGCGGCTTCGGGTGCGCGGCCGCCGAAGGTCGTGGTGCCTACGGCCATTAACTTTGACGAAGGTTCTTCCGATCACTGTACGCTGGTAGAGGTTGTGACGCAGGATCGGCCCGGACTGCTCTATGGGATCGGCTCCGCGCTCGCCCGGCTGGCGTGTAACATCGACGTAGCGCTGATCGATACGGAAGGACAGAAAGCCATCGATGTGTTCTATCTCACCTCGCAAGGCAAAAAATTGACGGAGCAGAAGCAGACACTGCTTCGCGAGGTTCTGCAGGCTACTCTTTCCTAGTCCCGGCAATCCTCTCTACAAGCAGGGATGTTTCTCTGGCTATAAGGCTACGATAGACTCGGCGATGCGTGTCGTCGCGCGAGGAGTGGTCATGAACTCCACGTTGGACTATCAAGCCATGCTCGCGGCTGCCCTGGCCGAAGCGCGGCTCGGATCACAAGAAGGTGGAATTCCCATAGGCGCCGCCATTTTTGATCGCGACGGCAAGCTGCTTGGCGCCGGACACAACCGCCGCGTGCAGCAAGGCGATCCATCGGTTCACGGCGAAACGGATGCGTTTCGAAAAGCCGGCCGGCAAAAGAGCTACCGCAAGCTGATCATGGTCACGACGTTGGCGCCCTGCTGGTATTGCAGTGGGCTGGTGCGTCAGTTTGGATTTGGTACCGTGGTGATTGGCGAGAGTAGGAATTTTCAAGGAGGGATCGATTGGTTGCGCTCCCTGGGAATCGAAGTGATTGATCTGGATTCGGCGGAGTGCGTGAGTTTGTTGGCAGACTATATTCGCCGGAATCCCGGAGTCTGGAACGAAGATATCGGAGAGGAATAGCGTTCTGCGGGCTTACAAAGGCTTGCGGTAGTGGACGCAGCGGTCCACGACCTCGAATCCGAGCGCAGCATGAACATGCTGGGACTCCCGATTCATGATCCAGGTGTCGGATGCCATCTCTCGGTAACCCAAATCGCGGGCCCACTGTTCTGCCGCGGCTAGCAGACGTGCCCCGATTCTCCTGCGGCGGTATTCCGGTTTCACATACCACCCCTCGACAAACCCGACCGGCTGCGAAGGGTCGCAACCATCCGCATGCGACCTCGAACCAGCTTGGATAAATCCGGCGACCTGACCTCCAGCGGTTTCGGCCAAAAAGACGATTGCAGGCAGAGTTCCCTTCGGACGGCCTGCCAGCAGCGGAGCCAGTTCCCGTGCGTGGTCCTCGGCGCTCGTTTCCGGCCACAGCTCATGGCACATCAATGCAAGTTCCGTTGCGTCGCTAGGTTCGGCGCGCCTGACAGCGAGGTGTTCCACGCCATGATTATATTGTTCTCTCAGCAGCAGCAGAAACAACAAGCGTAGACGACCGGCTCAGAACGTGTTGCCGATTGGTAACCCCAAAAGTTATTGTGACTACAACACAGATTGTTCACACTTGTGCAGTCTATCTGCAAAGGACTCGACGCCCGCGGGCGCTCGAAAGGTTCGAGGAGGAATGATGAAGAGAAGCAGGCGATTGCTGGTGATTTTCTGCTTGTCCATATTTGCAGGAATTGGACGCGGCGTTGCGACGGCACAAACCAATCCCGCGGCTGCACCTTCTACTTCATTCCGTGGAACGAGCGCGAGCCAGACCACCCCTGCAGCCGACGAAGTCACCGTGGCCGGCACTATCCAGCAGGTAGTTTCCACTTATACACCGGGTAGACCTCGAGGGCTTCAGCTCGTGCTAGCGGGACCACAAGGAATGATCAACGCCAGCTTAGGTCCTTACCTCAGCACCGACGTGAAAGAAAGTTTGGCCGCCGGACAACACCTCGAGGTTACCGGAGTGACGCACACATGGAATGGCCAAAGTTACTTTCTCGTGCGTGATTTCACCCTCGGCGGCCATCACGTCACAGTGCGTAATGAGAAAGGGTTTCTCATCCATCCACAAAAGCCAGGGATCACTCGAACTCAGCAGAGCCAGACCGTAACGAAGGGAGAGAACCAATGAAATCACGCAAAAACGTTCTCTCCTGTTTCACCGCGCTCTTGTACCTGGCGCTGGCAGGGTGTGGCGGCGGAAGCAGCATGCAACCGATTTCCGTGACAATTTCTAGTCCGCCAGCTTCGCTGGCTATAAACGCGACGGCCAGCCTTACGGCTGTAGTGGCAAATGACAGCAAGGCCGCCGGGGTCACATGGAAGGTAAGCTGCGGAGCCTCGTCTTGCGGCAGTGTCAATCCCACGACTTCAACAGGCAACAACGCAACGACAACCTATACGGCACCGAGCGCAGTTCCCACAGGAAACACCGTGACGGTCACCGCGACTTCGGTTACCGACACCGCCAAGTCGGCATCTGCAACGATTACCATCACGGGCACTTCCGCCGCGGTGCTTGCGGATGGGAATTATGTCTACCGTGTTTCGGGAGAACATGCCAGCGGACCCTATTTCGCCGCTGGTGTTTTCACCGTCTCCAAAGGAGCCATCACCGCGGGCGAACAGGACTATGTCGACCTGGCAGGAGGCGCGCAGGACACTTTGACGGCTTCGGGTAGTAGTCTGACCGCCGCTTCCGATGGCAATTTTCAGCTGGCGCTCGCGACCGGCAACACCAACGTCGGCGTCAGTGGCGTGGAGACTTTCCGCGGCACATTGGTTTCCGGCACGCATGCTCAGATTACCGAGTTCGATTCTTTCGCCGCCGCAGGAGGAACGCTCGATCTGCAGACCGGCACTGCTGCTCCATCCGGCGGATACGCGTTCAATCTCGGCGGCGCGGACGGATCGGCTAACGCCAATCCTCTTTTTATTGGTGGCGTGATCGACATCACAGGAACGTCGCTCTCGGCCGCCAACACCGTCTTCGATTATTTCGATGGCGGTGCTGTTGGCCAGGCTCAATCCTTCGCATCGGGGACTGTGACTGCTCCGGATGCTTTTGGCAGGATTAGCATCAGCCTAACCTCGACAGACTTGAATCTTCCCGAATTCGCTCTAATTGGATACATCGTAAGCACCAGCAAAATTCAGCTCGTTGAATCTGTCAATGACACTCTAGGCGGCACGCTCGGCGGGACAGCGTTGGGCCAAGGAGCGAACGCGGGAAAGTTCACTACAGCGGGAGTCGGCGGCGGCACGTATGTCTTTGCCGCCGTGGGCGAGGATTTACTCAACGGGACGGCGACATTTGCAGGAGCCTTTGTTCTCAACTCGAATGGCACCGTTTCGGGTGAGCTTGACTACAACGACGCCAGCGGCGACCAGCCTCTGGCGATTACGGGAGGAAACTGGGCAGTCGATTCCGCCGGTCTGGGTCGCGTCGGATTGACTAACGTGACCGTCTCTGGTTCGAACATCGGCAACGGGCCATACGCTTTCCAGTTGTACCTCGATGGCAGCGGCAACGCTTTGGAGGTCGGGAGCGACACCATTCAGGGTTCGGCTGGCCAATCTTACGTGCAGACCGCCACGCAAGTAAGCGCCGGCAAATACGCCATCGGAGCGCAAGGCTTCGCTGGCGTCCAGAATCTGCCGGTTTGGTCAGCCGTGGGCCCGGTGACGCTCAGCAGCTCGTTGGGATGGACAGGATTTACCGACTACAACGTTGCCGGCGGAACGCCTGCTGCCAGCGTAACTCTCTCCGGCACGACCGACACAACCAATGGACAGTTCTCCATCTCAGGCTTGAATGCAGTGACTCCCACGCCGAACACGCCTGAATTCAATTACTTCCCAATCGATAGCACGAGAGTGTTGGCAATCGAGATGGACGACAACCAGTTGGGCTTGTTCATCATCGAGGGACTCAGCCAGTAGCGGCGTTCCGTCTATTCGCTTCGGCACAAAGGCCGCTACTGTCCGTATTGCAAGGCCAGTTCGCGAGCGGCAATCAGTTTCGAGATGGGGTCGGAGGTGGGAAGAAACTCCATTGCAACGCCTCGGTCGTATCTCAATTCGGCTAAGGTTCGAAAGATGTTCGGGTAGTTGATCTCTCCCGTTCCCGGTTCATGGCGCCCTGGCACATCCGCAACGTGGATCAAACCGACGTACTCGATGTTTTTTCTCAGCTTCTCGATTAGATTGCCTTCACCCACCTGCTCGTGAAAAAGATCGTAGAGAAACTGGACTTGCGCATGGTTTACGGCCTTGACGATGTCAAATCCTTCGGCAGCGGAAGGTAGAAAATACTTCGGATTTTCCACGAGATCGATGCATTCCAGCAGCAGCCGCACGGGTTCTCCGGCGATCTGCTTTCCTTCCACGAGTTTTGTCGCTGCCTTTAACCCGTCGATGCAACTCTGGTGCTGGGCTTCGCGACTCAGACGCGGCACGACGTCGCCGGAAAGAAGGATAATACTGGGGCAATCGATCTTTTCCATCGAAACAAGCGCTTCGCGAAGATCACCAAGCATCGCGTCACGATCACCTGGATTGCCTACTCCGTGTTTCAGCCCGGCCGTGGCGTCGAAACGGATGCCAAGCTCCTTCCGTTTTGCATTTGCACGCTTGAAATCATCGTCAGACCACTTCGCGTACTCACCGACCAGCTCCACATTCGGATAGCCGGCTTCCGCCACTTTTTCCAGACGTTGCTCAAAGGGAAGATCTCGAAACACCGTCCAGAGCATGACCGACAGTTTGAATCGCAAGTTCTTGTCTGCTGGTTCTGTTCCGGTGGGCTGCATTCGGTGCGGGGCCGACAACCTCGTGTCCATCGCGGCAGCGAGGATGCCCGCGGTCATATTCATGCTGAATTGGCGTCGATTCATTTCTTCGTGCTCCAGATACGGCATGTGGCTCTTCGAAGAGTAATTCTTTTATTTAGTCGGCAGAATCGGGAGAACCAGGGCCGACGGATGCTCGCTGTCGTGCAGAACGGTGTTGGCCGCAGAGACCGCGGTCCGTGCGAATTGAATTGCTTCGCCAGTGTTCAGATTGCGATCGAAACGCGGGAAATTGCTGCTCGAAATCTCCAGTCGCAACGTGTGGCCTTTCAGGAACACGTTGGCCGTAGCCCAAAGATCGAGCGTTATTTCGTAGATCTGTCCCGGGTTCATGAGGACCTGGTGCTCAGGCGACTCCCGGTAGCGCATGCGAAAAATTCCTTCGGTGAGGTCCTTGGCAAAACCATCCGGACCGACGTCAACGAGCTTTCCGGTGAAGTCGGTATCGACCGCGGTGGACTTTATGAACAAACTGACAGTGACGGGTCCGGTCACTTCAAGATCTTGCGTGAGCGGACCGCTGGAGTAAACAAGAACGTCATCCCGATTCTCAACCGAACGCTGGTCCCGAGGACCCGGTTCCATGTGCTTCGCGTCGCAACAGAGCGGACCACCTACTGTCGGCACAGGGTTCATCGGATCGTAGACGTAAGCGTCAGGCGATTCGGATTTAGGCGCCGTCGTGGACAAAGATCCATCCCCTCGCAGGGAGTTCGCTTTGCCCGAGGAGTGCAGAAAATATTTTGTCGATTTCGCTTGCGGAGGCGGCCAGTCGTCTACCTGGCGATATTCGTTCACGCCCATCATGAACACTTTCACGGGCTTGTCGGTCGCAAATTCGTTTCGGATTCCCTTGAACAGGAAATCGTACCAATCGAGAATCACGTCGTTGTACTCGTTCTCCAACGCGTGCGGGCCAAACTCGACATCCCCAATTTTGCGTCCAAAGCCGGCGTGGCCGCCGATTTCGATCAACAGATGTTGCTGAGTTCGCGCCGCTTCCGTGGCGCCGTGTGCCTTTGCGCCCATGTAATTCCGCAGCGTGCCGCCGTTGAAAATGTCATACCACCCGCCCACGTTGAGCATGGGAACCGCGATATTCGAGAAGTGCTCCTCGATGGACCACTGCTTCCAATAAGAGTCGTAGTCCGGATGCGCGAGCCAATCCAAATAATACGGCGCGATCTTGCCGGTGAGCTCCGCCTCGGCCGGTAGCTTGCCAAAATTAAAAACGGGATAATCCGTCAGCGGCAGCTTCGATGAGCCGACAAGAGCGTTGCTGTTTTCGGTGATGACGCGCTGAAGCGTGTTTTGTGCGAGTTGCGTGGTCCAATTCTGATCGAACCATTGTTCAAAGGCGCCGCTCTGATAGGTCCAGCCGTCGTGATAGTTACTCGCCGTCATGTTCGGTGCGATTCCTGCCAGATGCGGTGGAGCGGCGATCGCGGCAAGCATCTGCGTCGCGCCAACATAAGACGCGCCGATCATTCCGACTTTGCCGTTCGAATACGGAAGCGCGGCCGCCCATTCGACGGCGTCGTAGCCGTCGCTTTGTTCATGCCGAAACGGGTACCACTCGCCTTCGGAGGTGTAGCGTCCACGCACGTCCTGAATAATGAGCACGTACCCCCGCGGAACGATTTTAAACGCGGAAGAGACGGCCCATCCGGCGCTTTTGTCGTAAGGCGTGCGCATCAGAATCACGGGGAATTTGTCGTCCGACTTGGGGCGATAGACGTCCGCGAACAGCTTGACGCCATCGCGCGTCGTCATCGGGGCGCTTCTTTGAATAAGAACATCATACGCCTGCGATCCGGGCGAAGACGGCGATGTAGAAGCCGCGGCCGGCGCCTGCGAAGATTGCGCCCGTGTAGCGCGGGACCCGAGCGCCGAGGTTCCGAAGAGTACCATCAACAGTAGCGCAGCAACTTGTGTGACTCGATCAAAGAACGTGCAATGAACCGCTACTGGCTTGTTTGTAGAAATGAGAGCCTCCCCATGGTACAAACCATTCGCGTTACAAAATACCATGGCAACGGGCTGTTCCAGAATCGTTGGATCGGCTTCCATGTCCACCGGTCGCGGTATAATCTCGCGCACGGCCCCCCAACTCTTCCGACGAACTCGGGCCTGTCGCACCAAGTGCAATCGAGGGCCAACTCGATGTCCAGTCACACGTCTCGCGAGCCGGCTGATGCAGCGCTCGGCATGAAAACGCAAATTACCCGTCGTGATTTCCTCGGTTCCACGGTGTTGGCTTCCGGTGCTGCGTTGCTCGGGTCTGCAACGCCTGCTGAATTGCTTGCTATGCAAGGAGACGAATTCACCGGCTACGGCGGAGTCGGCGAATACGGCACCTCGAACGGCAACACTTGGAATGTTTTGCAGGCCGGCCACACCATTCGTGATGCCGTTTACGATCGACCTCCGAACGATGTCATTGATACCGGGGAAACTTACGATTGTGTGATCGTCGGCGGCGGAATCAGCGGACTGGCCGCCGCGCTGTTCTTCCAGCGCCAGGCCGGCGAGGGCATGAAGTGTTTGATCCTTGAGAATCACCCCATCTTCGGCGGCGAAGCCAAACAAAATGAGTTCCTGGTCGATGGGCAACGGTTGATCGCACATCAAGGCTCAGCCATCTATCAACTTCAATACCCGCACAGTTTCCTCGCGCGTTTCTACGAGTCCATTGGCTTGAAAACACCGCGGCTGAGTTATCAGAAATGGTCCGGAAACGATCCCGAGGTTCCACTTTCCAAGACTCCCTATGAAGCGGTTGGACTAGGCCGCGGGCAATACGGATTCTGGTTTGGCGCGAAATTCGGCCGGAAGCCCGCGATGTGGTTGATGGATCCGGTGGGAAAGAACCTGAAAGGTGCTCCGATTTCCGAGAGCGCTCGAGTGGAATGGCTGCGCTGGCTCAAAGGTGCGCCCGTCAAACAAGAAGACTTCGAACACCCGAAGGTGGAAGGCGACGCGATTTCCCGCTATCTCGACTCCATCACGCTGGAACAGCACTATATGGAGCGTTTCGGGCTGAGCCGCGAAACTGTGCGCACGTTTCTTTCGCCAGTCGAAGGAGGCGGGTCCGGTCTTGGCCCCGATGCACTCTCTGCATATGCGGACTACGCCTACGAAATGCTGCACCCTCGACGGGACGACGCGGCCGGCACGGATCAGATGTTTCCCGGCGGCAACACGACGATTGCTCGATTGATGCTGAAGAGTCTCATTCCGAATGCGATTGATGGCCCTGACAGCGTGGAAGGAGTCAGCAACAATCACGTAAATTTTTCAGCTCTTGACAGTCCAGCGCACAACGCAAAGGTGCGTCTATGTTCAATCGCTGTTACAGTCCAGCACGACGGAGAGGCCAGCAAGGCCGGCTCGGTTGTAATCGTGTATCTCAAGGATGGCAAGCTGTACCGCCTGAAAGCGCGCTCCGTCGTGATGGCGGGCGGAAGCTGGACGACCAAGCACATCGTGAAAGACCTTCCCGATACGCACCTCCAAGCGTATGCGCAGTTTTACCGTTCTCCCTGCCTGATGGCCAACGTGGCCCTAAGGAATTGGCGGTTTCTGTACAAGATGGGGATGACCGGTTGTCGCTGGTTTGAAGGAATCGGCAACTATACCGAAGTGCGCAAATTGGCCCTCACCGGCGTCGAGACCTCCACGATCAGCCCAGACTCGCCAATCGTTCTTAACCTGAAGATTCTCTACTCCTATCCAGGGTTTTCGACAGGAGAGCAGGGAAATCGCGGACGGACGGAAATGCTGAGCACCTCGTTCAGAGATTATGAGAAGCGTATTCGTGAACAGTTCACGGAGATGTTCACGGGTGGCGGTTTTGATGCGCAACGCGACATTGCGGGAATTATCCTGAACCGCTGGGGCCACGCCTACCTGAGCCCGCAACCAGGATTCTTTTTTGGCAACAATGGTCAACCTGCCCCGCGCGAAATCCTGCGTAGTGCTCCCTTCGGCCGAATCGCATTCGCCAATACCGATCTTGCCGGCGCAATGGACCACCGCTTCTCAATACTGGAAGCGCAACGAGCGGTCGGCCAGCTCCTCGATCAGGTTTTGACCGAATGACCGGGCACGCTCGAGAAACAATCTTCTTGTCGGAGCGGTGACGAGCTGAGTAGAGCCGACGGCTGATGAAATCGAAAAAAGCGGGCGGCGCTGACTCTACTTCGTTTCCTTCCACGCGCTTTGCCCGGCCTTGGACAGCAACAACAGACCCTCCGCCGAGTCTACTTGCTTAAGCCACAATCTCTCGCGATGTCCTCCCGTTAGCGTGGAGGGCACTAATCCTCAAGGACCGTGCTGAACGGGAATGCAACATGACGCGCCCGACAGCACAGTCTCGGCACACCTCAAACTCACCCCTTCCCTCAATTGAATTTGCATAGGGCCCGCGTCCACCGCACCCACGGGCGCCGACGCCCAAAACGGCTTTACCGGACGCGCGCAGAACTCCTCGCACCCGTCCGCCTTTCAGTCGAAACGGCCTCCGGTAAAGCTCGTTCCTCAGGTACCCATGGGGGTCTCGACTGAGCTCGCTGCGAAATCGCATAAAAACGCATTGCTTTAAGGTATCAATACGAGCTAAAGTGCCGCCCGACGTTAGCTTCCATTTCTAATTGGTCCCGGGGTGACTACTTTGCGATTTTCTCGTTCACTTTTTAAGAAAGGCGATCCATCGTGAGAACTTTGACGCGCGCCGGCTACCTTCCAACGGCTGCCTCACTGCGGCTGGCCCAACCCTTCCTGCTGCTTTTGTGGCTTGCGATGGGGGCGTTCCCGGCGTGGGCTCAAACGGGAGCGAGCCTTTCCGGCGTGGTGACGAAGCAAACCGGCGCAGCCCTTCCCGATGTCGAGGTGACAATCAAGAACATTGACTCCGGTGAAACGCGCACGCTCCGAACCGATGTGGCGGGGCACTTTCAGACCTCCGGTCTGCCTCCCGGGCGCTACGCGATTCGAGCGGCAAAACACGGCTTCGCCGATGAAACGCGCACGGGAGTCACCTTGGCGGTTGGCCAGGACGCCACGGCCAATATCACGATGCAGAGCGCCACCACCGACGCATGCACGAGCGGCCACGAGTTCGCCACCACCGATTGCACGCTGACCTGGCACGGCATCACGGTGTACGGTGCCTATGACGTCGGCATCGGTTATGTCAGCCACGGCTTGCCGGTAAACGGCTATAACTATGAAGGCGAATCTCTCATCAACCGAAACGGCTATCAATCTCGATTCCTCGTCGCACCCAACAACTTGCAGCAAACGGGTCTGGGCGTTCGGGGCAGGGAAGAGTTCGCAGCTGGCTGGGCCGTTGTGTTCAACCTTTCAACAGGCATCAATCCGCAGTCCGGCCTGCTCGCCAACGCGCCAGCCACCAACACCGTCAACAACGGACTTCCCAGGCGAAGCTATTCGATGGCCATTGACGGCGCGCGCGCGGGTCAACCCTTCAATGACGAATACTATGGCGGTGTATCGTCCGAGCGTTTCGGCACGTTCACTTTCGGTCGCCAGCGCTCTCTCGGCACCGATGCCATGCTCCTTTACGATCCGGTCAGCGGCGGCTATGCCTTTTCCTACATCGGGTACAACGGCACGATGGCCGGCGGCGGCGACACCGACGACAGTCGTTGGGACGACGCCATCAAGTATCGCCTCACCATCGGCCCGGTCCATGTCGGCGCGATGTATAAATTCGTTAATGGTTCTGGCGGTTGCTACTCGGCCTCCGCAACCTGGACTGCCGCCAACTGTACGCCGGAAAAGTCCCATAACAACGCCTATGGATTCGACTTCGGCGGCAGCCACGGCAGGTTCTCCGCCGACATCGTCTTCCAACATTACAACCAGGCGGTCAGCGTATTGAACCCTTTGCTGGGGCCTCAGAGTCCGTCGGCGCCATATCAGTCGACCACCAACAGCATCAATACAAACCCCATCACCGGGGTCAATCTGATCGACACGAGCGACACCGTATATGGCATCGTGACCGACAACAGCGCTCTTATGGGCGCTGTCAAGTATACGTGGGAGCCCTTCAAGTTTTTTGCCGGCTACGAATACATCTGGCAGAATAACCCGTCGAACCCCGTGGGCGTCGGCGCCACGGACCAGGGTGGCTATATTATGAGCGGGGTCGAAGACAACAATCTTGATTCTCAAAAGTTGGTGCAGATCTGGTGGACCGGCGTGAAATACGCTTTCAACAGCAAAACCGACTTCACTGTGGCCTGGTATCAGCAGCGGCAGAACGACTTTCGTGTTCCATCTACCTGCTCACCCACAGCCGGTTTCCGCAGTTCCTGCGCGGGCACCCTCAACGAGGGTTCCTTCTATGTGGATTATCACTTCACCAAGCGTTTCGACGCTTTTGCAGGAATTGCCGGTTCCTACGTGACCGGCGGTCTGGCCATCGCCATTCCTCATGGCCCGGGCGTCCCCTATTTCTACGACAGCAACATTGCTCCGACAGTTGGTGGTCGTTTCACCTTCTGATCGCTTCCCTAACTTACGCGAACGCTGCAACCGGCTGACTTTTCAAAATCCGCGGCGATTTCTTTCATCGGATAGGTCACGTCCATCACGTGTAGGACGGCACGCGCGAACCAGCCGGTCATAGACCATATATCCTCGAATGAAGACAACTTCTTCCGATCAATGCGTTCTACATGTTGGTTGCACCGAGAAATCCGCGACGAAGAACGAGGTCCAGAGGTCACCAAAGCCTCCAAGCAAAAGCGCAGCCGAAAAATGATCCGACGACTGCGTAGGCTTGGTTGCCGAATCGAACCGAGCCCTTCTCCATTAGCCATCACGGCATGATCGCGAGCTCCTACCGGCACGATTTTCGAGCCTGCGTCGCGTATCGGAATGTTCCTCATAGTACCGATACATGGTAGAACTAGGCAGTGCGTTCGCGCGAGGGACTCCGCTCTCTCTGCAAAAAAAGCGGTCTCCGGGGTATCGGCGCACACATCGTTCGTTCGTTCGTTTGTTGATACGCATTAGGAGTAGAGGGAATGGACGACCAACTGGCGAAGCTCCGCAAATTGACCGGGCAACTGCAGAAGCTCACCTATGAAGCGGCAAAGTCCGGAACGATGGCTGAACTTTCGGATGAAGAGCAGCTGTTTGCGCGGGCAATGCAAGAACACATGCACCTGAAGCACATTCACAACGCCCTCGAATTTGCGGACGTGCGGGAGGGAGCTCCCTATGAAGTCGAGTTTGAGGGCAATGTTGTGAGTCCCCTGGCCCATATAGCCATGCATGCAGCTGTTAAAGGGCAGATTGAACAGGTGCCTGAAGTGAGAACAGCCTTTGAAAAGATGGTGACGACGGGCACTCCAGCTCATCACGCTGAGCACGTTCTTGCTGCTCTTGTCGGAGAACTAATGTGGGAGATGAGTCATGCGTCACAAAGAGGCGCAGCGAAGGCCAAAGAACGCTACGATCGTTCGATTCGAAAACTCTGTGAGGATTCGACCTTCCGCGCGAAAATGACCAAGCGCTTCGGCGCATCTCACGCCGCGTTTGAATAAGGCCTTTTTGCGGTAAACCCGCCAAGCGGGTAAGGTGGGGTACCGGGAGGAACCTTTGCGATTAAGCAGCGTTAATCGGGAGTTGCAGCCCACAACAAGCTTCGTAGAGCTCCAGTCATTCTGCTCGACAAACAGCCATTCACTCTACGGATTGGCCGGAGTCAGTTGCTTTATTTTTTGCTCGGCGCTCTCGCGGATGTCATTGCGGCGCTGTTCCCCGTCCACAGTATCGTTCGCAAGCAACTCCACCGCTCTCTTTGCATTCTGTAGCGCCAGATCTTTTTGCCCATCGGCAAGGTAGGCGTCCGACACACTGTCATATACGTTCGGTGAATTGCGGTACCCCATCACATTCAACTTCAAGATCTCCACCGCGCCCTTAATGTCTCCTGCTTGCAGATGTTCGTAGCCGATCAGGTTGACTATGAATTCCGGGAACAACGCCGCCGCATCGCCGTTGCGACCTGCCGCTAAACTTTTCGCAAGTAGATCTGCGCCGCCGCCACCCGCTTGGTCAATCAGTTCCAGATTGTTAAGCACTTGCGGCTCCATCGCCCGGCCGTTCGTTTTCGGCGCGGTCTCCGGTTTATTCTCAAGCGTGGCCAAAAACCAATCCGCGACTATCCTGGGTAACTCCTTTTGTTCCGCGAACATTTCCGCCCCGTGTCCGCCAGACGCATAGTGCGCGAACCGACTGGCGGAGTTTGGCGAAAGACTGAAGTACCACTGCATCAGCAATACCTGCGGGCCGAACACATCGTCATCGGCGGCGGATGTGAATATTGGCATGTTCTTCGACGATTGCAGGAACAGGCGTCCTTCGCGATCCGTCGGTCCCGCCAGCAGAACCAGCGATTTCACTTCTGGATGCCGGCGCGCCAATTTAATCGCATTGTTGACACCACAACTCGCTCCTCCAGCCCCTATCCGCTTGCGCTCTACCCCAGGCTGAGCCGACAGATACTGGAACGCGACATCAATATCGCCCGGCCAGGTGTCGGTTTGGACTTTGTTCTCCTCCTCAGGTGTCAATTTGTCGTGCGGAGTTCCGCCGCTCTCTCCGAAACCACGATAGTCGAACGTAAGAACATTTATCCCCGACGAAGCAAGGCGCTCGCCCAGCACGTCCCACAATTTGCGCTGTTGGTTGCACTGGTGAAGCAGCAAAACGCCTGGGCCTGGTTTACTCGAAGTAAAATAGCTCCCCTTCAGTTCCGTTCCGTCGGGGGCACGCAGGCTCACAACTCGTAGCGACGATACCTGCTGTGCCGCGCTGGTGCCTGTGCGCAGCAATGCGAAAACCAAAACAGCTACAATGCGGACAGCTCGCATGGCTACCTCCCTCACCCGCACTTCCCTTCCCTCGGCTAAAAGTAATGCACGACCCTTCCCTACAACCCCTCGGTGGCTTAGGCAGAGACTACCGCGCGAACGTCTTCATTGTCCATTTGGACGTGAGGGCCAGGCACGCCTAACCGGACATCATGTTCGTTCTGGTCTCTTCAAACCGCGTGAAATACACTTTGCACTATGGCCGGCTCCTAGAACCTAACCCTGGTTCGTCCGCTTGCCGGAGAAGTGAATCGAGGAAGCCCGCAACCTTGTATGACCGTATGAAGGGCGTATGGCTCGGAAAGAAATCGCAGGAGCTCGCCCATCAACCGCTCTCCCTGGTCTGTCGCGAATAGGAACTGTGCGTGCGCGAACCCGTCGAGGATGACCAACTCTTTCGGCCCAACGTCCTTCTCGTAATTCGCGCGAATCATAGGCAATCGCGGTCCGTCATCGCTTGCGTCATCGCGAGCCACGATGAAGAGCTTGCGGGAATCTCCACTAGCCTGAGAGTTTGAGTTGCTGCGCCAGTCTTTTGAATCTTGCGTGACTGCGTACAGCGTCGTAAGCGGGAAATACCATTACCGATCCCAAGAATGGGTCGCGTTCCTCGAGAGCTGTCTCCAGCCATTGGAGGCCGACGTCTGTTTCACGCAACCCGAGATAAGTCCAGGCAATGGGCAAGGCGGGGCCGTAACCCTGTTTGCGACGGGTTTCCAGTTTGCGGACCACGCTGCGAGCCTCGACTGGGCGTCCCAGCACTCCGGCAATGTAGCCAAAGTAGCCCTCGCCAAGTGGCATGCCGCCGGCAAGCTTTCTGCCCATGCTTGTCATTTCCCAAGCGTCTTCATTCGAGCCCAATACCGCCAAGGATAAGGCCAGATAGAAATAGGTGTAGGGCGAGTCTGGGGTCAGCTCAATGGCGATTCGGCCGGCGCGCACCGCCTCGTCATGACGGCCTGCATAGCAGTTAGCCTGGACCAGGCGGAAGTTGGTCATCAGATCAAGTGGATCGAGTTCGACAGCTTTGGAGGCATGGAACACGGCTTCGTCATGCCGACCCAGAAAGCTACAAAGGATGGGATAACACTGGTGCGGAAATGCATTCGCCGGCTCCAGACGGATGGCCCGCCGGTGCGCCTCTTCCGACTCGGCCCACCGCCACTGAAACATTCGCAGCATTCCCAATGTGCTGTGGAGAATTGCTGAATTCTCGTCGAGGGCCAGCCCCTTCGAGACCAGGTTTTCCGCCTCGGGTAGGGCAGTACCGGGAGGCATCTCGCCGTAAATTGTCCTCACGATGTAAGACATGGCCGCGCTGTAATAGGGTTCGGCCCAATCGGGCTCCAGCCGAATCGCCTCCTGCTGGTACTCGAAAGCGCGCCGGATGCCGTCGGGCCGCCGCTTCTTAAGAAGGTAGGCTCCCTTCAAGTACTGCATGTAGGCTGTTGCATTGCGTGGGTGCGCTTTCGGGAGCTCGGACGCCCAGCGGATGTGCATTGCTTCAGCTACCGCCGAGCAAACCTCATCTTGGATAGTGAACACGTCGCCTAAATTGCTGTCGAAGCGCTGGGCCCACAGATTGAATCCATCCTTCACGCCGACGAGGTTAACGCTGATGCGGATGCGGTCTCCTGTCCTCCATACCGACCCTTCCAGTACCGCCTCAACCCCCAGTTCGTTGCCGATTTGCCTTGCATCGCAACGCTGGCCTTTAAAGCGAAATACAACGCTGCCCGCTGAGACCCGCAGGCCTTGGACACGCGAGAGCCCGCGAATCAATTCGTCGGTCAATCCATCACTGAAATATTCATCCTTGGCGTCTCCGGTTTGGTTCACGAAGGGCATCACCGCCACGGCAGGACGTTTGGGGATCGGTACAACAAAGCGATAGCCCCGCTTGGGAATCGTCTCGATGAAGCTAGGAGAATTGGCCGAGTCGCCCAAAGCTTCGCGCAACCGGCTAACGGCGGAATTTAGCGCAACTTCGAAATCGACGAACGTATCCGACGACCAGAGCCGTCGGCGCAACTCTTCGCGCGTAACAATCTCGCCGGGGCGCTCGATAAGAGCGGTGAGCACCTGAAACGACTGCTCACGGAGGGTGATGGGCACTCCCCTCTTCAGCAGGCGGCGGCCTTCCAGATCAACCTCGAATGCTCCGAAGCGCAAGCTCATCGACGACGTCCCAACATTGTTGCTGTCAGTCATTTGGCTGTCAACATTTTGGTCAGGAGCACACCATTGTTATGTCTGTGTGCATGGTTAAGCTGGCATCGAGACGGGCAAATAAGAAGACGCGCAGATGAGACGTTGAACAGCTTTTGTAACCGGAGGTAAGCGCCGTGGCGACCCTCAATTTAAGTTCTCTGGTGCAGGCTTTTGCGCTGGCGGCGGGCATCCCTCCGTCCATTTGGCGGACCGTTTCTAATCACCCAACTGCGACGGCGCAGCCTGAGGCACCCATGAAGAAAGTGATGCTGAAAGAGACTTCGAATCCTTGGGCTACGCCAGTGCATGGTCTCGACTCAGGAAGGAAGTCATGACGAGTAGCCTTAGCAGGGCTTCGAACTTGATTGAGGCGGCGACAATTCGGAAGCTCAGGATCAGACTGCTGCCATTCCTGTTTGTACTTTTTGTGCTTGCCTTCATTGACCGAATCAACCTCGGATTCGCGGCGCTGACAATGAATCGGGAGCTGGCGATCACGAGCCAGCAGTTCGGATTTGCAGCAGGAATTTTCTTTTGGGGTTACTTCTTGTTCGAAATCCCCAGCAACATCATCCTTCACAAGATTGGCGCGCGTGTCTGGATCGCCCGCATCCTGATCACGTGGGGCGCGGTTGCCACACTAACGGGGTTCGTACAGTCCGTCCATCAGCTGTATTTCGCCCGTTTTGCGCTTGGTCTCGCGGAGTCTGGATACTTTCCGGGCATCGTTCTGTACTTGGGCTACTGGTTCCGGCAAAGAGAAAAGGCGCAGGCGATTGCGTTGATTTTGGTAGGCATACCCCTAGCCAGCGTATTGGGGGGCCCCATTTCAGGTTTCATTCTGGATCACGCGCACTGGTTCGGCCTCAGTAGTTGGAGATGGCTACTCATTCTCGAAGGTCTGCCCGCCGCAACATTCGCCTTTCTCGTGCCTTTCCTGTTGCCGAGCAAACCGGGAGAAGCGAGGTTTCTGACGACAGACGAAAAGATGTGGATCGCCGACCAATTGGAGCGAGAAGACCGGCTAAAGCTCGGTGCAAAGAAGCAATCCATTTCCGTGGCACGGACTCTCGTGAACCCCAGAATCTGGCATCTGGCTTGTATCGGTTTTGCTTTCGCGTTTGCCTCCTACACCTTTAGCTTCTGGCTGCCACAGGTCATAAAGTCGGGCTTTGGTGGGCAATCCAACACCGCAGTCGGCATCGCGGTTATGATCCCCAATCTGCTTGGTCTGATTGCCATGATCCTCGCATCCCGGCACTCGGACCGCACACTGGAGCGCCGCTATCACATGGCAAGCTTCGGCGCTCTAGCGGGAATTGCCTTTCTGCTGCTCGGAGGGCCTCGCTCGCCCTTCTTCTCTGTTGTTCTTTTTTCGGCTGTCGCTGTCGGAGCCTACAGCTTTTTGCCTATCTTTTTCTCGTTGCCCGGCGAATTCCTGACCGGCTCCTCAGCTGCTGCGGGCATTGCGCTGGTGACATCGGTCACCAACTTCGGCGGTTTCGTCGGACCTTATACGGTAGGTCTGATTCGCCAAAAAATGGGCAGTTTCTACCCCGGCCTGATATGTGCCGGGGTTTCCTTCCTTGTTTCGGCGACCCTGGCCCTTGCCGAGCCCAAGCGCTCCCAGTCGGCTGCTGGTGAACCATCAGTGGCAGCTGACGTAGAACGGGAGACAAATCTCAAAGCACGGCTGGAGGAATCATGAACGTCAGTCTTCGGCCTATTCGCATCGAGCCGGCATTTGCGGACCGCGAACAGATCCGCGCGATGTTTGAGCGGTTTGCTCCCTATCGGGCACTCGCGGCCTACGCTCCAGAAGGGCTTAAAGATGAAACGCACAAAGAATTCGAGCGGCCAGTTCCTCCGTGGTTCCGGGGAGACTGGGCGTTGGACGGAAAGCCGCTTGTCGACGGCACCGGCCTGATCCTTCACAACAAAACGTTCCTCGACGCCGCCAAAACTCTCTTCGCAACCTCATCTGTGTATCCTGAATTCGTGGTTGTCAATCTCAATGCTCCCATGCCTGCCTGCCTCACCCACACGGACAACCCGTCCTTCTATGGAGCCACACGAGTCGACTATCCGTTGCCGTTGCTCAGAGTGATGGGCGCCTCCGGGCTCTTCGAACCATGGCGCGTCGTTCGCGCCAGCACGCTCTCCTGGTTTTATGCGGCCTCCGGTGGCAGCTTCGACTACTGGCCGGAAGGGCTCGATGGTCCGATGCGGAGCGAGCAGCCGCCCTTCGGAAATACCGCTCTTTGTGCTGACACTGATCGGATCTACCACCGCATTGGTCAAATCGGCGATCCTGATCCAGTGTCACCCCGCATGTCCGCCGCAGCGCAGATTCAGCCGGACGGCAGTGGCAACTGGTCAATTCTCGAAAATGGCGAAGTTCGCGCCACGTACCCAAGCCACGCCATTCGCTTTTCCATTCTCTGGAAAGCCGCAATTGGGGACCGGGCATCCAGCGCTGACAATTTGACTCTGGATCGCATCATGGCGGTTTTCACAGCGGACCTCCGCCGTCGCTACGTCGATTTCCAGGTGCCCTCCGATCCATTGGCCGACACCGCATGGATTCTCCTGTTGCAAAGGATTTATGCTGACCAAACCGCGGTTCTTGGAGGATAACGCAAACCGGAAGTAACCGAACGTGCTTGGTAAGTCGCCAGGATGTAGTCGCCTTCCTTACTGCTACACATCTGCGACTGGCTCTCACCGGAGTCTCTGCGCCCAAGGCGCAACCCGAGAAAACAGCCGACCTCGCGACTCTTCGGGAACCGATCCGGATCGTCCAGGGTCAGGACATACGTCAGCGCGATCTGCGTTCCTACTCCCTTCACCTGTTTGAGCAGTTCGACGGGCGGGCAGCTTTCCTTGGCGATTTTCTCCACCCGCACCTCGTATTCCTGGATGCGCTCGTTCAGTGATTCAACTTCTTTGCGTAGCGGTTCCAGAACCTCGCGCAACTCGGCGTGTAATCCCGCCCGGCTCCAGACTCACCCTGTCGCGTGCCACACTTCGGCAGCCGCTGGTTCATTCTACGTTTTGAAATTCAACTGAGATATGGGTTCTCGCGCTTGACTCTGGACTACACTCAAGGGTGTACCTTGGAGGTGCCCGATGCAGAATGTAGGCAAGTCAATGCAAATCGGTAATATCTCCAAACAGACTGGTGTAAGCATAGACGCAATTCGCTTCTACGAGCGGAGCGGACTACTCGCAACGCCCACGCGCAGCCAAGGCGGGTTTCGCTTATACTCCGCCGACGACCTTGCTGCCGTTCAGTTCATTCTTAGCTTGCAGACTCTGGGATTTTCATTGAACGAAATTCGTGAGTTTTTATCTCTACGAACCAATGACCTGCGTGCTTGTTCGGCAGTACGCAAGATGCTCGACGGCAAACTGAAAGATATTCACGCGAAGCGAACAGCATTGGCGAAGCTCGAAAATGAACTGAAAGCTGCGCTATCGAAGTGCAACGCTGCACGCAAACGCGCACAGAGGAAAAAGAACAGTCACTGCCCGGTTTTCGCGGTCTTTGAAAAATCGAAGCAGAAGGGTGCTGAATGAAGGTCGAAATCTTGTATGTGCCTAACTGTCCCAACCACGCGGTGGCGCTTGATCGGCTTCGTGAACTTCTGTCTGGCGAAGACTTTCAGAAGCACGTCAACGAAGTGCTGGTCAAAGATGCGGAGATGGCGCAATCGTTGGAGTTCCCCGGCTCGCCAACGATTCGCATAAACGGACGCGATGTTGAGCCGCAGAGTGAAAAAACAAATGCTTTCGGATTGATGTGCCGCTTGTATTCCGATGGCAGCGGTGCTCCATCTCAGCAGAAGCTACGCGCTGCAATTGAAAAGGCGCGTGATTTAGGAGTTTAGATGTCCGGCTGGAAGACAACCAGTGCTTCTATGGGTGCGGTGCTCGCTTCGCTTCTGACATTGGGTTGCTGCTTACCGCTTCCATTCTTCGGCGCGGCAGGTATTGCGGGGCTTTCCGTATTTTTGGCTGGCGCAAGACCGTGGCTCTTAGGGCTCTCAGTCATTTTGCTCGGAGCAGGTTTCTTCCAAGTCTATCGTGGAATGCACTGCCGGGTGCGTCAGAGTAAAACGGCAATCGTCTGTCTTGGTGCGGCAACTCTCATGGTAGTTCTTCTCTTTCTCTTCCCTCAGGCAATAGCAAGTGTGCTGGCAGACATTGGTGGTCACAGATGAAAGTGCGCCTCAGCATCGGAGCGCTGGTCATCGTGGGATTACTGGCTTGGGGATGGCATTTCTACAGCGGTCAAAAGGTTCCGGCAGGCCAGCCGCCCCTCATCTCACTCACGTCCACTAATTTTGAGCAGCTACGCACGGCCTTCAATGCGGCGTCCCGAGAAGTCCGGATTGTTCTACTGCTTTCCCCCACGTGACCAACATGTCTGCGGGGGGCTTCCGCAGTCGAAGATGTTCTGAAGCAGAATACAAACCCTCACATCCGTGTGTTTGCGGTATGGGAGCCGATTCTGCCAACGGATTATTCCAGCCCCGGCACCTCTGTACTAGCGCGGTTGAGTGACCCAAGAGTTGTACAATACTGGGATAAGAACCGCCTCTTCGCGGACCAGTTGGGCCATAAGATTGAGTCAGACGCAGGTCAACCTCAGCCGAAATGCTGCACGCGCAGAGGCGTTCAGTGGGATGAAGTCGCCGTCTACCCTCAAGGCGCACACTGGGATGAGCAACTTCCACGTTCAGTTTTCCTGAACGGCCCAGTGGTGCAATCGCGTGATTTTTCGAAAGTAGTCTCAGACCTACTTTCCAATTGAACCGCACCGAGAAAAAGGTCCATCCTCGACACCACCACCGATGAACTTAAGTATCAGATCGACTTCGGACACGATCAGACTGCAACGGTCTCCGAACGGCAGATTGTGAAAGAGTAGAAACACCTTCTTCGGATTGAAAACGAGTCGGTATACCTTTAGAGGGTAGAAGTGAATTCACGTGTCGTCGCATTCCCCCATAAAAACAGAGCGGTTCCGATAGCCGAAACAACAATGAATGAAATTAGATGGTGCTGTATCGCATTCACTCCATGCGGCGCAAAGAAGCCCAATATCCCAAATAGAATCAGCGAAAAGGATAGTGCCTCAAATAAAGAGATCAGGAATGCTTTGAACCACCAAGGGAAAATGCGTCCGAGGACCGTTTCCGTGGCCGGCTGCAAGACAACACATAAAAGTGCGACGCCGCAGAATGCGGAAAACAACGATTCGATTCTGTACCACATTGATATCCGCCCGCGTTGAGACTACTGAAGCACAGTACCACGAAATGGGTCCGGCGGAGTACAGGCCGTCGCGACTGACGAAGAGAAAATGCTCAGTTCGCAAATGGAGGCTTCGATGGCCACCTTACTTGCCTTAACGTTTGTGTTTTTGACGGTCGGAGCACAGGTGGGTCTAAGGTCCTTCCACCTGCCACCACCAACGCCTTTTTCGCATCCAAGTTCAATTGCGCTTCAAGTGTTTCTAATTGTCTTCGTTGGAATCGCTGTGCGCAAGATAAGGTCTATTAGTTACCGTCGCCGTGCTCGTGGATGATCCGAGCCCAGCGAAGATCTATTCGCTGGGCCATGACCGATAATCAAGTGTTATGACTGCTTGACTCGTGATGCTGCGAGTTCTCTGATCGAGTAGCACTTCGGTCGCTTCCCGGCAAGCGGCCTCCAGCATAAATTCGGAGCGGTTCTTTCCTACTCTTTCTGCGGCTCGATCAATCAGCGCTCCTTTCGTATGATCCGCGCGCAGGTTAATCGTAATCCCCCGCCTGCTACGCTCTGTTGTTTCGGTCTTCCGCATTGCTTTTCTCCTGTCCTTACAACCACACTACATCGTTGTGTGCACAAGCGATGCGCCGGCTCTGTTCACCTAACCACTAAGCGCTGTGGGCCCGTTTCCGCCTTACCCGTGAGGGAACCGCAGACCCCTTTTGAGTCCACTTGAAATTCCTGCAGATTTGCGGAAGGCTGTCGAATGGACCGCTTTTCGCCCGTCATCGGGATAGGCGCCGGTAAAGCCGACGAGAGCTGCGCCAAAGGAGAAGCCGATGCAGTTTGCTCTGATGATCTACCACACACCCGAAGAGTTTGACTTACGGAAGAACGACTATAGCGATGCTCATCTCGGCGCTTGGCGGGCTTACTACAGGGCGCTTGTCGACGCCGGAGTGTACGTCGGCGCCGATGCGCTTGAAGTGCCTGAGACAGGAACAACGGTGCGCCTCAGGGACGGAAAGCGCCGCGTACAGGACGGACCGTATGCGGATACGAAAGAGCAGCTCGCAGGATTCATCATCCTGGAACTCCCTTCCGTTGACGCTGCCCTCGAATGGGCTGCGCGATGCCCGGGAGCATCCATCGGCGCGGTGGAAGTCCGGCCGCTGGCGAAGGAAGCCCTGCGGCGGGGGTTCACAGGGTGAATGGAAGCAATCAGGAGGACACTCATCGGACTGTCGAGCGTGTAGCGCGCGAATCCTATGGCCGACTGGTGGCCTATCTTTCCGTGCACACGCACGATTTGGCCAGCGCTGAGGACGCTCTCAGCAACGCGTTAGTGTCGGCGCTCCGCCATTGGCCGCAGGATGGCGTGCCGCGAAATCCGGAGGCGTGGCTGCTGACAGCGGCGCGTCGTTCGCTCGTTGACGTCATCCGTCATCAACACGTCGTGCAGGCTAGCGAGCCAACTCTTGTGCTGCTAAAGGAAATCTCCACGGAGGTGGCCTTGTCGACTGAGTTTCCCGATGAACGGCTCAAACTGCTCTTCGTCTGTGCTCACCCGGCGATCGACCCGGCGATGCACACACCCCTCATGCTGCAGACGGTATTGGGCGTGGATGCGGCACGCATTGGCCAAGCCTTTCTCATCGCACCGAAGACCATGGGGCAGCGTCTGTTTCGCGCGAAGACAAAAATTCGCGGCGGTGGTATTCCGTTCGAAATCCCTCAAGAGCGTGATCTGCCGGAACGTCTTGATGCCGTGCTGGAAGCTATTTATGCCGCCTTCGGAATCGGCTGGGACGACATGGCGGGCGCCGATCAATGCGGGCGCGACCTGGCCGAGGAAGCGATGTGGCTGGCGCGGGTCCTTTTGCGGTTGATGCCGAGTGAGGCCGAGGTTCGAGGTGTGTTAGCGCTCATGCTCCATTGCGAAGCACGGCGCCCCGCGCGAAGAGGGCCTGACAGCCGATACATTCCTCTTTCGGAGCAGGATCCGAAGCAATGGTCGGTTCCGCTAATCGAAGAAGCGGAAGGTCATCTCAACGAAGCGTTCAAGCTCGGACGCTCCGGCAGATTTCAACTGGAAGCTGCAATTCAGTCCGTGCATGCCGAGCGTGCCCGTACTGGCCGGACGGACTGGACTGCGATAGCAGTATTTTACGAACGTCTAATCCGCATATCGCCTGCGCTCGGAACGCAAGCTGGATACGCAGCCGCAGTTGCCGAAGGAAAGGGACCTGAAGCGGGGTTGGCCGTTCTCGAGTCGATTGACCACGACGCCGTTGCGGACTATCAACCGTATTGGGCCGTTCGCGCTCACCTCCTGCAGCGTCTTGGGAAAACGCGTGAGGCCACAGACGCCTACGACCGAGCGATCGGTCTGGCGGAAGATCCGGCAGTGAGACAGTTCCTGCTCCAAAAGCGCGGCTGAGTCTTCCGGCTCTCCCTCCGCAACTGAAGCTCAAATCTGACAATAAACCCCGTATTATCAGTAGACTCCCAAGCTTCGGATTCCTTCGGCCGCCTGATGTAGAAATCGCCCCGCCTTACCCGTCATCCATACAGAGGCGGCTTAGCGGTCACGCTTCGCCACCCGAACGAGAGGTGATGCGATGTGCCCATTCTGTTTAGCAAGCATGGGGCTGATCGTCGCCAGCACGACTTCTGCTGGAGGGCTGACGATCTTGGCCGTGAAATTGTCTCGCAAGAAAAGCGACCAAAAAGAGATTCCCAATTCGAATGAAAGGAGCAATCAAGATGTCAACCCGAACAGTCGATAACCCGAAAGTCGTGTCGCGAGAGGAATGGTTCGTGGCCCGCAAGAAACTACTGGCCCGCGAAAAACAGCTCACTCGCGAGCGTGATGCCGTCGCGGCCGAGCGGCGCCAGTTGCCCTGGGTCAAAGTCGAAAAGAACTACGTTTTCGATTCGCCCAGCGGGAAGAAGACGCTCGCCGATCTCTTCAACGGCAAAAGCCAGCTCATCGTTTACCACCTCATGTTCGGTCCGGAGTGGCAAGAAGCCTGCCCCAGCTGCTCCTTCAACATGGATCATACGGACGGCGCACTGGTGCATCTTGCGCAGCGCGACGTTTCCTTTGCGGCAGTATCCCGAACACCGATTTCCACAATCGAAGCGTTCAAAAAGCGCCTGGGATGGAAGTTTAACTGGGTGTCGTCCTACGGAACTGACTTCAACTACGACTACCACGTTTCATTTACTCCAGAGCAACTGGCCAAAGACAAGGTCGTATTCAACTTTGAACTCATGGCATTCCCCAGCGAGGAAGCGCCTGGAATCACCGTTTTCTACAGAGACAAAGACAGCAACATCTTCCACACCTATTCCGCCTACGGTCGCGGGACAGAGACCACGATGAACACTTACAACTATCTCGACTATGTTCCCAAAGGCCGCGATGAAGATGGCTTGCGCTTCACGATGTCCTGGCTCCGTCATCACGATCGCTACGAGAGCGGCCGACTAGCCGATGCGGATATACCGTATTGGCCTGCGGACGCTGCTCGCCAAGATCACCGAACTGGGCCCCGTACCAGTCCCAACCGATCCGCTCGTAATAAGGCCTAGGTACACTGGTGTTCCTAATTGCGCCTGGCGCGCAAGCACTGGCAAGGTGGACGGTGCCGAGCGCGAAAAAAATGCGTGAGAAACAAAGTCGAAGGATTTTTCTCACTGAAAAGGTTTTCGCCAGAGGCAGGACGTGATGAAAACGACTCAAGAATCGAAAACGGTGGTCCCGATTTTCATCGGCAAGTGGACACCCAAGGTTTTGTTTTCGCTGAAAGAGAAGCCTTATCGACATGGGCAGTTACGCCGCCACGTCGGAAGCGTCTCACAACGGATGCTGACGAGAACTCTTCGCAATCTCGAATCTACAGGGTTAATCGCGAGGCACGTGACGAAGTCTAAAGCCATGGCGGTCGAGTATTCCTTGACGCGAATGGGAAAGACACTTATCGCTCCACTCAGCGGTATGTGCCGCTGGGCAAAACGATACCGCAAGGGCGTGACTGCGGACGTGTATCTTTCGCAAGCGCACCCGGCGCAATGAGCGAACCTGGGATGTCAGATTGTGTTTTCGCAGTTTTGAACGAAAGACGATCGAAAAAGGAGAAGTCATGAACATTACGAACAAGACAGTCTTAATCACGGGTGCCAACCGTGGTATCGGTCTGGCGCTCGTCCATGAGGCAGTGAGGCGGGGCGCGAAGAGGGTATATGCGGGAACGCGAGGCGCACAACAAAACGCCGACACGCGCGTGACGCCCTTGACGCTGGACGTGACCAATGCTTCGCAAATCCAGCGGGCGGCCGACGAGGTCGACACTCTAGACGTGCTCATCAACAATGCCGGCATCGCTATCTACGATGATCTAAGCAATTCTGATGTCATCGAACAGCACATGGCCATCAATTTCTTCGGAATGCTAAATGTGACCCGCGCTTTCCTGCCGCTGCTGAAGCGCTCCAAAGGCGCTATCGTCAACAATCTGTCAATGGTGGCTCTCGCTCCATTGCCGATCATACCCGCCTACTCCATTTCGAAGGCGGCCGCATTTTCCATGACGCAGTCACTGAGAGCGCACTTGGCGGGCCAAGGCGTGACGGTCCATGCCGCCGTCTTGGGTCCCATCGATACCGATATGAACCGCGGCTTCAACATACCGAAGGCCTCGACCGAGTCCGCCGCACGGGGCATCTTCGATGGGCTAGAGAGAGGCGAAGAAGAAATTTTCCCGGATCCCACGTCCCAGCAAATAGCCGAGGCCTGGCGCACAGGGGTAGCCAAGGCGCTTGAGCACCAGTTCGCAGCTTTCGTGCCAGAGAGCGCGGCAGGCGCTACCGCTGCGGAGTAGCTGCTACGCTTAAGCAAGCATAGAGTTTTCGATGAATCGTCGCGGTCTGTTTCAGAAAACAAAGGAGAAATAAGATGGCAACAAGCAATGAAAGACACAAGGAACACGGGAAAGGGCATCTCGCGATGAGCACGCCCCCGATCGTCTCGCAGCAACAGTGGGAGGCTGCGCGCCAGCAGCTCCTCGTGAAAGAGAAGGCCTTGACCCGCTCCCGTGACGCGCTGGCCGCCGAACGCCGGCGGATGCCTTGGTTGGCTGTGGACAAGAAGTACGAGTTCGACGGACCTAATGGCAAGCTAAGCCTGCTCGATTTGTTCGAGGGCCGCCGTCAGTTGATCGTCTATCGCGCCTTCTTCGAGCCCGGGGTGTTCGGGTGGCCCGAGCACGCCTGCCGCGGCTGCTCCCTGGGCGCCGATCAGGTCGCCCAACTGGCCCATCTGAACGCCCGCGACACCACCCTCGTCTACGCCTCCCGCGCGCAGCAGGCGGACATCGCGCGCCTGAAGACGCGGATGGGGTGGGAGATGCCCTGGTACACCATCACCGACAGCTTCGATGTAGACTTCGGCGTCGATCAATGGCACGGCCACAACGTGTTCTTCCGCAATGGCGAGCGGGTGTTCCGCACATACTTCATCAACAACCGTGGCGACGAGGCGATAGGGACCACCTGGAGCTACCTCGATATCACGCCGCTTGGCCGTCAGGAAACCTGGGAGGATGCGCCAGAGGGTTACCCCCAGACCCCGCCGTACAAGTGGTGGAACTGGCACGACAACTACGACGCCGAGACCTCGCCTGACCCGAAGTGGGTCGATATCATAACCGACCCTGAAGGAGCCGCCTCCCGCAGGCGCGACCAAGAGACGAAAGCATGACCGAAGTTAGCAAGCGAGAGAACGATGAGAGGCATCATGAGACATGAACTTGTAGCACCCAAAATCGTCGATCGGAGTCCGTTCCAGGTGGAGCTCGGAATAGCCATCCTGGTCCCTGACCAGGAAAGGAAAACAGTCTCCGCGGTGAATACGAAGTGTTTGGGGCTGCGCTGGCGGATGCAAAACCGCTGCTGAACTCCTTCCCGGAATTTGGCAATCGGAGTAGGTAACAGGCGACCGTAGGTACTGGGGCGTAGTTTTCCGATTTCGCGAAGGACTTGGCAATTGGGGCGACTGTTTGGTGCAGACTAGTGCAGTGGTTACTCATACCTCAGAGCATTGATCGGATCGACCTTGGCGGCACGCCGGGCCGGGATGTAGCACGCGAGAAGGCCGGAGCCAATCGCGAGGAGCGCGACGGCAGCAAAGGTCCAGTGGTCGGTTGCGGAGACGCCGGAAATTAGGCTGGCAAAGAATCGCGTAGTTATGAAGCTGGCGCCAACACCAATGAGGGTGCCGAGCGCGACGAGGCGGAATCCATGAAAAAGAATGAGGCGCAGAATATTCGGATGCTGGGCGCCTAGAGCCATGCGGACGCCGATCTCGTGCGTGCGCAGCGAGGTCGTGTAGGCCATCACACTAAAAATACCGATCAAAACGAGCATGAGACCGACCGAAGCAAAAATTGTGAGCGTCACGAATTGAAATTCTGGTCCGCGGTAAAATTCGTGTAGCGCGTGTTCGAGGCTCTCGGGTTTATGGACGCGTACTCCCGGATCGAGGGTCTGCACTTCCTGAACGACGCTTTTGAGTATTGATTGTGGATTAACGGCAGTTCTGAGCATAAAGGAACGCCAGCTGTAATTCGCGACGCTATAAGGCATGAATGCGGAGGGAGTCACTTGCCAGGAAGCGTTGTCATATTGGCGGGTCTTGAAGTTACGCACGATCCCAATGATTTCGAAATAGGTATCGCGGGGCGCGGCAAGATAAGGACGGTCGAAAAGGTCGAATTTCACTTTCTGCCCGAGAGCTTCTTGGTGTGGAAAGTATTGGTGAGCGAAAGTCTCGTTCACAACTGCTACACGTCTCGCAGCGGCGACGTCATCGTCCGAGAAACTCCTGCCGTTCAATAATGGTAAACGAAGGAGTTGGAAGTAGCCTGCGCTGCATTCTTCGACGTTCGTTTTCCAAAGTTCTTGATGGGGCTTGCCGGGAATGATTGTGTCGCTGGCTTCGGACTCGAGTGGTGGCATATTGTTTTGCTCAGACACATAGGTCACACCCGGCAGAGATCGAAAGCGCTCGAGAAGCTGAGAGGTCAACGCATTCTTTCTGGCAAGCGAGTCGGAATAGTCGGTGTTGTAGCGCTTGGGCAAAGACAGTTCGAAGTAAAGAATATTTCGCGAATCGAAGCCAAGGTCCACACGGGTGAGGATGAAGAAACTGCGCATGAAAAGGCCCGAGGCAATAAGGAGGACAATAGAGACCGCCACTTCGGCGATCACTAAAGAGGATCGCAACGCACCGTGCTGGGAACTTTTCAGTGTTCCCGTTCCGCTGCCGACTAGGCGTGGTTGAAGATCGCCGCGGAGGATGTGGAAAAGGGGCGCAAGGCCACAGAGGAAGGCGGTCAAGATCGTTAAAGCCAACAAGAGAAGGATTACAGGCGTATTCATGCGAATCACAGTCAAATCAGGAAGGGTCGCAGGCGGAAGGAGAGCAACGAAGAGTTTCAGCCCGAAGTAGGCCAGGGCGCAGCCCGCGAGAGAAGCGGCGGCAGCCAGCACAAGGCATTCCATCAATGGTTGGCATACCAGGCGTCCTCGCGTGGCACCGAGGGCGGCACGCATGGCCAACTCACGTTCGCGGACAGTGACGCGAACAAGCAACAGGTTAGCGACATTGCTACACGCGACCAGCATCAAGAGCAAGACTGCGGCAAGGAGCAGGTAAAGTACGTTCTTGAAGTTCCCGATCAGGCTATCGAGCAATGTTTGAGCCACAATGGCGAATTTTTCCTCGGGGAACGTCTGATTGGCGAACTGCCCCGGTACAGGAGCTTTGTGGAGACGGTGGGCGATGGCGCTGAGGTCGGCTACGGCTGCTTGAATGCCGACACCATTCTTAAGCCGGCCCATCAACATGCCACTGCGCATCTGTTCGAGACGGATGGGCATCCAGAAAGCCGATTCAAAGAGGTTGAACTGCGGAGGCATGATGCCGACGAGAGTTGTCGGTGTGTCATTCAAGTTGAAGGTTTTGCCGAGGATTTTGGGATCGCCCGCATATTCGGTTTGCCAAAAGCGGTAATTCATCACGAAAACGGGTGTGGCGCCGGGCTTTCCGTCGTCCAGGGAAATTCCGCGACCTACAAGTGGCGCAACACCCAGATTGTCGAAGGTATTCGGTGAGACCTGAGCGCCAAACGGCCAATACCGGGCGGTAATGCCGTCATCGTAAACGAGACGAATCAAACTGTAAGCAATGGTGTCTTCGAAGACATGATTCTGTTGTCGGAACGCACGAAGCTCTGCAGTAGAAAAAGATCTGCGATCCTGCCTCTCAACGGTATTCCCTAGGTTGTGCAAATGGAAGACGAGCAGCTGCCGGAAATTACTGTACGGAAGAGCTTCGAAGAAAGAGTTGTAGACGACGCTGAAAACGACCGTGGATGCAGCGATGCCCAGAGCGAGAGCAAAGATCGTGACAAGCGCGGTACGAGAGTCGTGGCGCAGGGAGCGGAGAGCGTAGCGGAAATCGAGGAAGAGGGTTTCGAGATGGGATTCCCAGTGGGCATCGCGGACTTCTTGCTTGACTCGTTCGAGGCCGCCGAGGGTGAGTAGAGCTTGGCGGCGGGCCTCGTTGGGGCTCATTCCCGTCTCCACAAAATCGGCAATCAGATGATCGAGATGGAAACGGAGTTCCGCGTCCAGTTCTTTTTCAGAACGAGACTTTTGGAAGAGGCGGTGAATCCAACCCATTGTTATACGTCTCCTTCCGAGCAGCTGAGCACCAAGCCAATCGCTGCGCAAAGGCGCTCCCAATGAACCATTTCGGTCTCCATGTATCGAAGACCCTTTTTTGTAAGTCGGTAGAACTTAGCTTCGCGACCCGTTTCTGATTCTCTCCACTCGGCTTGTAGCAATCCGCGGTCTTCCAGACGATGCAAAGCGGGATAAAGCGAGCCTTGATGGACCTGGAAGAAGTCTTTAGAAATCTGCTGAAGACGTTGAGCGATTACGTAACCATGACTGGGCCCCAAGGCCAAAACCTTAAGGATCAACATGTCTAGGGTACCCTTCAGTAGTTCTACTTTCCTATCCGCCATCGCTTATACCTAGAAGTTCGACATATAGTATCAGCGGAGTCGAATGTCAAGAGCGAATGGAAGCCGATACGCGAGAAGCGGGAAGGCGCAAGCCGCAGGTCGGGAACGTTGCATCTGGCGCAGGCGCAATCGAACCGCGGGCGGCTGGGACGCAAGAAGGATTTTCCAGGCGCCGAATGCCTGGTGAAGTGGCTGGTGGCCCGGGAATTAACTCTGAGCTTTGTGCCCGATGCCGAGCAGCGTCGGTGGAGGACGGTGATGCGCCGAAAGTATCACTTGACGCGCGATCGCGTCGTCTAAACGACGTAATCGGAAATCAAGTAGTACCCGATCCGCTGCCTTTTTGGGGGGAATGGTCGGCTACTACCCGCCTCCCTTAGGTTACGATACGGCGGTTTTAACTAACCGTCACAATACCAAACGCGCGCTCCGTGTAAGCGTCCCCTGCATATAATCCCAGACAATCAACAACAGCGCCGCCGCATTCCACATCCACATAAACAGGGTCATCACCTTCCGGCCATAGGGCTTATTTCGCCACAGCCACAACGCATCAGCAATAAACCACACCGCACCAGCCGCCAGGAAACCACCAATTACGCGATCGTGAAAATACTGGGTGACCAGTGCAACTTCCACGCTGAGAAATACGGCCATCAGCAGCTTCGTTCGCACCGCGCCGATTCGCACCGCCGTGGTCGTCCTCCGTGCTTCTCGATCCGGCACAATATCCATTACTTCCCCAAACAAGTGCGAATGCATCGCAAACAGGACACCGAAAGCGAATGTTTGCCAAGGCAGTTGCGGGACTCCATTCACCCAGCTGCTCAGCACGAATACCAGCAGATAACTCGCCTGCATCAACACGTCAAACGGCGGCAGCGTTTTGAATCCGATTCGCGGCGCATTGTAGAGCGCCACGGCCACCAGGAGAACCCCAAACCACAGCAAAGCTTGTGCGCCGATCCAAACCAGAAATGCGGCCACAAAAGGAATCTGCAGCGCCACAATCTGCCATCGCAACGCAGCCAATTGTTCCCTCCGCCCCAGTGAGCCGAACAAAAATGTGCCCTTGCGCGGGTTCAGCCGGTCCGCTTCCACGTCAAAAATATCATTCACGCCGTAAAGCACGAATCCCAGAGGAATCAGCACGTATGTCAACCCCACCCAGAACTTCGCGGAACTGAAATTGATGGAATGCCCGAGTGGCATCAGGTAAAACAGTGCCGTGGTAGTCCACAAGCCCGGCCGGCAAACCTGCAACAGAAATGCAAAATTGTTCTGCCGCGACCCGGCAGTTACCTCACCCGCAAGCGAAGCCGCCGTTTGTGCCATTCATTCCAATATAGGACCGGTGCTCTCTCGTCAGGGAATTCAAAACCACCGGAAGTGCCGAACTCGCTATTTCGTCTGACGTGTCCGTCCATTTAGAGTTCTGACGGGGAAACCACACTTTACCGATAACTTACCAAGAGGAATTACAAAATGGCAGGCCAGCTACAAGCTGCGGGCATCGAGGTCAAGATGGACCCGCAGTCTTATCCCCACGACCGGTTTGCCCGCGTGCATGACCCTGACGGAAATCCGATCGAATTGTGGCAGCCGAGATCTCCGAGAGCGCTGGGGCTTTGGTACCAGCAACACCCGCGGGTCTCGCTCATATCAACGAGCTACGAGGAATCCCGTTGGCAGCAAGAGGCCGGACCCACCGCTTTCGCGCCATTCAAGGAGACGAGCGGCTATTTCGGGGATGCCCAGAAGGTCTGGATGCTGAACTTTCGAGTCCGGGATCGATCTTTGGCTCGGAAGAAGAATCCTCCGATTCCCGTCACGTTTTCCATTTCCGTTCCTCCAGCGATCCCATCACGAACAGTAGCCCCCACAGGGGGAGGAAAGACCTTTGGCTGTGTGGCTGTCTGTGCAACGATGCCGAGTTGCTTCCGGCTCCAGATGAAGCTCGACCCAAAAGCAAATGACAGAGTTCGAAACTGTTGGCGTCTTTGAAAACGCATCCCATCCTCATCTCGAAAGGTTGGGGCTTACGCCCCGGCCTTTTGATTTATGTGGTCATGACTGCGGGAGCGGCGGTGGGTTCGACAGGGGCTTTGCGGCGCAGGATGGCAGCGGAGACGAGGGTGATGATAAGGCCGACGGGCAGGGGCTCCATGAAGGTGTAGGCCATGTTGACGAAGGGGTTTTGGTAGAGCTGCTGAGAGCGCTGTATGGCAGCTACCTGCGCGGCGGTGGTGGCGGGGTCAAGTCCGGAGGACTGGACCTTGTGAATCTGCGCGGCGAAGTAGCTGTCCATGAAGTGGGGCATGAAGTTGAAGTAGAGGACCTCCCACATGGCGACGTAGCATACGGTGGTGATGAGGGTGATCAGGATGCCGCAGGCGAAGGCGCGGCCAAAGGAGATTTGGCCGGCGAGGGTGTTGTCGCGGTAGCTGCGGATGCCGAAGTAGATTAGCAGGAACGACGCCACCATGATGGTGTAGCCGAGAGCCATGCTGTGGCCGGGGCCGATCTTGTCGGCGAGGAGAAGCGAGCCGCCCATAAGGACGGAGATGATGAGGCCGGAGATGAGGCCAAAGGTGAGGACGGTTTTCTTCATGTGAGGCTCCTGTTGCGAGTGAGGATGGAGTCACGATGCGGTGTAACGGGGCCGGATGTCGTCATCCTTTCGGATGATTTTGCAGGAATGGAGCGGAAATCATGCTTTCGGGTGACGCGGTCACGGCAGGAGGCCTAGTTCTTTGCCGCGCTGGACGGCCTGGGTGCGGCGGGCGGCTCCGAGCTTGTCGAAGGC
>Ga0210394_10000594_pt1 | contig 72799 bp, 74 predicted proteins | sample IncBWC12MmetaG_FD_160121 | JGI IMG/M metagenome (GOLD analysis project Ga0210394, IMG submission 160121) | Forest soil microbial communities from Barre Woods Harvard Forest LTER site, Petersham, Massachusetts, United States - Inc-BW-C-12-M | ecosystem: Environmental > Terrestrial > Soil >... | reverse complement strand
ACCCACCGCGACGCCGACCGCGAAGATCAGCGGCAGGTTGCCGAACACCACGTCGCCGGAGGCCTTCATCAGCGCCGACACGAGCGGCGGGATCCACTCGAAGTGCGCCGCGCCGATGCCGAGGAGGAGGCCGGCGACCGGCAGCACCGCCACCGGAATCATCAGCGACCTGCCGATCTTCTGCAGGACTACGAACGCTTCTTTGAACACAACTTCCCCTTAGATCCGCCTCGGGCCCGCCTCCTCAGCGGAACTGCGCGAGCCGCGCGCGCACCTCGCCCGCGGTGCCGAGCGCGGCCACCTCGCGCGCGAGATCCTGGCAGTCGCGCGCCGACAGCCGGCGCACCAGCGCCTTGACGGCCGCGATCGCCGGCACCGGCACGGAAAGCTCGTCGACTCCGATTCCGAGCAGCACCGGCACCGCGAGCGGCTCGGCGGCAATCCCGCCGCACACGCCGACCCATTTGCCATGGCGGTGCGCGGCTTCCACGGTGAGACTGATCAGCCTGAGAACCGCCGGGTGCAGCGCGTCGGCAAGCGGCGCGAGCTTGGGATGGCCGCGGTCCATCGCCAGCGTGTACTGAGTCAGATCGTTGGTGCCGATCGAAAAGAAGTCCACCTCGCGCGCCAGATGCTCCGCGGTCAGCGCCGCGGACGGCACCTCGATCATCACGCCCACGCGCACCGACTCGCCGCTCGCCCGTTGCTCCTCGTCGAGGATGCGGCGCGCGGCGCGCAGCTCATCGAGCGTCGCGATCATCGGAAACATCACATGGATGTCACTCAGCCGGGCGGCTTTGAGAATCGCCCGCAGCTGGCTGCGCAGCAGGTCGGGCCGCTCCAGGCTCACGCGGATGCCCCGCAGGCCGAGAAACGGATTCTGCTCCGGCGGCAGCGGCAGATACGGCAGGGGCTTGTCGCCACCGACGTCCAGTGTGCGGATGACGAGCCGGCGCTCGCGGCCCAGCGCGGCCGCGACCGCGCGGTAGGCGTCGGCCTGCTCGCGCTCGTCGGGCGCGGTATCGCGGTCCATGAACAGAAGCTCCGAGCGCAGCAGTCCCACGGCTTCGCCCCCCTGGGCGACGGCGGCGATGGCTTCCTCGGCCGTGCCGACGTTGGCGGCAATCTCGATGCGATGCCCATCGGTCGTCACAGCGGGCTCACTCGCTGCCTCCCGCTCACTCCCGCGCTGTGCGGCCAGGCGCCGGATGACGACTTGCGCAGCGGCAACCTGGGTGTCGTCCGGATCCTCAAGCAGCGTGCCGCCCGTCCCGTCGAGGAGAACGGGGGTGCCGTCCGCGAGCTCGAGCGCGGCGCGGTCAACGCCGCAGACGGCGGGTATGCCGAGAGCGCGGGCGAGGATCGCCGCGTGGCTCGTGGGTCCGCCGCCGGTGGTGCACAGGCCCACCACCCTGCCCGCATCGAGCGAGGCGGTCTCGCTCGGCGTCAGTTCATCGGCGATCAGGATGGAGCCGGGTGCAAACTCGAGTGGCGCAGTCGTCACGCCGGCCAGCAGCCCGAGCACCCGGCCGCCGACGTCCCGAACATCGCCGGCGCGCTCGCGCAGCAGCGGACTTGCGAGCGCCTCGAGGCGCTCGGCATAGCTCGAATAGGCCTCCCGCCAGGCGTATCCGGCACTGCGTCCGCCGGCAAGCCCGGCCACCGCGAGGTCGATCAGCTCCGGATCGGCGAGCAGCTCGAGGTGGGCATCCAGAATGCGGGACGCCGCGCCCGAGTTGACCGCCTTCTGTACGCTGATCTGTTGCCGGCCGCGGGCGAGCGCGGCGTCGAGCTGCGCGCGCTCGCGCTCGCCCCCCGCGCCCTGCTCCTCCACGCTGATCACGGCGCGGCGCACCTGTGCGACTTTACCCAGCGCCAGTCCGGGCGATGCGCACACGCCCGCAAGCCTGCGGGGGTCCAGTGCACCGGCCGGGGCGCTCGCGGCCGCCGCTGCCGCCGGCACCGGGCCTACGGCCGGCGAGTCCTCCCCCGAGGCTTGCGATTCACCCGACCCGGAAGCGAGCAGCTCCGCCAGTGCGCTGACCGCAGCCGCTGCGTCCGGACCGCTGGCACTTACGCGGATCGCATCGTTCGGGCTGGTGGCGAGCAGCAGGATGGCAGTGACCGACTTGGCATTCGCGGTTTCTGCGCCGCGCAGCAAACGGATGTCCGCGCGGAACTTCTTGGCCGCGGCCGCGAACACCGCCGCCGGCCTGGCATGCAACCCCTGGCGGTTAGGCAGGCGGATGTCCGCCGAAACGGCGGTTGCCTCGGTCGCCGGCGTGCCCTCCACGGGGGCAGCCGCGGCGAGTTCGGCACTCAGGATGACGCTGCGGCCGGCCTCAACGAGGCCGGTGCCCACGGTCATCCCGCGGATGCGCTCGCGGTTCGTCACCAACACCTGCGTGAGCAGGCTCGGGGCCGAGCGCGCGATGAGATCCGCGTCGAACGAGATCAGCGGCTGTCCGGCCACCACCCGCTCGTCCTGCCGCACGCGCGCAGTGAAACCCTTGCCGTTCAGCCCGATCGTATCGATGCCGATGTGAACCAGAATTTCCACCCCCTCGTCGGTCGTGATCGCCAGGGCGTGGGCTGCCCGGTGCAACAGCGTGACGAGCCCGGCAGCCGGGGCCAGCACATCGCAGGAGGTCGGATCGATCGAGACCCCGTCACCCACCGTGCGCTGCGCGAACACCGGGTCCGGGACGTGCTCGAGGGGCACCAGGATTCCGGAGAGCGGCGCGACCAGGTCGATCCGTCGGGGCACGGTGCTCATGACCGCGCGCCCGCCTGCGCATCCGGCGCCGCTTGCGCAAACGCCGGCAACATCTCCAGGTGCGCGCAGATCGCACGCAGCGTCGGGAACGGAGTGAGGTCGCAGTGATAACGGCGCGCGTTGTACATCTGCGGCACGATACACACGTCGGCGAGCGTCACCGCCGCGCCGAACATGTGCCGGCCATCGGCGCTCGAGCGCTGCACGTCCAGTTCGAGAGCGCCAAAGCCGCGCGCGATCCACTGACCTACCCAGGCGTTCACCGCGTCCTCATCCGCCTTGAGCGCTGAGCGCAGGTAGTTGAGCACGCGCAGATTGCCGAGCGGGTGGATATCGCAGGCGATGGCGAACGCGAGCGAGCGCACCTGCGCGCGTTCGGCGGGCGAGTGCGGCAGCAGCGGCGGCTGCGGATAGGCTTCCTCGAGATATTCAACGATGGCGAGCGACTGCGTGATGGTGTTATCGCCGTCCACCAGCACCGGCACGAACCCATGCGGATTGAGCGCGAGAAACTCCGGCGTGCGCTGGGCGCTCGCGGGCTCACGCAGATCCACCGGCACCGCCTCCCAGTCGATTGCCTTGAAGTTAAGTGCGATGCGCGCGCGGTAGGACGCGGAGCTGCGGAAGTAGTGGTAGAGCTTCATGCCGCCACCCGATCTGCCGGTACGATGGTGTTACGCAGCAGCTCGAGTCCCTCGATGCCGCCTTCCAGCCGGTCGCCGGGTTTCACCGGGCCGACACCGGCGGGCGTGCCGGTGAAAATGAGGTCGCCGGGTTTGAGCTCGTAGAGCGTCGACAGCTCCGCGATGATGTGCGCCACGTCCCACAACATCTGACTCACGTCCGACTCCTGGCGCAACTCGCCGTTGACACTGAGCCAGATGCGCCCGCGCGACACCTGTCCCAGCGCAGCCGGGCGGATCGCGGCAATCGGCGCCGACCAGTCAAAGCCCTTGGCAGCATCCCACGGCTGGCCCCGCTGCTTCGCGGCGTGCTGCAGATCGCGGCGTGTCAGATCATTGCCCGCCGCGTAGCCAAACACATGCTGCAGTGCCCGCGGCTCGCGGATGTCGCGGCCGCCGCGGCCGATGGCCACCACCAGCTCGATCTCATGGTGAAAGTTGGCGGTGCGGGGCGGATAAGGAACCGCGGCGCCATTGGCCACCACCGCGTCCGCGGGTTTGCTGAAGAACACCGGCGGCTCGCTCTGCGGGTCCGCGCCCATCTCGTGGACGTGGTCGGCGTAATTGCGGCCGACGCAGTAGATGCGATGCACAGGAAAGCGCTCGCTGCTGGCGGCCACGGCCACGCTCGGCGCGACTGGCGGCGGGAAGGCAAACTCGGTCATCGCACGCTCCGGACCTGAGCAGGGGTGCAGATTGCCACTGTGCAAACCGCTAGACTAGCGCCGATGAGCATCTGGCGCGCCAGCACCACTCCCGAAGCTCTCACCGAACGAGGCAGCCGGAGCCTGTCCGGGTACCTCGGCATCCGGATCACCGAGATCGGCCCGGACTTTCTGCGGGCAACCATGCCGGTGAACGAGCACACTCACCAGCCCTTTGGCGTGCTGCATGGAGGCGCCTCGGTGGCGCTTGCGGAAACGGTCGGGAGCCTCGCCTCGATGATGTGCGTCGACATGCAGCAGTCCCTGTGCCTGGGGCAGGAGATCAACGCCAATCACCTGCGGGCGGTATCCGCGGGCACCGTCACCGCGACCGCCCGCCCGTTCCACCTGGGCGGGCGCAGCCACGTGTGGCACATCGAGATCCGCGATGAGAACGAGCGCCTGGTGTGTGTCTCGCGCCTGACGATGGCGGTCGTGGATCGACGGCCAACACAATCGCCCGCCTGAGGTGAGTCATGTCGGACCCGAATCCGCAGATGCCGGCTGCCACCGTAACGGTCGACGAGTCACTGCTCTCCTACACGCATGTGATGTACGCGCTGCACTCCCTCGCGGTGCTCATCGGCGTCACCACCTTCCACACCATCATCGGCAGCTTCATCGGCAGTCTGCCCTCGATCGTCGCGGTGATCATGAACTACGTGCGCCGCTCGGCGACTCACGGCACGTTCCTCGAGTCACACTTCCGCTGGCAGTTGCGCACCTTCTGGTTTGCGGTGCTGTGGGCGTGCCTGGCGGTGCTTGCCTTCGTGACCATCATCGGCATACCGGCGGCGTTGCTCGGCCTGCTCGCGCTGACCGTGTGGATCATCTACCGCCTGGCGCGCGGCTGGCTCGCGCTGCGCGACAAGAAGCCGATGCCGCCATGAAGCGCACAGCCCGGATACTCGTGGGCGGCCTGGTAGCGCTGCTGGCGGGCTGCGGACAGAAAGGCGCCCTGTATCTGCCGGACAAGAATGCCCAGGTGGTCACGACTGCGGCAGCGCCGCCGGTGCCCGCACAGCCGGCGCCGCCGGCACCGGCAACACCTGCGACCCCTGCGGCACCTGCGCCAACCGACCAGAACGACGACTCTCAGGCGCCGAAGTAGCGGCCTGCAAGGCGGCATGCCGGCGCGCCCTGCAGCGCGCGTGACGGGGCTCTAGGTGCGCACCAGGCCGCGCAGCGGCCTGGCGGCGGTGCTGTCCGGAAACACCGTCCGCTCCAGCTCGCGCGACGGCACCAGCAGGTGCTCCTGCAGCACTGCCTTGAGCACCGAGCGCAGGTCGAGCGTGGGGGCGAGATCGCGCCCCTGATACAGCGCGCGCGCCGACAGTCCCGGCCAGTCCGCGATCACCCGTCCGCCCGCGACGGCGCCGCCGACCAGCAGCGCCGCGGTCGCCGTGCCGTGGTCAGTGCCGCGCGTGCCGTTGATCGCCGCGGTGCGGCCGAATTCTGTGACCAGCAGCACCGCCGTGTCGCTCCATACCGGGCCGAGCTCCTGCTTCAGGGTCGCGAGGCCCTGATCCAGCGCCGCGAGCCTGCCGGCGAGCTGCCCTTGCGCACCACCCTCGTTGGCGTGGGTGTCCCAACCGGTGGTGTCGAACATGGCAACCCTGGGTCCCGCCTCCTGGCGCAGGAAGCCCGCGGCCGCACGCACAACCTCCGCGTAGCGCGCCGCAGCGCTCATATCGCGCGGCGCGGTGTCGGGAGCCATGGCGGCAGCGCTGCCGGCGCCGTCCCCGGAGGCGATGGCGTCCGCTGCCAGCGCATCCGCGAGGCGTACTGAAAGCAGCGTGTCACCGGCATACAGATCGGTGATGCGCGCCAGCGTGTCCTCGTCCAGCGCGCCGAGTTTCGATGCCGACCACGAGGTCACCTGCGCCGGGCCGCGCATCACGAGCGGCACGTTCTGACCGAGCGTAACGCCGGCCTCCTGTGCGTGCCCAGGCGAGAGTGCGAGCGCGCGATTGAGCCAGCCGCTCTGCAGCGCGTGCGCGCGCGGCGAGCCGTTCTCCAGAACGTCCTGGCCGTCGAAGTGGGAGCGCTCGCGATAGGGACCGGCGAGAGCGTGAAACACGGTCAGCTCGCGCGCCGCGTAGCACTGCTGCAGAAAGCCAAGCGACGGATGCAGGCCGAAGAAACCGTTCAGCGGCAGTGCCCCGCCGGCCTCCCCGGGTGCACGCAGGGCAAACTCCCCCCGCAGCCCCGCGTAGTCGGTATCGCCATACGGCGGAACTGCGGCGAGCCCGTCGAGAGCGCCGCGCATGATGATCAGCACGAAGCGCGATTTGCGCTCATCAGTGCGCCCGAAGGCGACACTCGAGGTGAGCAGCGCGCCACCCGCGAGCAGTGCACCCAGGTTCAGGAATTCGCGTCGCTGCATGGCCATACGGTCCTCGTGAACAGTTCAACGCCGCAGAAATTCGGGCGCGGCGAGCAACAGGGTGAGCGCCTGCGAGGCGCTGGCCGCGTGAGCGACGGCGCTGCGCGTCGCGACGCCCAGGTTCGCGCCCAGCAATTGCGGGGCGAGAGCAGCGGCGTCGCGGCGGTTGCCGAGCCGCTGCCCGACGGCGTCCGCCCATTCGATGCGCTTCATGAGCGCGGAGGCGCCATCCCAGTCGACGCTGCGATCCGGCCAACCTGCAGGCGATCCCGGCTCCCACATTCTCTGGCCCAGCAGTCCAAAGGGCGTCAGCGCCGGCTGCCCCGCCTCAACCGGCAGGCTGAGTCCGCGAAAACCCGAGATGATGTAATCCGACGGCGTCTTGTACTTGGCGAGCGGCTCGACCCAGGCTTCGCGCGAGTCGATGAGCGCGCGATAGACCGTGGCAAGATCGCCGCCGCTCCCCGTGAACGCGAGCGCAAGCCGCGCGACCGCCTGCGGCGGCGGATCGTCGGCGATGAAATGACGCGCGAGCTTGGTCGCAATGAAGCGCGCCGTGGAGCGGTGGCCGGCGAGATCGCGCAGCACCGCGACGCCCTGCGCGTAGCCGCCATCCGCGTAAGCTGTGCCCAGCAGCTGCTTGGCGCCCGGTTCGTGCAGCTCGGGGCGGAACAGGAATTTTCCCGGTTCGCCGCCGGCAAACGGCCCGCCCTCAGCGCCGATCGACCAGCCGGTGATCACTTCGGCGAAAGTAGTCACGTCCGCCTGCGTGTAGCCCCCGCCGACACCGAGGGTGTGCAGCTCGAGAATCTCGCGCGCGAGATTCTCGTTGATGCCGACCTTGCGCGGCTGCGCGCGCCGCTCCAGGCGCAGCGCCGCCTGCGAATGCGGGCCGACCGACAGGTGGTTGTCGAGATACAGCAGCATCGCCGGATGCGTTTCGACCGCGAGCAGCAGATCGCTGAAGTTGCCGAGCACGTGCGGCCGGATTGCTTCGCGCTCGAAGCTGCCCGCAAGCCCGCTGAGCAGCTGCTTGTCGACCGACAGCGCGAAGTGATTGCTCCAGAACTGCGTCAGGCGCTCGATGAGCGGGCGCTCGGTGGTCACCGCCTCACGAAAGCGCGCGGTCACTTCGCTCAGGTAGATGGGGCGCAGGAACTGCGGCAGCTTCTGCTGCCCGGCGGCGCTCGCAACTTCAGGCGACTTGCGCCGCGCGCGACTCTCCTGCCGCAGCTTCAGTGCCTGCGCCAGCGTCTGCGCCGAGGACTGCAACAGCGGGTCCGACAGCGCCGGCGGCCGGGTGCGCAACTGTGCACGCAACCAGTCACGCCCGTCGCCGGCGATCCCGGCGAGCTCCCCGGGACGGGCGCCGAGCCCGAAGCGGTTGGCGGCAATGGCTGACGTGAACGACTCGCGCATGCGGCTTATAGCGCGCCAGGTGGGCCCGGGGTTGACCCGCGGCACGGGACTGGTGAGCGGGGCCCTCCGCTATACTCGCGGCCCGCTTCAGGACCCTCGCATGACGCGCTCCCCCGACCTGGTTCTCGTCGACGGCTCCTCTTATGTCTACCGGGCGTTTCATGCCCTGCCGCCGCTGTCCAACTCGCGCGGTGAACCGACCGGAGCCGTGCTCGGGGTGCTCAACATGCTGCTGAAGTTTCTCAAGGACTATCAGCCGCGCCGCATCGCGGTGATATTCGACGCACCGGGCAGGACTTTCCGCGACGAGCTGTTCGCCGAGTACAAGGCGCACCGGCCGTTGATGCCCGATGACCTGCGTGCACAGATCGAGCCGCTGCTGCAGATCATCAAGGCACAGGGGCTGCCGTTGCTGCGCGTGCCGGGCGTGGAGGCGGACGATGTGATCGGCACTCTCGCCCGGCGCGCCGCGCAAGCCGGGCAGACGGTGCTCATTTCCACCGGCGACAAGGACATGGCGCAGCTGGTCGACGGCTCCATCACACTCATCAACACCATGAACAATACGCTGCTCGATCGCGACGCCGTCAAGGCGAAGTTCGACGTCTACCCCGAGCAGATCGTCGACTACCTGGCACTGGTCGGCGACAGCTCCGACAACATCCCGGGCATCGACAAGGTGGGGCCGAAAACCGGCGCCAAGCTACTGCAGCAGTACGGCGGCCTCGATGAGCTGATCGGGCGCGTGGCGGAAGTTCCCGGCAAGGTGGGCGAGAACCTGCGCGCCGGCCTCACGACGCTCGAGCTGTCGCGACGGCTCGCGACCATCAGGACTGACCTTGCACTGCCGCTGTCAGTGGAGGAGCTGATGCCGGGCCCGCCGGACGGCGCGCGCCTGCGCGAGCTGTACACGCGCTACGAGCTGCGCGGGCTGCTGCGGCAGCTGGATGGCGGCGAACCGGTGGCGGGCACCGCCGCGACCCCGATGCCGGAGAGCCCGCACGCACTCCCCGCCGCCACGCCTGCCGCCGCGAGTGCTGCGCCTGCCGACATCGCACGCCGCTACGAAACCGTGACCCGCTGGGAGGATCTGGAGCGCTGGCTCGCGGCCTTGCGCGCGGCCGAGCTGTTCGCCTTCGACACCGAGACCACCAGCCTCGACTACATGCAGGCGGAAGTCGTCGGCGTGTCCTGGTGCATCGAGCCGGGCGTGGCCGCCTACGTACCCCTGCGCCACGTGTATCCCGGCGCGCCGGAGCAGCTCGATCGCGAGCGCGTGCTCGCGGCGCTCAAGCCCATTCTCGAGGATGCCGCGCGCGGCAAGGTCGGGCACAACCTCAAGTACGACGCCCACGTGCTGGCGAACGCCGGCATCACGCTCAGGGGTATGCGCTTCGACAGCATGCTCGAGTCCTACGTGTGGAACAGCGTCGCGACCAATCACGACATGGACTCGGACGCACAACGGTATCTCGGACTGCGCACCATCAGCTACGAAGACGTCGCCGGCAAAGGCGCAAAACAACTCAGTTTCGACCAGGTGCCGGTGGAGCGCGCCGCCGAGTATGCCGCCGAAGATGCGGACGTGACGCTGCGCCTGCACGGTGCGCTGTGGCCGCAGCTCGAGGCTGTGCCGGCGCTGGCGCGCCTGTACCTGGAATGCGAGCAGCCGCTGGTGCCGGTGCTGTTCGCCATGGAACATCACGGCGTGCTCGTCGATCGAGAGCGGCTGCGCGCGCAAAGCCGCGAGTTCGCGCACCAGTTGCAGGAGCTGCTGCTGCAGGCGCACCGCGAGGCCGGCCACGAATTCAACATCGAGTCCCCGAAGCAGCTGCAGCAGATCCTGTTCGAGCGGCTGCAGCTGCCGGTGCGGCGCAAGACCCCGACCGGCCAGCCCTCGACCGCCGAAGACGTGCTGGAAGAGCTCGCCGCGGGCTACGCGCTTCCCAGGATCGTGCTCGAGTACCGCGCGCTCGCCAAGCTCAAGTCCACCTACACCGATAAGCTCCCGGAGCAGGTGAATGAGCGGACCGGGCGCATTCACACCAACTATGCGCAGGCAGTCGCCGCCACCGGGCGGCTGTCCTCCGTCGATCCCAACCTGCAGAACATCCCGGTGCGCCGGCCCGAGGGGCGGCGCATCCGCCAGGCGTTCATCGCGCCACCGGGCTGTGTGCTGCTGGCGGCCGACTACTCGCAGATCGAGCTGCGCATCATGGCGCACCTGTCGGGAGATGAAAGCCTGCGCGCGGCTTTCGCCGCGGATCGCGACGTGCACCAGGCGACGGCCGCGGAGGTGTTTGGCGTCGGCCTCGATGCGGTCACGCCCGACCAGCGCCGCACCGCCAAGGTCATCAACTTCGGTCTCATGTACGGCATGTCGCCGTTCGGCCTGGCACGCAACCTCGGCATCGAGCGCGGCGCGGCCCAGCAGTACGTGGAGCGCTACTTCCAGCGCTATCCCGGGGTGAAGCGCTTCATGGACGAGACGCGCGCGCAGGCGCGGCAGATCGGTTACGTCGAGACGGTATTCGGCCGGCGGCTGTACCTGCCCGACATCCGCTCGGGCAACGCGCAGCTGCGCCAGTACGCCGAGCGCAGCGCGATCAACGCGCCGATGCAGGGGACGGCGGCGGACATCATCAAACGCGCCATGATCACCATCGATGCCTGGTGCGCCCGAGTGGACACGCCGGCGCGACTCATCATGCAGGTGCACGACGAGCTGGTATTCGAAGTGCGTCAGGACGCCGTGGAACAGGTGAGCGCGGCCATCCGCGAGCGCATGGTGAACGCCGCCTCATTGAGCGTGCCGCTGCGGGTGGACGTGGGAACGGGTGCCAACTGGGACGAAGCGCACTGATCCAAGCTCAGCGGGCGGCGCGCCACCGCCGGCCTGTCGCCGGCTGCCTACAGTCAACGCGCGCGCCGCGATTGTGTTAGGAAGGAACGCATGCAACACCAATGAGGCCCTGAACTCATGCGCAAACTCCTGCTCGTCATCTGTCTCGCGCTCGGCGCGGGCGCTGCCCAGGCCGACAGCGACCACTTCTACGTCGGCGCCGGCATCGCGCGCAATAACCTCCGCGACATCACCGCCACCAACAGCAGCCTCAACAGCACCGACTGGAAGATTTGGGCCGGGCTGCGGCCGATCAGCTTCCTCGCCGTCGAGGCCGATTACATCCGTCTGGGCAGCCAGACCATCAATGCCAATTTCGTCAGCGGCAGCGCCAGCACGCACCTCGACTACAAGGCCTTCGCGGGATACGCGGTCGGCTACCTTCCAATCCCGGTCCCGTATCTGGACGTCTTCGGCAAGGTCGGGCTGGCGCGCTGGACCTCGAGCGGCGGCAGCAGCATCGTCAGCCCGCCCCTCGGCAACTCGTTCTTCTCGCTCTCGGACAACGGCACGCAGTTCGCCTGGGGGGTCGGCGGTCAGGTGCACGTCGGCAACTTTGGCGGTCGACTCGAGTACGAGAACTTCAACGTCCGCAACACCAGCGGCGCCAACATCGTCTCGCTCAGCGTCTTCCTGAATCTCTTCTAAGGAGCGCCACGCCGCGCCGAAAGCGCGCGCCCGAGCCGTGGCCAGCCTGTGGCGCGAGCGATACAAGCTCTTGACCAAACTTATGATTTGAAAAGATATTTTTTCCGGGCGGGCGCGGAACTCCCGCGGAGCCGGGGCGTCTTACCTTATGAGTGCATCGCACTCCCCGCTTCCCTCCCTGAGCGGGTAAAGCCCGGTTCAAGAGACCTGTGCCGGGTTAGTCTGCCCCGGCGGTTTCATACAGAAGCCGCCGGGGTTTTTTATGACCCCTTACCCGTGGGGACACGCGAGCCACGCCTCGAGCGTGTCCTGGGCCTGCACCACCCCGGTCCCCTTCAGCGCCGAAAACAATTGCGCCGTCGCCCGGCCGGACAGCTGGGCCGCTGCCGCGCGCAACACGGCCGCCGCCTCGCCGTGATTGAGCTTGTCGGCCTTGGAGAGCAGCACGTGCACTCGGTGCTCAGGCAACGCCCACGCAAGCAGGCCCTCATCTGCCACGGTGAGGCCGCGCCGTGAGTCGACGATCACGAACAGCCCCGTGAGCGAGGCGCGCGTGCGCAGCGCCTCAATGAGCGGCAGCCACGCGCGCCGCTCGACTTCCGGGGCGCTCGCGTAGCCGTAGCCCGGCAGATCGACCAGTCGCCTGAGCGGCGCCAGCTCAAAGAAATTGAGCAAGCGCGTGCGGCCCGGCGTCTTGCTGGTGCGCGCCAGTCCGCGGCGCTGGGCGATGGCGTTGATGGCGCTCGACTTGCCGCTATTGGAACGCCCCACGAAGGCGACCTCGGCGCCGACATCCGGTGGAAACTGCGCCGGCGCGGCCACGCTGATCAGAAACCGCGCCCCGTGAAACCGGCTCATGTTTTCAAGGGGTAACAAAGCGCTGCCACGCCTGTAGTGTACAATTCGCCGCCCTCGCATCGCGGGATCGAGCCGGAAAGAGAACAAATGCCGCAGAGCCTGAGAGTCGGTTGGATGGGGCTCGCCGCCATCGCGGGGACGCTGATATGTTTTGTGGCGCCAGCGCTCAGGGCGCAAGCGCCCGCCGCGCCCGCCGCGCCCGCCGCGCCCGCGGCAACACCCGAGTTGCCCTTCACCCATGGCAAGGCCGCCGATGGCGCCACCAAGTCCGCGGTGTGCTCCGCCTGCCACGGTCCGAATGGCAACAGCGTGAATCCCGATTGGCCGCGACTCGCCGGCCAGAACGCGGTCTACATCGCCGAGCAGCTGCGGCTGTTCCGCTCCGGCGTGCGCGCCAACCCGGTGATGCAGCCGCTCGCTGCCACGCTGAGTGATCAGGACATCAGCGATCTCGCCGTCTACTACGAGACCCAGACACCCACGGGGCTGGAGGCCGACCCGTCGTATTGGCAGGCTGGTCAGGCGCTTTATCTGCGCGGTGACCGCGCACGCGACGTCCCCGCGTGCAGCGCGTGTCATGGGCCGGTGGGACGCGGCAATCCCGCCGCCGGATACCCCGCGCTGCGCGCTCAACAGTCCGTATACCTGATCAAGCAGCTGAACGACTACGCGAGTGGTGCGCGCTACACCGGGCCCCACCCGCTGCAGGCGAGTCACAACGGCACGATGATGTTCACACTCGCCAAACGCCTCACCCCCGAGCAGATCCGCGACGTGGCCTCCTACGTGCAGGGTATGCGTTGATTCGAGGATGCACATGATCCGAACGCTCGCCCTGGCGGCCCTGCTCGCGTTGTGCGCTTGCGCACGGCAGGAGCCCACGCCACCGCCCGCCGCGCCCGCTCCCGCACCAGCGGCCAACACGCAATCCCCGACATCGCCCCAGACCGGCGCGCTCCCCGCACCCGCGACCGCTGCTCAGAACGAGACCCAGCAGGCCACCGCCTCCCAGGAGTCGGTGGACACCGAAGGGGAGCGACCGGCGCGCAGCGACACCTCTCTCGAGCAGATTGCGGAGCTGCCGGCCGGGGCGAAGCTTCCGGACGGCAAATGGCAGCCGGGCGTGAACTACGTGCCCCTGCTTCCGGCGCAACCCACCAGCGTCGCGCCCGGCAAGGTGGAAGTGATGGAGGTGTTCTGGCTCGCCTGTCCGCACTGCTACGCGCTCGAACCGTTCATCAAGAACTGGCTCAAAACCAAGCCCGCGTATGTCGAGTTCGTGCGCGTCCCGGTGATGTGGGGCCCGGTGCACCGCGCACACGCGCGTCTCTACTACACGCTGGATGCACTGGGACGCCAGGATCTCATCGCCAAGGCGTTCGAGACCATCCAGCAGCAGCACACCCCGCTGGCCGGGGAGGGCGAGGAGCAGTCGTTCAAGCTCCAACAGAATTTCGCCACCCGCAACGGCGTCAGCGCCGATGACTTCGCCAAGGCTTACAACTCCTTCACGGTCAACTCCAACCTGCAGCGCGCGGAGCAGCTGACGCAGCGCTATCACGTCGAAGGCGTACCGCTGGTCGTCGTGAACGGCAAGTACACCACCGAGCTGGCCAAGGCCGGCGGCGAAGCCAAGCTGATCGAGCTGGTCAACGACCTGGCCGCCGCCGAGCATCGCCGCTGAGGTTGGCGCGCCCGACTGGATTCGAACCAGCGACCTGCAGCTTCGGAGGCTGCCACTCTATCCAACTGAGCTACGGGCGCGTTGGGGCGGGCGATCATACGCGGTCAGCGCCGGGAGCGTCTATTTCGAGGCGGGGAGCCGAACGGCTATACTCCGCGGCCAAATCGGCGCGTCCTGAGCGAATGACATGAGCAAGCAGGATACCCATTTCTTCAACGTTTTCAGCCTGGTGATCGGCCTGCTGGTGGCGGTCGTGGTCGCTGTGTTCGCGCTGGCGCGCATCGTCGCCAGCCACACGCAGGACCGTCAGGTGCTCACCGAAGCCGCCTACAGCAAGAACGTCCATGCGCGCATCCGCCCACCGGCGCAGGTGGCCATCGCCGGCCGGGACAATTCAGCGCTCGCCATCAAGCCGGCCGAGGCGGCGGCGGGCAGCGCGGTGGCCGCCATGCCGAAGAACGGTACCGAGCTCTTCGAGCAGACCTGCAACGCCTGCCATGGGCAGGGAATCGGCGGCGCACCCAAGGCCGGCGACAAGGCCGCCTGGGCTAAGCGCATCGGCCAGGGCAAGGCGACGCTCTACGAGCATGCCCTCAAGGGCTTTCAGGGTAGCGCGGGTCTGATGCCGCCCAAGGGCGGCCGCACCGACGCCCCCGACGACCTCGTCAAGCAAGCCGTCGATCACATGGTGCAGATGGTGCAGTAGCGCCGCCGTCGCGATCCATACAGCGCAACATCACGGCCTCGCCCATGTGCGCGGCGGTGATGGTCGTAGCGCGATCGAGATCGGCTATGGTGCGCGCCAGCCTGAGCACCCGCTGGCGCGCCCGTCCCGAGAGTCCCCGCCGCCGCATGGCCGCCTCGAGCAGCCGCTTTCCGGCCTCATCCGCCACGCACCAGCGCTGCACGCCGGCATCCGTGAGGCGCGCATTGCACCGCTGCTGGCGGGCGAGCTGCACGGTGCGTGCGCAGGCGATGCGGGCGGCGGCGGCGAGCGTCGTTTCCTCGCAGCCCGTGGCGGCGTCGAATTCGGACGCTGCCACCCGCGGCACCTCCACGTGCATGTCCAGCCGGTCGAGCAAAGGAGCGGAAATGCGGGCGCGATAGCGTCGCACCTCGGCCGGCGTGCAGCGGCATTCACCCGAGGGATCCCCGAGGCGCCCGCACGGACAGGGGTTCATCGCGGCAATGAGCTGAAACGCCGCCGGGTACTGGGTTTGCAGTGCGGCCCGCGACACCGCCACGACACCGCTCTCGAGCGGCTCGCGCAGCGCCTCCAGCACCCCTCGCTCGAACTCCGGCAACTCGTCCAGAAACAACACGCCGCAGTGCGCGAGGCTGATCTCGCCGGGACGCGCGCGGGCGCCGCCCCCCACGAGCGCGGCTGCCGAGGCGGTGTGGTGCGGGGCGCGGAACGGCCGTTGCCCGAGGCACTCCGGTGCGAAGCCCGCGGCGCTCACCGCGGCCACGGCGGCCACCTCCAGCGCCTCACTGTGCGTCAGGGGCGGCAGCAGTCCCGGCAGCCGCTGCGCCAGCATGCTCTTGCCCGAGCCGGGCGGTCCGATCATGAGCAGGCTGTGCGCTCCGGCCGCCGCGATGATGAGCGCGCGCTTGGCCTGCAGCTGCCCGCGCACATCGGCAAGATCCAGGGACACCTCGCGCCCGAGCCCTTCATCCCTGCACCGCGCGCAGCGCTCCGGCAGCGGACAGGGCGACAGGGGCGCGGCGCCGCTGAGGTGCGCACACACCTCGAGCAGGTGACCCGCGGCACGCACCTGAGCCGGTGCCACGGCGCAGGCCTCCGCGGCATTGGCGCGCGGCACCACGAGCTCGTGGCCGAGCCGCGCCGCGTGCGCCGCCGCGAGCAACAGGCCGCGCACGGGCTTGAGCTCTCCGGTCAGACCCAGCTCGCCGTAGAACTCGCGCGCCACGCTCGTCCCGCCAGCCCCAGCCGGCGCGCGGATCTGACCGGACGCCAGCAGAATTCCGAGCGCGATCGGCAAATCGAAGCGTCCACCCTCCTTGGGCAGATCAGCGGGAGCGAGACTCACGGTGATGCGGCCGGCGGGAAATTCGAAGCGCGAGTTGAGCAGCGCCGCGCGCACCCGCTCCTTGCTCTCCTTCACCACCATGGCGGGCAGGCCGACGATGCAGAAGACCGGCAGGCCGCTCGCGAGGCTCACTTCGACGTGCACCAGCGGCGCGTGCAGTCCCACCTGCGCACGGCAGGCGACCCGAGCCACAGCCATCACCTTGCCGGCCGCGGTGCGCTTCAGGCGCGCGCAGCGCTAAGCGGGCGGCAGACCGGAGCCCGACGCGTTGCCGGCGCCTGCGGAGCCGCTGCCCTCCAGGGTCGCGAGCCGCGCCTCGAGCGCTTCGAGCCGCGCTCGCGTGCGCTCGAGCACGCGCGTCTGGGCGTCGAACTCGTCCCGGCTCACCAGGTCGAGCTTGCTCAGGCGCTCGCGTAGCACCGCGCGGAAGTTGCTCTCGAGGTCCTGCTGCATGCTGCGCAGCGCCGGCGGCACGCGCTCGAGCAGCCGGCGGGCGATCTCATCGATGCGGAATGAATCCATGGTCTATCTCATCCCTCCTGCCCCGAATTGAGGCACGGCCTTCTGCGGCAGCTCCAAAACAGTGCAGCCCGCGGCGTGCGCGGTGCGCAAGCCGCGGAAACTGCGTGGAAAAGCGCAATGGCATGGAATCTGCACTCTGTCTGTGCGCGTCACTAGCTTACGCGCCGCCGCCCGCGGGTGCAGCGGGTGTTTGTCATGCGATCGACCTGATACGGCCTTCAGTGAATTGCCGGGAGAGACCATGCGCATGAGCCGATCGATGGGTGTGCTCGCAACTCTCGCGCCCGCCCTCGCCTGGGCAGCCGACGCACCCGTGCCGAACAAGGGCGACACCGCCTGGATGCTCACCGCCACCGCGCTCGTGCTGCTGATGTCGGTGCCGGCGCTGGGGCTGTTCTACGGCGGCCTGGTGCGCACCAAGAACATGCTGTCGGTGCTGGTGCAGGTGTTCGTGAGCTTCGCGCTGATCACCGTGCTGTGGTGCGTCTACGGATATTCGCTGACGTTCACCCAGGGGAACCCGATCATCGGCGGATTCAGCCGCCTGTTCCTCGAGGGGACCTTCGACGCCGCCACGCAGAGCTTCTCCATGGCAGCGACGTTCAGCAAGAACACACCGTTGTACGAGCTGGTCTACGTCGCGTTCCAGGCGACCTTCGCCGCGATTACCTGCTGCCTGATCCTGGGCTCGGTCGTGGAGCGCATGAAGTTCTCCGCTGTGCTGCTGTTCCTCGTCATCTGGTTCACCTTCAGTTACTGCCCGGTCGCGCACATGGTGTGGTACTGGCCGGGGCCCGATGCCTACACCTCGGCGGACCAGGCCCGGGCGGTGAGCGCCACCGCCGGTCTCATCTGGCAATGGGGCGCACTCGACTTCGCCGGCGGCACGGTCGTGCACATCAACGCGGGCGTCGCCGGCCTGGTGGGTGCGTTCGTGCTCGGCAAGCGCATCGGCCTTGGCAGGGAGCCGATGGCACCGCACAGCCTGACCATGACCATGATCGGTGCGTCGCTCCTGTGGTTCGGCTGGTTTGGTTTCAACGCCGGCTCGGCGCTCGAGGCGAACGGCTCCGCCGCCCTCGCCTTCATGAACACCTATCTCGCCACCGCCTGCGCGGTGCTGTCGTGGATTGCCGGCGAATGGATCGTCAAGGGCAAACCGTCGATGCTGGGCGCGGCCTCGGGCGCGGTCGCGGGCCTGGTCGCGATCACCCCGGCCGCCGGCAACGTCGGCATCCCCGGCGCGTTCGCGATCGGCCTGGGCGTCGGCGTGGTCTGTCTGTGGGGTGTCACGGGACTCAAGCGACTCATCAAGGCCGACGACTCGCTCGATGTCTTCGGCGTGCACGCCATCGGCGGCATTTTCGGCGCGCTCATGACGGGAATTTTCAACGCCCCCTCACTCGGCGGCCCCGGCTCCACGGTCGACTGGGTCACGGGCACGAGCGGCTACCCCGGCATCTGGAAGCAATTCACCATTCAGCTGCAGGCGGTGTGCCTGGTATTCGCGTGGACTGCGGTCGTGGCTTTCATCGCCTTCTACATCGTCAAGCGCCTGGTCGGTCTGCGGGTCCAGGAGGAAGAGGAGCGCGAGGGGCTCGACATCACCTCCCACGGCGAGCGGGCATACGACCTGTGAGTGCGCCTATGGCGGTCGGGGGCCGGTTGTAGGTATGGTGTGACCCCTGGCGGGCTCGGCCTGCGGCGGGTGTGACGGAGTTCAAGGGTCGCGCCGGCCGCCAGCGCCATACTTCACTGGCGGGAGGCCCTCTATGTCGCGACTGCTACCCATCACCGCCCTGATTCTGGCCGGAGCGCTCACCGTCGCGCGGGCCGATGTCTATCGCTGGATCGATGAGCACGGCGTACCGCATTACAGCGATCAGTGGGTGCCGGGATCGGTGGTCATCAAGACCATCAAGCCGCACCCGTCAACTTTCACCTCCACGGCACGCTCCAGCGAGCAGAAGAACCTCACGAGCTCGAACAACCGCGTCTCCGCGGACCTCAGCGATCAGGCCAACTCCCGGGCGGTGCAGCAGGACGTGACCAAGACACGCGAAGCACAGTGCAAGGCGGCGAAGGACCGCTACATGAAGTCCATTCAGTCGCGCCGCGTCTTCAAGGAAAACAAGGACGGCGAGCGCGAGTACCTCTCGGACGACGCGGCCGACGCCTACCGCGAGCAGGCGCGCAAGGACGTGCAGGACCGCTGCGGCAGCGTGCCGGAGTTCACTCCCGACCAGCCGATACCCGAGCCGCAGCCCATCCCCGAGCCGAAACCCATACCCGAGCCGAAGTAAATCCCGCCGCGGCGGGCCCGGACGCGTCTGACCCGGCCGCCCTTGCGGGGGGATCCGGGAAGAGTCGATTCGCACGCCGACTAGGCACTATAGTGACGCCCGCGGCCGTTCCAGCCGCACGGGATGCACACGGCAATGCGCGTAGGTTTTGTCGGGCTCGGCGCCATGGGCGCGTACATGGCGCGCAATCTGCACCGTGCGGGGATGCTCACCGCGGTCTGGAACCGCACTGCTGAGAAGGCGCGCGCGCTGGCGTCCGAACTCAGCGTGGCAGCTCCCGCAACGCTTGAGCAGCTGGCCGCCGGCGTCGATGCGGTGGTGTCGTGCGTGTCGGCCGATGCGGACGTGCTCGAGGTCGCGCGCGCCCTCGCACCGGGACTGAAGTCCGGCACGCTCATGCTCGACTGCTCCACCATCGGCGCGGAGACCGCCCGCCAGGCGGCCGGATTGCTCGCGCCCCGCGGCGTGGAATTCCTCGATTGTCCGGTGAGCGGCGGGATCGAGGGCGCCCGCGACGCCACGCTCGCCATCATGGCCGGCGGCACGCCCGCGGGCTTCGAGCGGGCCTTGGCCGTCCTCCAGGCTCTCGGCCGCACGATCACGCACTTCGGCCCGACTGGCAGCGGCCAGGCCGCCAAGGCCACCAACCAGATCATGTGCGCGGGCATCATCGAAGCGGTCGCGGAGGCCATGGCGTTCGCGCGCGCGCAAGGGTTGCCGCTCGACCAGCTGATCGACACCCTCGGCAAGGGCGCCGGCTCGAGCTGGTACTTCGTACATCGCGCACCCAACATGGTGCGCGGCACCTTTCCGGCGGGCTTCCGGGTGCGTCTGCACGCCAAGGATCTGCGCATTTGCCGCGCGATGGCGGCACGCTTCGGCGTCGTACTGCCGGTCGTGGAACGCATGCTCGCCGAGTACGCCGAGCTCGTGGCGCGCGGCTACGGCGATGAGGACATCTCGGCCACCTACCGGCTCAAGGCCGAGCTGTTCGAGCGCACCAACATCATGGGCGTGCCAGCCCGCGACACATGAACACCGACTCCGGCCGCGAGCACGCGTTCTACCTGCCGGACTTCTGCACCTCGCACGCCACGCTCGCCATCGTGCTCATCGTCGAGCTCACCGCGTTCGTGCTCACGCTCGCGCGGCAGAGCCTGGCGGTCGACTTCTGGACCGACCTGGTGCGCACCTCGCTGTTCCTGCTGTGGATCGGACTCGCGGGAGCCGCGCTGCTGTGCGCCGTGCGCACCCCGCTGGCGCGTTCGACGGTGGCGGTGGGTTCGGCGCTGGTGCTGGCGCTCATCACCGCGTTGGTGGCCACGGTGTCGGTATGCGCGTACCTGATCGGGCGCACGCACATGGTCATCGACTCCGGGGGCGCGGCGTTGTTCCCCCAGTCCGCGGGCAGCTTCGCAATCCGCAACGTCTGGATCGGGCTGGTGGTGACGGGGCTCGCGCTGCGCTATTTCTACGTGGCGCACGAGTGGCGCCGCAGTGTCGAGCTGCGCGCCGCGGCGCGCGTGCACGCCCTGCAGGCGCGCATCCGGCCGCATTTTCTGTTCAACAGCATGAACACCATCGCGGCTCTCACGCGCAGCAACCCCTCACGCGCCGAGCAGGCGGTGCAGGACCTGGCGGATCTGTTCCGCGCCACCCTGAGCGACAAGCGCGACACCATCACCCTGGCGGAAGAGCTCGAGGTCGCGCGCACCTATCAGCGCATGGAGCAGCTGCGCCTGGGAGGGCGGCTGCAGGTGGACTGGAAGACCGACCCGCTGCCCGGCAATGCCCTGGTACCCCATCTCATGATCCAGCCGCTGCTCGAGAACGCGATCTACCATGGCATCGAGCCGCGCGCCGAGGGCGGCACGGTGACCATTACCGGCGAGGTCGGCGGCGGGCTCGTGACCATCGTGGTGCGCAACCCGCTCGACCCCGCACCAGGAGAGCGCGAGGGCAACCGCCTGGCGCTCGCCAACATCCGCGAGCGCCTGAGCCTCATGTACGGCGGGCGTGCGCTCATGAAGTCGGGGCGCTTCGATGCGGAGTACATCGTCACGCTGAGATTCCCGCTCATCGAGAAGGCCGCGGGCGCCGCCGCCGCGCACGGGGCCTGAGCCCGTGGGCGAGCCGGGCAAACTGAAAGTGCTCATCGTCGACGACGAGCCGCCGGCGCGCGAGCGGCTGCGCAGCCTGCTCGCCGAGATCGCCGACGTCGAAGTGATCGGCGAGGCGGTGAACGGCCACGAAGCCCTCAGGGAGACCCATGACCTGGCCCCCGACGTGGTGCTGCTGGACGTGCGCATGCCGGGTATGGATGGAATCGAGGCTGCGCGGCACCTGAATGTGCTGGAAGAGCCGCCGGCGGTGATTTTCACCACCGCCTACGATCAGTACGCGGTCGAGGCTTTCGATGCGCATGCCGTGGGATACCTGCTGAAACCGGTGCGCAAGGAGCAACTGGCCGCGTCCCTCGCCCGTGCCGGCCGCGTGACGCGCGCCCAGCTGCAGAGACTCGCGGCCGCCAGCGAGGCGCGGCGCAGTCACATCGCGGCGCGGCATCGCGAGGGTCTGAGGCTCATCCCACTCGAAGAAGTGCAGTACTTCCTCGCCGATCAGAAGTACACCACCGTCCGTCACGTGAAAGGCGAGGATCTGATCGAGGATTCGCTGCGGCTGCTGGAGAGCGAGTTCGGCGCGACGTTCGTGCGCATCCACCGCAACGCGCTGGTGGGCGTGAAATACCTCGAGCGCATCGAGCGCAATGCCGATGGCCAGTACTTCGTGCGGCTGCGCGGTTGCGAGGCGCCGCTGCAGGTGAGCCGGCGCATGGCAGGGGAGCTGAAGGAGCGCTTCAGGATCTGACCGCGAATCCACCGACGCACCCGGCGCTTGCCGCGATATGGGTTCACACGCCCGGGCTGACACAATGGCTAGCCCTGGCGGCGGCGGCCGGGGTCATTGCTGCGAGCTCCAACGCCTGCAGTCGTCGCCGCAGTCTCAGGTGCCTGCGCCGCGAATGCTCGATCAACGGCCGCCAGGCCGCTGCGGTGAGACGGTGCTTGATCAGCAGGTGCCAGAAGCGATTCGAGCGCTTGTACAGGTAGCTCATCGCCAGATAGGCGAGTACCGCCTTGGGGTCGCTCGGCCGGCGCTGCCAGATCGACCGATGGGAGAACAGTTTCTCGTAGCACCAGGCATAGCCGTAGTCGAGCTCATCGCAGCTCATGTGCCTGGGCTGGAATACGACATGGGCTGTGTCGTACTTGTCCCAATCGCGGTGCAGAAGGCGTCCCTGGGATTCGAGTTGCCGGAACAGAGGCGTTCCGGGATAGGGCGTCAGGATGTGGAACGTTGCGCACTCCAGCCGGTTCGCCTCGATCCACTCGACGGTACGCTTGAACACGTCCGGACCATCGTGGTCGAAGCCGAGAACGAAACTGCCGTTCACCTGGATGCCGTAGCAATGCAACATGCTGACCCTGCGGGCGTAGTCCTGCGGGGCAGGGGTGCGCTTGCGCGAGTCGCGGAGGTTCCCCGCATTGAGTGACTCAAACCCAATGAAGACGCCCGTGCACCCTGAGAGCGCCATGTCGCGTACCAGCGATGGGTCATCGGTGATGTCGACGGTGACTGCAGCGCTCCAGATGATCCCGAGTGGCCGCAGCGCCGTGCAGAGTTTGCGCAGGTAGTCCGGTCGCGAACCCAGGTTGTTGTCGATGAACACCGTGTAGGGCTGCCGGTCCGCCACGATCTCGTCGACCACTTGTTGGACGGCCCGCATCCGGTAGGGCATGTGCAGGCCGTCGGTCGACAGATAACAAAAGCCGCAGCGATTGTGGCAACCGCGCGTCGCGATCACGCTGCTGGTCGTCAGAAACGAAGCGCGCGGCAAGATGGCTCGGCGCGCCGGCGGATCCAGCGCGTAGGAGCGGGAGAAATCCGCCTCATACCGGGTCCGCAGCGATCCGGCCTCGACGTCGCTGAGAATGGTGGGCCACAGCTGCACCCCGTCCCCGATCGCAATCGCGTCGCAGTGCTGCAGCGCCTCCTCGGGACACGACAACACGTGCAGGCCACCCAGGACGACGAGTGACCCCTGGCTGCGGTACCAGGCCGCCAATTCGTACGCCCGCCGCGCGAAGGTCAGGTGAACGGTGATGCCGACCAGCTGCGGTGGAGGATCACAGGGCGGCGGTCCCTGCAGCAGGTTTTCATCCCAATACCGAACATCCCAGTGAGGCGGGGTCGCGCCTGCAATGCTGGTGAGCGCCAATGTCGGGGTGAGCACATGCTTGCCGAAACTGGCGCGCGGATCCTTGGGGTAGAACGGATTCAGCAGGAGCGCGGAACGGCACTGCACTGGTCGGCCACGAGCTGCGGGACCCAGCGCCGGGGCGATCGCCATGTCTGCAGGTACGAGACCCGAACGGCGCCGCGGCCGAGCGAAGCTATCCATGGTTCGCTCGTGCAATGGTGCCCGCGACAATTCGGCCAAAGCGACGGTCCCTTTGACCATACTCCTCGAGCGCGTGCTGGAAGGCCTGGTGGTCGAAATCCGGCCACAGGCAGTCGACGAAATAAAGCTCTGCGTACGCGCACTCCCACAGCAGGAAGTCGCTTAGGCGCTGCTCGCCACCGGTGCGGATCAAGAGATCCACCTCCGGCGCGGGCGCCATTGCATGATCAACGGCGGCGAGTCGCTCGGCGAAGCGCGGGCGGTCGATGCCGGGATCTGATTGCAGGCGTCGGCAGGTTTCGATGAGGCTATGTTGCGAGGAGTAGTCCACGGCGATGCGCAGACACATCCCGCGGCAATGCGCAGTAGCCAGCTCGCTGCGCTCGATCAACTGGCGCAAACCGGGAGGGAGTCGATCCCGACGACCGATGACGTTGATCCGAATGGACTGATCCAGGCAGCGTTGTGTCTGAGTCAGCAGATGCCGCCGCAGCAGCGCGAATAACGCACTGACTTCGGCACCTGGCCGACTCCAATTGGCGGCCGAGAATGCGTACAGAGTCAGAGTCGTGATTCCGTGCCGCGCCGCGGCTTCCACCACGGCGTTGACGGCCTTCGCGCCGGCGCGATGCCCGGCGCTGCGGGGCAGGTGACGACGCGACGCCCAGCGTCCGTTGCCGTCCATGATGATTGCGATGTGCATGAGAAATTACTTTGCATTGCAGAGTTAATGGGCAAATGAAGTTACTGCCCGCGGGTGGCCCTGATCACGGCCTCGACGTGGTCAAGGTACCGATGCAGCGCAGTCTTCCCGAGCGGCGTGAGTCGATAAACCGATTTGGGACGGCGATCTGCAAAAGACTTGGTACAGGTCAGGTATTTCGCCTCTTCGAGCTTGCGGGCATGCGCACTCAGGTTGCCGTCGCTGACGTCAAACAGCTCCTTGAGCTCGTTGAACGTGAGCTCCTCCCGCACCGCCAGCGCACTCATGATTCCGAGGCGCACGCGCTCGTACACCAGCCGATCAGCCTGGGCGTCAACATTTTTACGAGGCGCCCCGGGCACGGTCGCCAACTGCGGACGTCTGCGCGTCGCCCTTTCAACCGGCGTGCGCGCCCGAACCTTAGCGGTCATCGCCAGCCCGTCCAATAAGGAAACCAAACAGCAGGTGCAGACCACCGAATCCCATGCCGAGCATGAGCGTCTGGAGATTGTCGGGCAGCAGGAGCGCGAGCAGCCCCAGGGCCGCGAACAATCCGCCCATCACGGCGATGGTTCGGGTGGTGGGCACGCTGGCGGCGATCAGGGCGCATCCGTACAGCAGCAACCACGTGCCGGGAATAGCGTGAAGATTGCCTGAGGTCCAATGTACCGCCGTCATGACGGCCCCCGCGAACATCGAGGGAATCAGGCACAGCGCAAGCTTGCGGATGGGGGTACCGGACAGGGTCAGTCCCCGCAGCGACGCCGGTCGCGCCACTAACGCGGTGCCCAGGCCGGCGGCGACGGCGGCGGCGAGCAACCAGATGCCGAGCCAATGCTCGCGCAGGCCGGGAGTGGACGACAGCACCGCAGCCAGCAGACCCACGAGACCCATGGCGCTTCCGGCGGATCCCGGGACCGCGATCGATGACGCCGCCTCCATGGACGCTCGGATGTAGCGCAGCGTGGCGGCGGCCTGGGAATCAATCCGGACGGTATTGGCGGACTGCACGGTCTGCTTCTCCGGGTTGGTCACGAGTGGAAGCTAGCCGCAGCCTCATTGTATTGTCAAGTACTTTGCAATACACAGTCAACGAGGGCGATAGCGGCTCTGAGTGCCGGGCGTCTACAGGATGTAGCGGCTCAAGTCCTCGTCCTGGACCAGCTTCCCCAGGTGATCATCGACGTACTTCGCGTCGATGGTCACGGAGCCCTGGCCGTCGGGCTTGCCGTTCTGCTCCGCCGCCTCGTAGGAAACGGTCTCGAGCAGGCGCTCCATGACGGTGTGCAGGCGCCGTGCGCCGATGTTCTCGGTGCGCTCGTTCACCTGAAAGGCGATCTCGGCGATGCGCCGCACGCCATCCGGCGCGAACTCGACCTGCACGCCTTCGGTCGCCATCAGCGCCTTGTACTGCGTGGTGAGCGAGGCATCGGGCTCGGTGAGAATGCGCACGAAGTCGCCGACTTTCAGCGAGTCGAGCTCCACGCGGATCGGCAACCGGCCCTGCAGTTCCGGGATCAGGTCCGAGGGCTTGGAGAGGCTGAACGCGCCGGAGGCGATGAACAGCACGTGGTCGGTCTTCACCGGCCCGTACTTGGTCGCCACCGTCGAGCCCTCGACCAGCGGCAGCAGGTCGCGCTGCACGCCCTCACGCGAGATGTCAGCGCCGAGTGTCTCCTGGCGGCGCGTCACCTTGTCGATCTCGTCGATGAACACGATGCCGTTCTGCTCGGCATTGGCGAGCGCCTGGATCTTGAGCTCGTCCTCGTTGATGAGCTTGCCGGCCTCCTCGTCGGTGAGGAGCTTTAGTGCCTCGCGCACCTTGAGCTTGCGGGTGCGGGTGCGGTTGCCGCCCAGGTTCTGGAACATCGACTGCAGCTGCTGCTGCATCTCTTCCATGCCCGGAGGCGCCATGATCTCCACGCCCATCGGCAGGATGCGCAGCTCGATCTCGATTTCCCGGTCGTCGAGCTCGTGCTCACGCAACATCTTGCGGAATTTCTGGCGCGTCTCCCCGTCGCGCGCGGGCGCGGGCTCGTCGGTGGAGAACCCCATCATGCGCGGCTTGGGCAGGAGCGTGTCCAGCACGCGCTCTTCGGCGGCGTCCAGCGCCCGCTCACGCACCTTGGCCATTTCCTGCTCGCGGGTGATTTTCACGGCGACGTCCGCCAGATCCTTGACGATCGAGTCGACGTCGCGGCCGACGTAGCCGACTTCGGTGAACTTGGTGGCTTCCACCTTCACGAACGGCGCGTTGGCGAGCTTCGCCAGGCGCCTGGCGATCTCGGTCTTGCCGACGCCGGTCGGGCCGATCATGAGAATGTTCTTGGGCGTGATTTCCTGCCGCAGGGGCTCGTCGACCTGCATGCGACGCCAGCGGTTGCGCAGTGCGATGGCCACGGCGCGCTTGGCGGCGTCCTGGCCCACGATGTGCTTGTCGAGCTCCAGGACGATCTGGCGGGGTGTTAGGGATGACATGATGCTTAGACCCCGGCACCCTGGGTGCGCTTCAATTCCTCGACGACCAGGTTGCGGTTGGTGTAGATGCAGATGTCGGCGGCGATGTTCAGCGAGCGCTCCACGATGCTGCGGGCATCGAGAGTGGAGCCTTCCAGCAGCGCGCGCGCGGCGGCCAGTGCGAACTGCCCGCCGGAGCCGATGGCGGCCACGTCGTAATCGGGCTCGATCACATCCCCGTTGCCGGAAATCAACAACAGTTTGTCCGCATCCCCCACCAGCAGCAGCGCTTCCAGACGCCGCAGGTAGCGGTCCGAGCGCCAGTCCTTGGCAAGCTCGATCGCGGCGCGCGTCAGGTTGCCGTATTTCTCGAGCTTGCCTTCGAAGCGCTCGAACAGCGTGAAGGCGTCCGCAGTGCCGCCGGCAAAACCGGCGAGCACCCTGTCGTTGGCGAGCCGGCGCACCTTGCGTGCGTTGCCCTTCATGACGGTGTTGCCGAGGGTGACCTGGCCGTCCCCGCCCAGGGCAAGCGCGCCGTTGCGGCGCACGCCAAGGATAGTCGTGCCGTGAGGATTGAAGCCTGACTTGTCGCTCATGGGGTTTCCGTATTTTGTGCGCGGGCGGTGAGATCGGCGCACGTCGCGCGTGCGTGAATTCAGGCCCTGCTTCGAGCCTCAGGCCTTTCTGCGCGCCCGCGGATGCGTAGCGTCGTAGATACGGGCGAGATGCTGGAAATCAAGATGGGTGTAGATCTGGGTGGTCGAGATGTCGGCATGACCCAGCAGTTCCTGCACTCCGCGCAACTCGCCACTGGACTCCAGCAGGTGCGAAGCGAACGAATGCCGGAACAGGTGCGGATGCACGTGCACCCCAAGCCCCTGGCGCCGCGCCCAGTAAGCCACGCGCGCCTGCACAGCCCGCGGCCCCAGACGCCCGCCCGAGCGGCCGACGAACAGCGCCGCCTCCTGCTCCTTCGCCACCGCCGCCCGCTCCTTGAGCCACAGCCTGAGCGCCTGCGCCGCGGCGCGCCCGACCGGAACGATACGGGCCTTCTTGCCCTTGCCGAGCACCTGCACCATCCGATCCTTGAGATCCAGGCTCGTGACGTCCAGTCCCACGAGCTCCGCCAGGCGCAGGCCCGAGGAATACAGAAGCTCCATGATCGCCCGGTCGCGCGAAGTCAGCCCGCCGCCGGCGGGGATTTGCAGCAGCCGCGCCATCTGGTCCGCATCGAGGGTTTGCGGCAGGCGCCGCACGGCCTTGGGAGCGGGCACGTCGTGGGCGGGATTGCGCGTGACCCGCTGCGTGCGCCGCCGCCGGCCGGCGGCCGGCGTGGCGGTCGCGCCCTGGTCGCCACTTCGGCCCTCGCGCAGCAGGAACTCGTAGAAGCTGCGCACCGCGGACAGGCGGCGCTGGATGCTGCGCGGCGCGAGTCCCGCGGCGTGAGAATGCGCAGCGAAGGTGCGCACGTGCTGCGTGTCGAGCGCGCTCCAGTCGCCCAGGCCCGAGCGATCACAGAACTTCACCAGCGCCGCAAGATCGCGCGCGTAGCCCGTGTCGGTGTGCGTGGACAGGCGGCGCTCGGAGCTCATGTAACGCCGGAATCGGCTTACCCACTCGAGCGCCGCAGGCGTCATGGTCCGTTGATTCTGCGCCGTCAGCGCGCCGTGTTGCTCAACGAAGCGGCGATCAACTCCGCCATGCGCGCGAGAAACTCGGTGCTCATGGCCGGGTGAAAGCGGTCGCGGTCGGTGCTGCCGAGCGCGAGCAGGCCCACCGAGCCCTTGTCCCCGAGCGGCACCAGCGCCACCGAGGCCATTTCCAGACCGTCGGGCCCGAACAGGAACTCACGCTGCGAGTCGCGCGCCTGGCCGCAGCGCGGCTTGCCGCTGCTGAACAGCGATTCAAAGGATTTGAGATTCGGATCGGCGGCCGCCACGGTGCGCACGAAGCGCGGTGAAGCAGTGGGAGGAGACGGTTCCCCGATCAGTACCAGAGCCGCCTGGAAGGCGTCGAAGTCCTCGCGCAAACCCGCTTCGATGCGCGCCACGGCCTCCTCACGCGCCACGGCGCCCAGCAGCAGCCGGCGTGTGAAGCGGTGCAGTCGCTCCGAGATGGCGTCGTTCGCGCGAGCCACCCGCACCAGTTCCGCGAGCTTGCCCTCCACAGCCGCCTGCTTCTCGCGCAACACCTCGATCTGGCGTTCGACCAGCGAAATGGTCGAGCCGCCGCGCGCGTGCGGCAACCTCAGCCGTGCCAGCAGCGCCTGGTGGCGCTCGAAGAAATCGGGATTACGCTGCAGATAGCTCGCGATGGCTTCTTCTTCGGTCTCTGCCGCGGTAGGTCCGCGAGCCTCTCGTGTAGTCATGGCGTTCTAGACCTCGACGTGACCTGCGAAGGATATCTCTGTGGGACCGGTCAGCCAGATGTGTTCCCCCGGACCCGCCCAGTTTACGCGTAACTCGCCGCCGCGCACGCTCACCCGCACCTGGCTGTCGAGCAGCCCGCGCCGGCGCCCCACGGCGACCGCCGCGCAGGCGCCGGTGCCGCAGCCGAGCGTCTCACCCGCGCCGCGCTCGTACACACGCAGGCGCACCTGCGCGCGCGCGACGATCTCGAGAAAGCCTGCGTTCACGCGTTTCGGAAAGCGCGGATGGCGCTCGATCTGAGGTCCGAGCGTTGCAACCGGGGCCGCCTCGACCGAGGCCACGGTGATGACCGCGTGCGGATTGCCGATCGAGACCGCAGCGATGTCGAGCGTGCGGCCGGCGACTTCCAGAGGGTAGCTGTCCGCTTCGCGCGGCGCCTCAAAGGGCAGCGAGCGGGGATCGAAGTCGGGCACGCCCATGTCAACCGACACGCCATGTCCGGCGTCGATGCGCGCGCGCACCAGCCCGGCAGGACTGTCGAGTGTGACCGAGCCGTTGCGGCTGACGCCGCGGTGGTGCAGGAGCGCGGCAATGCAGCGCGCGCCGTTGCCGCATTGCTCGACCTCGTCGCCGTCGGAGTTGAAGATCCGATAGAACACGGCCGTGTCGGCTCGCCTGGGCGGCTCGAGCACCAGCGCCTGGTCAAACCCGATGCCGGTGCGGCGCTCCGCGAGACTGCGCAGCAGCTCGGGCCTGAGAAGCGACTCGTCGGCGGGCGCATCGAACACAACGAAATCGTTGCCCACTCCGTGCATCTTCGTGAAATCGATGCGCATTGCGGCGAAGGATAACGCAAAACACCGCGCGCGCGGACCTGAAGGCGAGCGACTTGGGGTAGCGGGCATGGCGCGGAACGCGCAGCGCGCGCGCCGCAGCTAACGCAGCGCCGCGCGGACCTTGAACAGGCAACGGTCCATGACCGTGAAAATACCGGCCTGCACCGCCCGCTCGGCGGCCGCCTGGTCGACGACACCTTCCTGCAGCCACAGCGCCGGGAGCTTCAGGCGAATGCAGTCCGTGACGATCCCCGCCACGTGCTCGGGACGGCGGAACACATCGACGATGTCGACCCGCTCGCCGCGACCCAGCACCTCCGGCAGTTGATCCAGCGACGGCACCGTGGGCTCGCCCAGGATGGTCTCCGCGGCAGGCGCCACGGGAATGATCCGGTAGCCGAAGCGCTGCAGGGCACGCGCGACACCGTGGCTCGGGCGGGTGCGATCGGCCGAGAGTCCCACGACCGCGATGGTGTGCGCGGCGCGCAGCAGTTGTGCGATCTCATCTGCCGGGGGGTTCACGAACACACGCAACTGCTCCTTGGCCTGCGCCTCCTGGAGCGTCTAGTCTAGCGCCTCTATATGACACCGCGAACGCGCGGTCAGACAGGAGCCCCGACACTTGAGCCCGGAGGAACATAGCGTACGCATCGAACCGCACGGGCGCACGCTGCGCGTCACGCCGGGACAGCCGATACTGGAAGCTGCGCTCGGCGCGGGACTCAACCTGCCGCACAGTTGCAAGTCCGGCCACTGCGGCTCGTGCCGCGCACGCCTGCTGGCCGGGGAGATCCACTACCCCCACGGCACACCGCTCGGCATCACGGCGGAGGAAGCGAATTGCGGCGACATCCTGCTGTGCCAGGCGCGCGCCGACTCGGACCTCACCGTGCGGGCGCGCCTCATCGCCAGCGTCGCGGATGTCGAGATCAAGACGCTGCCGTGCCGGATTGCGCGCCTGAGGCCGCTCGCGCCCGACGTGATGCAGCTGTGGTTGCGACTGCCGGCGGTGGAGCGCCTGCGCTTCCATCCCGGGCAATACCTGGACGTGCTGCTCGAGAGCGGCCGGCGCCGCAGCTTCTCCATCGCCAACCCGCCGCACGACGGCGAGCTCATCGAGCTGCACGTGCGGCGGGTCAGCGGTGGAGGATTCAGCGAGCGGCTGTTCGGGGCCGCCGCGTCCGGCGCCGCCGCGCCGCTCGCTGCGGGGTCATTGCTCAGGATCGAAGGGCCGCTCGGGCAATTCAGCTACGCCCAAGGCTCGGACCCGGTGCTCATGGTCGCGGGTGGCACGGGCTTCGCACCGCTGAAGTCGATGCTGCGGCATGTGCTGGAAACGGGTATCCGGCGCGACATCCACTTCTACTGGGGGGCGCGCCACACGCAGGACCTCTATGAGGAGGAGCTGGTGCTGGAGTGGGTGCGCCGGCATCCGCAGCTCACCTTCACCGCCGTATTGTCCGAAGCGTCCGCGGCCGAAGCCGCGCATCATCGCGCCGGCTGGGTGCATGAAGCGGTGCTCGCCGACTACCCGAACCTGGCGCGCTTTGAGGTGTACGCCGCCGGGCCGCCCGCGATGATCGAAGCGATGCGGGCACACTTTCCACGTCATGGATTGTCCGCGCAGCGCTTGTACTTCGACTCCTTTGACTACGCTCCGGATGCCGGCCCGCCCCCGACGGCGCCCCAGCCGGCCTAAGGTGTTCCCCGGCGCGGCAGGTCTAACGGCCCTGCCACACCCCCATCATGTCCGCTGAGCCCTGGGCGCGAACGCCGTTGTTGGAGAGAATGCGCTCCGTGGCCGTCACCAGCTCCTGGCGCGAAAAGACCAGGCTTTCGCGTTCCGGCTGGTCGAATTCGATGGTGATGAACTCATCCTTCATATCGCGCAGCAGTCCCACCAGATGCTTGAGACTTCGCACGGTCTTGCCGTTGATGCGTGCGACCGTGCCGCCGGCCGGATTGTCATAGCCAGCCGTCAGCCTGTCCGGGAAGAATGGCGATGAAACGATGACCACTTCCTCGCGTTCCGCGGTCGGCGGCAACCCGAGCTGCTGAAACAGCGGCGATTGGAACATCCCGTAGATCGCGCGCGGCCGTGCCAGCATCGTCGGCGAATAGACGCTCTGCAGGTGCTCGAGCGAGGCGCGCGAGAACACCAGCGGTCCGTAAATGAAATACTCCGGATAAGCCCCCGACAATTGTCGGACCAGATAGGGCCGCTCGCGCACCAGCGGCAGTGCCACTGACAGCGTCTTGCCGCCGCGCAGGATGGTCAGGGGAACGGTGCCGTTCCTGGCAAGGCTCTGAATGAGATACTGGAATCTCACGCGCAGATCGTCCCCGAGCGTGACCATCCCCTGATCATCGATCCTGGTGTCGCCGATCGCGGTGATCACGTCCCATTCCTTCAACGGATAAGCGGCCTCCGTCCGGTAGGGTCGGTGCACGACGATGCCGTGCACGGATTTATCGAGTGCCAGATATTGACGCAGAGCCGTGTTTTCCAGCGTCTGCAGCTCATCGTACATGGCCGGCTTGTCGTATTGATGGCCGCCGCCGCTAGCCTGCAGGAACAGCGCGATCTCCTCGTTTGGAATGATGTAGCCAATGTTGTTGCCGACCGTACCAAACGCCAAGCCGATCATCTTGTCGCCGGCTATGACCGGACCGCCGCTGTTGCCAGGATTGAGGGCCGCGTCAATCTGAATTCGCAGGCCCGACGCCTCGATACCGTAGTCGACAAATTCGATCCGCGACACGATGCCCTTGGTGATGGCGAGGGAGTTGCCACCGGTCGGAAAGCCGTAGGCATACACCGCGTCCGTGATGCGGGGTAAGGAATTGGCGCGCAGCAGCGCACGGTGCTCGGTGAAAAAACTGGCATCCTCCACTTTGAGCAAAGCCAGATCGATGCCTGGAGCGACGGCAATCACCGCGGCCAGCAACTTGTCGCCGGCTCGATTTGCCTGAATCTCGACCTGGCTCGCGTACAACACCACGTGGGCGTTGGTCAGGATGCGCTCGCCCTCGATGACTGCGCCGCTTCCGGTCACCTCCGCTGGCGCCTGTTTGGTCCAGGGACGCGCGGGGTCGGGGCGCAGTACGGTGGCGAACACCTTGACGACGCTGTTGCTTGTATCGCCGGACGCCTTGTCGGTCGGCACGGGCGCCGCTGCCGCTGCCGCAGCGACGGCACTCGAGATCATGAGGCAGAGGATCCAGGCTTCTTTCCGGTTCACGTGCCGTCCCTTTCGTTCAATACATCTCATCGACGATGCGGCGCGGCTCCCGGTAGCGCAGTGCATCGTCCACGAGGTCGCGCAACTGAGGCGCGGCCGCGGCGCCTGTCGACTGCGGTGTTTGCATCTTCAGGAACCTCCTTGGGGCAGCGCGGCACAGTTCAGGCTGCGGATTGTAGCGGCAGCCTGCTATTCTTACGAAGCAAGAGGGGGCGTCATTGTGATCCACGCGGCCATCACCGGCTGGGGCAAGTGCCTGCCGCCGGCGGTGCTCAGCAACCACGATCTTTCCAGCCTGCTCGACACGAGCGACGAATGGATCGTCAGTCGCACCGGGATTCGCGAGCGGCGAATTTCCCACGTCGGCCTGGAAGAGCTCGCCTACGTGGCGGCGGCGCGCGCGCTCGCCGCCGCAGGCATCCCCGGCAGCAGCATCGAGCTCATCGTGTTCGGCACCTGCAGCCATGAGGACCAGGTGCCGAACATGGCCTCAGGCATCCAGGTGCGCATCGGCGCGCAGCCCGCGGCGGCCTTCGACATCAACACCGCCTGCACCAGTTTTCTCTACGGCCTGTCAGCCGCCACCGCGCTGATCCGCACGAAGGTGGTGCGCAACGCCCTGGTGATCGGCGCGGAGCTCATCTCGCCGTTCATGGACTGGAGCGACCGGGATGTCGCGGTGCTGTTCGGCGATGGCGCGGCGGCGGTAGTGCTCGAGGCCAGCGAGCGCGAGGAGGGCGTGCTCGCCGAAAAGCTCGGCTGCTATGGCGACGCGCGCGAGATCCTGCGCGTGCAGGGCATGGGCGGGCGCTATGCCAACCGCGGCGTGCTCTACGGCATCACCCGCTGGCAGTTCGAAGGCCAGGAAATCTTCAAGCGCGCCGTACAGGGCATGAGCGGCGCCTGTGAGGACACGCTCACGCGGCTGAACGTCGAGCCCCAGGACGTGGACCTGGTGGTGCCGCACCAGGCGAATCTGCGCATCCTCGAAGCCGTCGCCAAGCGCGCGCACCTGCCGATGGAGCGGGTGTACGTGAACATACAGCGCTACGGCAACATGTCGGCGGCCACCGTGCCGGTCGCCCTGTGCGAGGCGCTGGAAGAGCAACGCGTGCGCCCGGGAGCGCTGTTGCTGATGCCCGGTTTCGGCGGGGGCTTGAGTTACTGCGCCCATGTGGTGCGCTGGGGGAGCCGCACGACGCCCTTGAATTCAAGCGCCGTGGAGTTGCCGCCGAACGAGCGCCCGGCGCTGCAAATCATCCGCGAGTGCCTGGAGCGCAAGACGCGGCCGTCGACGGCCGCTCCCGCCACGCCGTTCGCTTAAGCCCGCCCGGCTGCGGGCGAGGGTGCAACGCGCGCTCAGCGCTTCGCGGCCTTGGCCGCTTTCTTCTTTTTCTTCGCCGGATCCTTGGGGCGCGACTTGCCGAACGAGCCCTGGTAGATCTTGCCGCGGCGGGTTCTGGGATCACCTTTGCCCATGCGAAATCACTCCGATTCTCTCTTCACATAATGAGAAAGGCCGGTCGGGATGCCCTTGCAGGCACGCACGACCGGCCCCTGGCAGCCTTGACTTACCAGCGCTTCGGCGCGCCGCCGCGGTTGCCGCCACCGCCGCCCGTGCGCTCCTGGGCCTCATTCACCCGCAACGGACGCCCGCCCAGCTCCTTGCCATTGAGACTCTGGATCGCCTTCGACGCATCGGCGCGTGACATCTCAACGAACCCGAAGCCGCGCGGCCGGCCAGTGTCGCGATCGGTGATGATGCTCACCGACTCGACAGTGCCGTGCGCCGCGAACAGCTCGCGGATCTCGGCATCAGTGGCGGAAAACGGCAGGTTGCCAACATAGATCTTCGTCATGCAATCAAACTCCTGAAATAAAAGTACTAGCAGGAGCGCTGACCTACGATTGCTTGAGTCGCCGGCGCGCGCACTGCCACCTGGTCGAGAACGATTCGGCTTTTCAGACTCGGAAGCCAACTCGCAAACGAGGCGGGCGGCAGGCGGCAGAAAGGGAACGGTCACGAACCGGCGCGGAAGATACCGCATGCGCCGGGCGGGGCACAAGGGACTGTGTGGTATTTACCACACGCGCGGCGTCCGGCGGGATTTCCGCGGGCTCACGCACGCGATCCAGACACACGATGAACAGCGCCACGCCCAGTCCGGCGGCGACCGCCCCGAACGGCCGGTTGAATATGAACATGCAGCTGACTGTAGGAGCGGGCGGCACTTTAAAAAACAGTCTAATCGCGAATTCATTGTTCTGGAATGCCTTACAATCCCCCGCATGGATCAGCTGGTGTGCATGCGCAGCTTCGTGCGGGTCGCAGACCTGCACTCCTTCACCCGCGCCGCGGACGCGCTCGGGATCTCGCGTGCGGTGGTGAGTACGCACGTGGCCGAGCTCGAACGGCACCTGCGTTGCCAGCTGTTCCACCGCACCACGCGCCGCGTGGGACTGACGAGCGACGGCGCGGAGTATCTGGCGCGCTGCCAGCGGGTCCTGGCCGAGCTCGAGGCCGCCGACGAGACCCTCAGGCGCACGCGTCTGTCACCGCAGGGGCGCCTGCGCGTGGACGTGCCGGTGGTGTTCGGCCGCGCGCTGCTGATCCCGGCATTGCCGAAATTCACGGCGCGCTACCCGGACCTGCAGCTGGAGGTGCAGTTTAACGACCGGGTCATCGATCTCATCGCCGAGGAAGTCGACCTGGTGGTGCGCGTCGGGGCGGTGCGCGAGCCGCACCTGGTGGCGCGCCGCGTGGTGACGACGCGCCTGCTGACCTGCGCCGCGCCTGAGTACCTGCGCGCGCACGGTGTGCCCGCGGAACCCGAGGAGCTGCGCCGTCACAAGCTGGTCGGGCATCTCGCAGCCGGCAACCGCCGCGCGCGCAAGTGGCAGTTCCAGCGCGGCACGGTACGCAAGCAGCTGTCGCTCACGTTCAACGTTGCCTTCAATTCCGTCGAGGCGCAGATCATGGCCGCGATCCGCAACGCCGGCATCGTGCAGACCATGGACCTGGTGGTAGCCGAGGCGCTCGCCACCGGCAGGCTCGAGGTGGTGCTGCGCGAGTGGTCGGCGCCGGGCGCGCCCATTTCGGTCGTGTGCCGCAGCGCGCTGCGCGACTCGCCCAAGATCCGGGTGTTCGCCGACTTTGCCACGGAGCTGCTGTTGCAGTACCGGCGGCGCGTGGACGCGCTGCTGGATTGAAGCGCCCAGAGGCGCCGCTCGCCGATTGCCGCTGCGAGCATCAGCGCCTGGAGCGCTCCGTCAGCTGCTCGAGTGCCCGCAGCTGCAGCAGCGTCGAGTCGGAGGCCGGCAGAAGCTGGTTGGCTTTCGCGATGAACGCCGGGACTTGCGCCGCGGGCAGCGGCGGACTGATCAGATACCCTTGAGCGAAGTCGCAGCCCAGCCGGCGCAGCAGGTTCCAGGCGGCCGGCTCCTCCACTCCCTCGGCGACGACCTTCAGCCCCATGCTGTGGCCGAGCTCGATGGTCGAGGTGAGGATGGTGACCGCGCCGCTGGCGGCCTGAACAATGAACGAGCGATCGATCTTCAGCTCGTCCACCGGCAGCACACTCAGCTGCGACAGCGAGGAGTGCCCGGTTCCGAAATCGTCGATCGAGAAGCGTACCCCGGCGATGCGCAGCAGTTGCATGTTGCGCACCGCAACTTGCGGATCACGCATCACCGCGCTTTCGGTGATCTCCAGTATCAGGGCGGTGGAATCCACCCGATGCTGGCGCAGCAGCTGCAGGATCTCATCGCCGAGATCCGGGTCCAGAATGTCGGGCGCCGACAGGTTCACCGCCAGGTCCAGCTCCAGACCCGAGCGGCGCCACTCGCCCATCTGCCGCACCGCCGCGGCGAGTACCCAGTTGGTGAGCCGGCGCGACCCGCCGGTGCTCTCCGCCAGAGGCACGAATTCCGCGGGCGGCACCGGCCCGAGCTGCGGGTGGGTCCAGCGCACCAGGGCTTCAAGGCTCCTGACCGTGCGGGTCGCCATGTCGACCTTCGGCTGATACACCAGCGTGAGAGCGTTCTGATCGATGGCGGTGAGAAGATCGGTGATCAGCGTGAGCCGGCGACGATGCTGTTCGTCCTGTCCGGGACGGTACATCGCCACCCGTGCGCGCGACTCGTCCGCATCCTCCAGAGCCACCTGCGCGCGCTGCAGCAGCTCATCCGCCGTGCGGCCATGAGCGGGGTACAGGCATACGCCGCACGCCAGGCGCACATCGAGACTGACGCCGGCCAGATGAAAGCCGCTGCGGACCACCGCAATGAGCTGCTCGGCATACAGCAGCGAGCGCTCCGCGGAGCAGCCCGGCGCGATCACCAGCAATTGGGTTTCGCCGAGACGTGCGACCGTGTCGTCGGCGGCCACGTTGTGCTTCAGCCGCCGCGAGGCTTCGCGTAGCACCTCGTCCCCGACCTGGTGTCCGAGCGAGGCGTTGATGTCGCGCAGGTTGCGCAGCTCGATGAGCACCAGCGCGGCGCTCGACTGGCGTTCGGTGCCGCTCACGAGAGTCTCGAGCCCACGTGTGGCCAGCGCCCGGTTTGGCAGTTGCGTCAGCGGATCGTGGTAGGCCTGGTAGGTGATGTCCGCCTCGCGAGCCGCGATGTTGTTCTGCATGGCGTTGAAGGTGGCCGCGAGCCGGCGAAACTCATCTCCCCCCGAAACACTGACCGCGGTTTCGTATTGCCCTTGCTCGATGCGCCGCGCGGCGCGCATCAGCTCGCCGATCGGACGGGTGGCGCTGCGCCCGAGCACCGCACCGATCACCGCGGCCAGCGCCAGCGCGATGGTGTCGATCAGCAGCATGGCGTCGCGCAGGTCGCGATAAGGAGCCAGCACGTCCTGCACCGGTTTCAGCAGGATGAGGTCGACCGCGTCTCCGCGGGTGTCGAGGCGCCGCGCGAAACTCAGGTAGTCCGCATTCCCCAGGCGCGTGATGTGCGACAGGTCGCTCGCCGCCGGGAAGCCGCCCGCCGGGCTGAAAGTGGAAGCGCGCTGTCCGGCCGGCAGCGTCGCGGCGACCCGCAGGACCCCATCGGACCCGTGGGTGACGATCGCGACCTGCGACCCGACCAGATCCCGGATTTTCTGCGCCAGTGCGTCATCGGCCACGAACCCCATCGCGACCCAGGCAATCGTCTCCGGGGTGCGCACCGGCGCGAGGAAGAACTGATACGCATGCGCGCCAAAGACCCGGAAGTCGGGCTGGTCGCGCACGCTGGAGACATCCTCGAGCAGACCCGCAGGCGCTCCGGCGGAGTCGACGGCGCCCGGCGCAGTAGACGCGAGCACCCGGCCGTGCGTATCGAGCAGCAGCGCCATGTCGGCGCCGATGCGCTGGGCGTTGTTGCGGGCGGCTGACAGGATGGTGGGCGAATCGCCGCTCGCGACCGCCTCCCGAAAGCCGAAGTCCGCCGCCAGCACGGCCACGCCAGCGGCCAGCTGGCCGGCGCGAAAGCGGATGAGTTGCTCGGCGAAGGCGCCCCCGGAACGCAGCTGCTCGGCCGCGCGCGCCTCCACGGTGCGCCGGGTGCTCGCCAGCACTGCGGCCAGCGTCACAGTTTGGGTGACGATCACCAGCCCGATGATCAGCACGAGAAGCCGTTTGCGGAAACTGCCCATTAAATCGGCTCGAATATGTCGAGTGCATCCTAAGAGCTACGCGGTGCTTACTGCGAGGATCCGAGTGCGGGAATGAGACCTCCGACACGAGCGCGTCGTAACTCGCGCGCCGCACGGCGGGCTGCCGGCGCCCTGGCGCTGCTGGCGGCGCTCGCCCGGGCGGGCCCGGTCCTCGCCGCGACACTCGTCATCCACGTCCAGACGCCCGACGGCCATGCGCTCGCGGGCGCCGTGGTCACCGCGCGACCCCTCGAGGGGCAGGCCAAGCGGCCCGCGCCGGTGCACGCCGTGATGGACCAGGTGAATCGCGCCTTCGCTCCGGATCTGCTGGTCGTGCCGGTCGGCTCCACGGTGGCGTTCCCGAACAGCGATTCCGTAAGTCACCAGATCTACTCGTTCTCCGCGGCCAAGCGCTTCCAGCTGCCGCTCTACCACGGCAAGCCCTACCCGCCGGTGCAGTTCGATCAGACCGGAGTGATCACGCTCGGCTGCAACATTCACGACGAAATGCTGGCGTATCTGCTGGTCACGGATGCGCCGTACTTTGGCCGCACGGATGCACAGGGAGCCTGGTCGGCGGATGTCGTGCGCGGCCGCTACCAGGTCACCATCTGGCACCCGCGACTGCGCGACAGCCAGGCGGATCTGGAGCGCGAACTCACCGTCGGCGACGCCGACCGTGCCGACCTCACGCTGCATCTGCTGAAATCACTGCAGCCGGCGCCCATCGCGGATCGTCCGCATTCGTGGGACTACTGAGGCGCACGATGCCCAAGCTACCGCACCTGCAAGCTCTGCTGCCCGGCGCGACGATGATCAGCCTGCTGGCCCTGGCCGTGACCGCCCGGGCCGCCGACTGGGAGTTGAGCCTGGACACGCGGGCCGTGACCTCGGATGCCGGACGCTCCTTCATGGACGGCGGTCTCGGCACCACGCGCTTCGACCGCAAGGATTCCGGAATTCAGCTCGGGCGGGCACGGCTGGCGCTGAGCGCGCCTCTCGGAGAGCTGTGGAGCGTGCACCTCGACGCCTCCGTATGGGACGACAAGGACCGCAGCCCCTTGGGAGTGACGGAGGCGTATCTGCAGTTCCGTCCGTACCCGCGCGCGGGTTACCGGCTGCGGGTGAAGGCGGGTGCGTTCTATCCGCCGGTCTCGCTCGAGAACCGCGCCGCCGGCTGGGAGTCCCCGTACACTCTGTCGTACTCGGCCATCAACACCTGGCTCGGAGTCGAAGTGCGCACCATCGGTCTCGAGGCGCAGCTCGACTGGCTCGGCACACGCACCGGCCACGACTTCGACCTCGGATTGACTGCCGGCGCATTCCGCTGGAATGAGGGGGCGGGCGTGGTGCTCGCCAGCAATGGCTTCATGCTGCACGACCGCCAGACGCCGGTGTTCGGACGTGTGGGGCCGCCGGGCGGCGCAGAGCCGTTCCAGCAATTCGACGGGCGTACCGGCGTGTACGCCGGCGTGGAAGGGCGCTATCTGGATCGCGTGGTGCTGCGCGTGCTGCGCTACGACAACCGTGCCGACCCGACCCAGATGGACACCGTCTCCGGTGCCATCGCCTGGAACACGCGCTTCAACAGCGCCGGGTTGCGGGTCGAGAGCGGCACGGGCTGGACCGGGATCGTGCAATGGCTCGATGGCGAGACCGCCATCGCCCCGCCCGGGACACAGCTGGTGTGGCCGTTCCGGGCGCAGTTCGCCCTGCTGTCAAAGCGCTTCGGCCGCCAGACGCTGAGCGCGCGCTATGACCGGTTTGAAGTCGACAGCAGCGTGGGTGATGGCTCGCAGATCGGGCACGCCTGGACCGCGGCCTGGCTGTTCGATGCCGATGCGCACTGGCGCCTGGCGCTCGAGTGGCTGCGGGTGCAGAGCTCCTCCTACGACCGTGCAGACCTCGGCGGTCCGCCCCTGGCGACGGAAACCCAGCTGCAGCTCGCCGTGCGCTACGCGTTCGGTTCCGGGCTCTAGCGGTAGCGCGCCAGCACCTTCTCCAGGCCCTGCGCGCCCGGCGACAGCACTTCGTACGGCAGACTATTGAGCGGCGCGTCGGGCGTGGCATTCACCTGGTGGAACTCATTCTGCGAGCGCTCCACGTACAGGAGCCCCGTCAGGTACTCGCCGGCTTTCATGCGCTCGTGGATCTGCGCGGCGGCCAGGGTGCGGTTGGTCGGGTCGTAGGCGGTGTCGAGCTTGCGCAGCACGATGCGGCTGCCGTCGTGCATGACCAGCGGCAAGGTCTCGCCTTCCTTGTAGTCCGCGATGATCTCGCGCTCCAGCGGCACGAAATCCGCGTGCACCGCGGGCTCGTAGTGCTCGCGAGTGTAAGCGTAGCTCTTGGTCGAGCCTTCGTGGTCATTGAAAGTCACGCAGGGCGAGAGCACGTCGATGAGGGCGAAGCCCTGATGGCTGAGCCCCGCCTGGATGAGCGGCACCAGCTGCTGCTTGTCGCCGGAGAAACTGCGCGCCACGAACGACGCGCCGAGTGTCATCGCCAGCAGCACCGGGTCGATCGGCGGCTGGAAGTTGGTTTCACCCTTCTTGGCCCTGCTGCCGACGTCCGCAGATGCGGAAAACTGCCCCTTGGTGAGCCCATAGACGCCGTTGTTCTCGATGATGTACAGCATGTTGAGGTTGCGGCGGATCGCGTGGCAGAACTGCCCGAGACCGATGGAGAGGGTATCGCCGTCGCCCGAAACACCAATGTACTGAAGCGCGCGGTTGGCGGCGTTCGCGCCCATGGCGATCGAGGGCATGCGGCCGTGCACCGAATTGAAGCCGTGGCCGCCGCTCACGAAGTAGGCGGTGGTCTTGGACGAGCAGCCGATGCCCGACAGCTTCACCATGTTCTGCGGCTCGACCGCCAGAGCCCAGCTCGCCTCGACGATCGCGGCGGTGATCGAGTCATGCCCGCAGCCCGCGCACAGCGTCGACAGCGCGCCTTCGTAGTCGCGGCGCGTGAAGCCGAGCGCGTTTTTCGGCAGCGACGGGTGCGCGACCTTGGGTTTGGCAATGAAGGTCATGTCGGCCTCCCATGCAGCGCGCCTTTCGGTTGCAGCTGCTGGCGCGGTTGCAATTCCGCCAGCACCCCCTCGACGATGAACGCCGAGGAGATCGGCAGCCCGTTGTAGTGCAGCAGCGATCGCAGCCTGGATTTTTCCACGGCGGTCTCGAGCGTCAGCAGCGCGCGGAACTGCGCGTCACGGTTCTGCTCCACGACGAACAGCAGCTGGTGCGCCGCCAGGAAGCGCTCGACGTCCTCGCTGAACGGGAATGAGCGCACCCGCATGTAATCCACGCCCACGCCGCGGCTCTTGAGCACCTCGATGGCCTCGCGAATCGCGCCGTCGCAGCTGCCGAGGGACACGAGACCTACCGGCGCACCCGCGGTGGCGTCGATCACCGCGCGCGGCACCAGCTTTTTCGCCGTCGCCCACTTCTCCAGCAGGCGGTCGAGCACCATCTGGTAGTCGGCTGGGTCCTCGGTGTAGGCGCCGTACTGCGTGTGCCCCGAGCCGCGCGCGAAGTAGGCGGCCTTCGGATGCACGCCGGGCAGGGTTCGGGCGGTGATGCCGTCGCCATCCTTGTCGATGAAGCGATAAAACTTCTCGAGCTTCAGGATCTCCTCCTTGGCCAGCACCTTGCCGCGATCAGGACGGTAGTTGTCGTCCCACTTGAGGTCGCGGCACATCCAGTCGTTCATGCCGATGTCCAGATCCGACAGCACCAGCACCGGAGTCTGCAGGCGCTCGGCGAGATCGAAGGCCTGCACCGCCATGTAGAAGCATTCCTCAGGGTTCGCCGGATACAGGCATACGTGGCGGGTATCGCCGTGGGAGGCGTACGCGCATTCCATCAGATCGCCCTGCTGGGTGCGGGTCGGCATGCCGGTGGAGGGACCCACGCGCTGGATGTCGAAAATCACCGCCGGCACTTCCGCGTAGTACGCCAGTCCCAGGAACTCGTTCATGAGCGAGATGCCGGGGCCGGAGGTCGCGGTGAAGGCGCGGGCGCCGTTCCACATCGCGCCGATTACCATGCCGATCGCTGCCAGCTCGTCCTCGGCCTGGATGAAGGCGAAGTTCCTGGCTCCCGTGTCACGGTCGACGCGCATGCGGTCGGCGAACATCTTGAACGCGTCCATCAACGAGGTGGACGGCGTGATCGGGTACCACGCAGCCACGGTGGCCCCGGCGAACACGCACCCCAGCGCCGCGGCGGTGTTGCCATCGATCATGATGTGGCCGGCGGTCCCGGTCATCGGCTCAACGCGCAGCGGCAGCGGACAAGGGAAGGTGGCGCGCGCGTAATCGTAGCCGAGCTGAATGGCCTTCATGTTGCTGTCGACCAGCTGCGGCTTCTTGGCGTAAGTCTCCGCCAGCAGTTCGCGGATGCGCGCCAGATCCAGATCGAGCAGCGCCGCCAGCACCCCGGCGTAGCAGATATTCTTCATCAGGATGCGGGTGCGCACGCCGTTGAAGTTCTCGTTGCACAGCCGCGCCAGCGGTACCCCGAACACCGTGATGTCCTCGCGCTTGAGCAGCGCGGGGCGCGGCCAGGTGGAGTCGTACACCAGGTAGCCGCCGGGAATGATTTCCTTCACGTCGCGCGCATAGGTCTCGGCGTTCATGGCGACCATGATGTCGACCTGGCCGGAGCGGGCCACGTGGCCGTCGCGGGTGATACGGATTTCGTACCAGGTGGGCAGCCCCTGGATGTTGGACGGGAAGTAGTTCTTGCCCATCACCGGGATGCCGCTGCGGAAGATCGACTTCATCAGCAGCGTGTTGGCACTCGCCGAACCGGTGCCGTTCACCGTGGCGATCTTGATGGTGAAGTCGTTGACGCGCGTGGTGTTCGCTGGGGACATAGTGGTTTCTAGGCAATCTTGGGTTTGCGCGCCGCCAGCATGCGGGCTTCGTCCACGGCCAGCGGCCAGTGCAGTTCCGACTTCTGCATGTCCCACGCCGCGGTCGGGCAGCGCTCCGCGCACAGGCCGCAGTGCACGCACAGATCCTCGTCCTTCACCATGACGCGGCCGGTCTGCGGCAGGCCCGCTGACACGTACAGCGGCTGCTCGAGGTTCTGCGCCGGTGCCTTGAGGCGCGTGCGCAGCTCCGCTTCCTCGCCGTTGTGGGTGATGGTGAGGCAGTCCACCGGGCAGATGTCCAGGCACGCGTCGCACTCGATGCACAGTTTGGCGGTAAACACGGTCTGGACGTCGCAGTTGAGGCAGCGCTGCACTTCCTGCTCCACCTGCTCCGCCGTGAAGCCTAGCTCGACTTCGATGTTGAGCTTCTTGAAGCGCTCCTTGAGCGACACGTGCGGCATCAGCCGCCGCTCGACCGGCGAGTAGTCGTTCGCGTACGACCACTCGTGCATGCCCATCTTGCGGCTCTGCAGGTTTATGCCGGGAGCCAGACGCTCGCTCACCGCCTCTCCGTGGCAGTGACGGTGAATGGAGATGGCGGCCTGGTGGCCCTGCTCGACCGCCCAGATGATGTTCTTCGGCCCAAACGCGGCATCGCCGCCGAAGAACACCCCGGGCCGGGTCGATTGAAACGTCGTCTTGTCGACCACCGGCACGTCCCATTGGTCGAACTCGATCCCCAGATCGCGCTCGATCCAGGGGAAGGCGTTCTCCTGGCCGATGGCGAGGATCACATCGTCCGCGGGCAGGAACTCCTCGCCGGCGCTGCGCTCGGCGGTGATGCGCCCGCTCGCGTCGAGCTCATACTCCATCTTGTCGAACCGCATTCCCGTCAATCTGCCGTTTTCGATCACGAACGCGCGCGGGGCGCGGTTGATGATGATCCCGACGCTCTCCTCTTCGGCGTCCTCGAGCTCCCATTCCGAGGCCTTGAAGAAACCGCGCGGCTTGCGCGCCATGACCTTCACGCTCTCGGCCCCGAGCCGCAGGCTGGTGCGGCAGCAGTCCATGGCCGTGTTGCCCACGCCGATGATGAGCACGCGCTCGCCGATCTTCTCGATGTGACCGAAGGCCACCGATTCCAGCCAGGCGATGCCGATGTGGGTGTTGGCCGCCGCCGCCTCGCGCCCCGGGAGCTTCAGCTCCTTGCCTTTCGGCGCGCCGGACCCTACGAACACGGCGTCGAACCCGCCGTCCTTGAGGAGCTGGCGCAGACTCCCCACGGGGGAATTGAGCTTCAGCTCCACTCCCATCCCCGTGATCATCGCGATCTCCTCGTTGAGCACCGTGTGCGGCAGCCGGAACGAGGGAATGTTGGTGCGCATCAGCCCGCCGGGCTCGCCATACTGCTCGAAGATCGTCACCTGGTAGCCGAGCGGCATGAGGTCGTTGGCCACGGTGAGGGAAGCGCAGCCGGCGCCGATGCAGGCGATGCGCTTGCCGTTCTTCGCCGTCGGGATCTTCGGCAGCAGGCCCGCGACCTCGTCGCGGTGGTCGGCGGCGACGCGCTTCAGGCGGCAGATCGCCACCGGCTTTTGAGCTTCGATGCGGCCGCGGCGGCAGGCGGGTTCGCACGGCCGGTCGCACACGCGCCCGAGGATCGCGGGAAACACGTTGGAGTGCCGGTTCACCATGTAGGCGTCGGTGAAGCGGCCCTGCGCGATCAATCGAATGTATTCAGGAACATCGGTGTGGGCCGGGCAGGCCCACTGGCAATCCACAACTCGATGGTAGTAGTCCGGATGGGAGGTATCGGTTGGTTCCATTCACTGCTCGGGCCTGAGCCTAAGCCCTCGTGGGCGAAAAAGAGGACCGTGAGTATAGAGATGCGCGGCGGATTGTCATCGTCGTCAAACACAGTATCCGTGCTCGTTGTCGCGCCACGCGGACAGCCGCCAGACCACCATATATTGCGCTGCAGCAATCCGGGCGTCCAGCCGTCATTGCCTATACTGCGTCGGCTTATGTCCGACCCCGTTCCCACCGAAATCCGCCTGCGCCGTACCTCGCGCCTGCTCGAAGTGAGCTTCGCCGACGGCAGCCGCTTCGAATTGCCGTTCGAGTATCTGCGGGTGCACTCCCCGTCCGCCGAAGTGAAAGGACACGGACCCGGGCAGGAGGTCCTGGTGCTCGGCAAGGAGAACGTCGCCATCAACGCCGTCGAGCCGGTCGGGCAGTACGCCGTGAAGCTGGTGTTCGACGACGGGCACGACACCGGGCTCTACACCTGGAAGTACCTGCATGAGCTCGGCCGTGACCGGGCCGCGAAGTGGGCGCGGTACCTGGAGCGCAAGGCGCGCGAGCGGCCGAACCGTTAGGCGGGCGCCTTAAAAGCGCGGCTGCGCGCCCAAAAAAAGCGGGCCGGACAGTGATGCCCGGCCCGCTTGGTGCACAAGACCCCCTTAACGGCGGCGATTCTGCGCATCGCTGCCGCAAAAATGCAACCACGATCGCACCGTCAGGCACACGGTGCCCGATCGACTAGAATGCGTCTCATCCGTTTTTGTCGCGCACCGCCATGACCGACGAGCGCTCCACCGACTTCGGCTTTCAACGCATACCGCGTGAGGACAAGGCGCGCCGCGTGCGCGGGGTGTTCGATTCGGTCGCCGACCACTACGACCTGATGAACGATCTGATGTCCGCGGGCGCACATCGGATCTGGAAGCGTTTCACGCTGGCGCTCGCGAATCTGCGCCCCGGTCAGCGCGCGCTCGACGTCGCCGGCGGCAGCGGCGACCTCGCCGCCGGACTCGCCCGCCAGGTGGGTGAGCGCGGCCTCGTCGTGCTCACCGACATCAACGCCGCCATGCTGCGGCGCGGCCGCGACCGATTGATCGATGCGGGCTGCGTCGGCAACGTCGAGTACCTGCAGGCCAATGCCGAGCGTCTGCCCTTTCCTGACGGTACCTTCGACTGCATCACCATCGGCTTCGGCCTGCGCAATGTCACCGACAAGAGCGCGGCGCTGGCCTCCATGCGCCGCGCTCTCAAGCCCGGCGGGCAGCTGCTGGTGCTCGAGTTCTCGCACCCGAACGTACCGGGACTCAAGCCGCTCTACGACGCCTACTCGTTTCGCATTCTGCCGCTGCTCGGCAAGCTGGTGGCGCGCGACGCGCAGAGTTACCGCTACCTCGCCGAGTCGATCCGCGTGCATCCGGACCAGGAGAGGCTCCTGCAGATGATGCAGGACGCCGGACTCGAAGGCTGCCGCTACCACAATCTGTCCGGCGGCATCGTCGCCGTACACCGCGGTTACCGGTACTAGCGCTAACCCAAGCCCGAAGAATGCCCGCGATGCTGAGCGCGACCCTCGACAACCTGCTGAACCGCGGCCTGCCGCGCTCACCGCGCGCGCGCCAGCTGTGCGCAGAGCTCGAGGGCAAGAGTGTGGCGATCGAGATTACTGATATCACGCGCCTGCGGATGACATCGACCGGTCAAACGCTCACCGTGACGCGCGACGAGGCGCCTGCGGACGCCACGCTTGCGGGCGGACCCTTAAGCCTGCTGGCGCTCGTGGGCGAGTCACCCGATGCCGTGCTGCAGCGTGGCGAGGTCGCGATCAGCGGCGATGCGGAGCTGGCGCAGAAGTTCCGCGAGCTCGCGCGGCTCCTGCGGCCCGACCTGGAGGAAGAACTGTCGCTGCTGCTCGGCGATGTGCCGGCCCATCAGCTCGGGCGGCTGGCGCGCCTCACGCTCGCCTGGAGCCGTAAGGCCGCCGGCACCACGCTGACGAACCTGGCTGAGTACCTGGGCCACGAACGGGCCGATCTGGTGCCGCGCAACGAGGGCGAGCAGTTCCTGCGCGGTGTCGATGCGGTGCGCGAGGGGGTCGATCGCTTAGGCGCGCGCATCGAGCTGCTCGCGCGGCGGCGCGGCGCATCGTGACGCGGCTCGCATACCCGTGAAGCTGCGGGTGCTCGTGCGGCTGGTCGAGATCCAGCGGGTGCTGCTGCGGCACGGCCTGGATGACTACGTGCGCGCCACTCATCTCTATCGGCCGTTGCGTTTCCTGTTCTTTCTCTCGCCCGGGGTGTGGTTCGAACGCCGGCGCGGTGCCAGCCGCGCCGAGCGCCTGCGGCTCGCGCTGCAGGAGCTCGGGCCCATTTTCGTGAAGTTCGGGCAGGCGGTCTCCACGCGCCGCGACCTGCTGCCGGCGGATATCGCCGATGAACTCGCCAAACTGCAGGATCGCGTGCCGCCGTTTCCGGGCTCGATCGCCCGCGAGTCGCTCGAGCACAGCTACGGTCGACCCCTGGCGCAGGTGTTCGACGCCTTCGATGAGACCCCGCTCGCCGCCGCCTCCATCGCGCAGGTGCATGCCGCGCGCCTGCCCGGCGGCGCGGAGGTCGTGGTCAAGGTGCTGCGGCCGGGCATGCGCGCGGTGATCGAGCGCGACCTGGAGGTGCTGCATGCGCTCGCCGCTCTCGCGCACCGCTATTGGGCGGAGGGCCGGCGGCTGCGGCCGCGCGAGGTGGTCGCGGAATACCAGCGGACCATACTCGATGAGCTCGACCTGATGCGCGAGGCGGCCAACGCCGCCCAGCTGAAGCGCAACTTCGCCGGCTCCGAGCTGCTATACGTGCCGGAGGTGCACTGGGATTACTGTCGCACCGACGTCATGGTCATGGAGCGCATCCACGGCGTGCCGATCAGCGAGCGGGAGCGCCTCAAGGCCGCCGGCACCAACATCGCGCAGCTCGCCGAGAACGGCGTGCGCATCTTTTTCACGCAGGTGTTCCGCCACAACTTCTTCCACGCCGACATGCACCCCGGCAACATCTTCGTGCTGGTCGATGACCCGCAGCGGCCGCGCTACGCGGCCGTGGATTTCGGCATCGTCGGCACACTCGATCCGCGCGATCAGCACTACCTGGCGGAAAACTTCCTCGCGGTGTTCGATCGTGACTACCGGCGCGTCGCGCAGCTGCATCTGCAGTCCGGCTGGGTGCCGCCGGACACGCGCGTCGATGAGATGGAGTCCGCGGTGCGCACCGTGTGCGAACCGATCTTCGACCGCCCGCTCAAGGACATCTCCTTCGGACGCATCCTGCTGCGCCTGTTCGAGATCTCGCGGCGCTTCAACGTGCAGATCCAGCCGCAGCTCATCCTGCTGCAGAAGACGCTGCTCAACGTGGAGGGCCTGGGTCGCGAGCTGTATCCGGAGCTCGATATCTGGAGCACCGCGAGCCCGATCCTGCGCGAGTGGATGCGTGAGCGCACCAGCGTGCGCGCCCTGGTGCGCGAGCTGCGCAGCCACGCACCGCAGCTCATCGCGGCGGCGCGCGGCCTGCCCGCCCTGCTGCAGGGCCTGGTGCAGCGCCAGGCCGGCGTGGCGCGTGCGCACACTCCCGCGCCTGAGATCAGCGAGCTGCGCGCCGAGCTGCGTACGGCCCGCAGACGCGACACCATCACCCTCGGTGTGGCCTATCTCGGCGGCGGGCTCTACTGGCTGGCTCTGAGCCGCGGCCAGGACTGGCCGGGCTGGGCGCTGCTGGCTGCCGGTGTCGGTATCATCGCCTACGGCCTGAGGCGCAAAGACTAAGTGCAACGCTCCCTCACGGAGGGCTCGATCCGGGTCGGGCTGTTCAAATTCTCGCTGCCGATCCTGCTCGCCAACATACTGCAATCGCTCAACGGCTCGGTGAACTCCATCTGGGTCGGCCGCTTCCTGGGCGAGGCGGCGCTGACGGCGACCTCGAACGCCAACATCGTGATGTTCCTGCTGATCGGCGCGGCCTTCGGCGTGGCGCTGGCGGCGACCATCCTCATCGGCCAGTACATCGGCGCGAACAACCTGCCCGAGGCCAAGCGCGTGGTCGGCACCAGTGCGACCTTCTTCGCCGGCGTCTCGGTGGCGATGGCCGTCACGGGACTGGCGCTGTGCCGGCCGCTGCTCATCGCCATGAACACACCCGCAGACTCGCTGCCGCTCGCGGTGGCCTACATGCGCGTGATCTTCCTGGCGCTGCCGTGTCTGTATATGTATGCCTTCGTGGGGGCGGTGTTGCGCGGCGCCGGCGACTCGAAGACGCCGTTCTACTTCATGCTGCTGTCGGTCGGGATCGACATCGCGCTGAACCCGGTGTTTATCTTCGGTCTGGGTCCCATTCCGAGGCTGGGTATCGCGGGCTCGGCGCTTGCGACCTTCGTCGCCCAGAGCGTGAGTCTCGCCGCGCTCATCCGCCATCTGTATCGCCGCGATCACATCCTGTGCCTGCACCAGCGAGAGCTGGCGCTGCTGAAGGTGGACTGGTCGGTGGTCGCAACGCTGGTAAAAAAAGGCGTGCCGATGAGCGCGCAGATGCTGGTGCTGTCGCTCAGCGGCGTGCTCATGATCACGCTCGTGAACCGCTTCGGCGTCGACACCACCGCGGCGTTCGGCGCCGCGCTGCAGATCTGGAACTACATCCAGATGCCGGCCTTCGCCGTCGGCATGGGCATGTCGGCGATGACGGCGCAGAACGTGGGCGCCGGCAAGTGGCACCGGGTCACGCGCATCGCCCGGGTGGGCGTGCTGTACAGCGTACTGCTGACCGGCTCGATCGTGCTCGCGATCGAGCTCCTCGACACCGCCGTGTTCGGATTGTTCCTGCCGGCGGGCTCCGCCGCGCTCGGCATCGCGAGCCACCTGAACCGCATCGTCACGGGCTCGTTCATCTTCTTCGGAATTTCCGTGGCGCTGTTTGGCGTGGTGCGCGCAACCGGAGCGGTGATGGCGCCGTTCGTCATTCTCACCGTGTCGCTGCTGGTGGTGCGCTTCCCGCTCGCGCAGCTGTTTCTCGAGGGCTACCAGCGGGATGCGGTCTGGTGGAGCTACCCGGTGTCCTCGGTGCTTTCCGCGACACTCGCCGCGCTGTACTACCGCTACGGCGGCTGGCGCCAGGCGCACATGATGGGCGCCGTGACGCCTTAGCCGCCGGTTGCCTCTCCCTTATTGTGTATTCGTGCCGCTGAGCCGCGGGCGCAGAATGCCCAGGCTTCGGCGCCGCAAGGACTCGCATGCAAACACGCACACTCGGCCGCGATGGCCCCACCGTGTCGGCTCTGGGCCTGGGTTGCATGGGCATGAGCGAGTACTACGGCGCGCACGACGACAGCGAGTCGATCGCCACGCTCCACCACGCGCTCGAGCGGGGCGTGAATTTCCTCGACACCGCCGACATATACGGCCCGTACACCAACGAACAACTGGTCGGGCGCGCGCTGCGTGGCCGGCGCGACGCCGTCTTTCTCGCCACCAAGTTCGGCTTCGTGCGCGACAACCCCGCGCGCAGCGTCGACGGCCGTCCCGAGCGGGTCCGCGAGGCTTGCGAGGCGAGCCTGCAGCGTCTGCAGGTCGCTCACATCGACCTGTACTACCTGCATCGCGTGGATCCAGGCGTGCCGATCGAGGACACCGTGGGCGCCATGGCGCAGCTGGTGCGCGCCGGCAAGGTGCGCCACCTCGGGCTCTCGGAAGTTTCCCCGCAGACGCTCGAGCGCGCCCACCGCGTGCACCGCATCACGGCGCTGCAGAGCGAGTACTCGTTGTGGACGCGCGATCCCGAGGACGGCGTACTGGAAAGCTGCGAGCGCCTCGGCATCGGCTTCGTGCCCTACAGTCCGCTGGGCCGCGGCTTTCTCACCGGTACCATCAAGAGCCCCGAGGATTTCGCGCCCGATGACTATCGGCGCAGCAACCCGCGCTTTCAGGGCGAGAACTTCACGCGCAATCTGGCGCTGGTCGATAAGGTGAGATCGCTGGCGAAATCCAAGGGCTGCAGCGCCGCGCAGCTGGCGCTGGCCTGGGTGCTGGCGCAGGGGCAGCACATCGTGCCCATTCCCGGCACCCGCCGGGTGCGCAATCTCGAGGAGAATCTCGGGGCGCTCGAGGTACGCCTGGACGCCGAGGAGCTGGCCGCCATCGGGACGGTGTTTCCCGCCGGCATCACTGCCGGCGCGCGTTACTCGGAAGCGATGCTGCGCCTGAGTCGCGCCTGAGTCAGACTCCTCAGGCGCGGCTTTCACCCGAACTGCGCGGCTCGATCCACAGCGCGCGGGCCTTGCCGCACAACTCACCCCGGCCGTCGAAGATCGCCGTGCCGGCCTCGTGCTTGCGACCGCTCGAGCCGATGTGCCAGCCCACCAGCGTGCAGGACTCTCCGATGTGGACCAGGCGGTCCACGTGCGCGGTGAACTCCGCGAGCAGCATCATCCGGTCATCGGGGGCGAGCGCGTAGTAACCGGGACAATCGAGCGCCGCCGACATGAACTCCGGGCGCACCTTGTCATCACCGCGATCGAGCGATGCGTCGGGAACCCACGGCGCCGCGACCACCCCACGCTCCGGCATCGGGCCGGCGAAAATGCGCAGGCCGTCCCCGCGCACCCGCCGGGTGCCGCAGACGAAGCAGCTGGGGAAGCGGTGATAGCGAAAGCCCGCGTAGCGACGCGAGGCCTCCACCGCCTCGAGATAGTCCGGGGGAGGCTTGGCGTCGAGTGTGAGCACCGCGGGGCGCGCCTCGCCGATCGCCTCCTCTGCATGCACGACCTGCAGGGTACCGTCCTCGAGGTCCCTGACGGCAAGCTCGGTGTCCAGCGGTGGCGGTTTCAACAGGCGCACCGCCAGTGTCCGGGACGCGAGCGTCGCCACCAGCCCGGCGAAATAACCACCGTTCGAAGAGGCGGCAGGCCCGCAGAAGCGGGCGGCGATGGTCAGGGTCTTCATGAGTCTAGTGAGGATCGGCGCTTTACCGGCGATAGGCAACCGCCCCATGAGGCACGCAACTTGGGGCAAGGGGTCCCATGCTTTACGATTCACATCATGAAGATCTACTTCGACGCCACCGACATCGCTCACTGGGCCGGGGACAGCGACCACGTGACCGGCATCCAGCGAGTGGAGCTCAATATTGTGAGATCGCTGGCGCGTGACCATGGCGGTGAGGCGATTCGCGGCGTCTTCTTTGATCGCGACAGCAGGGCATTCTACGAATTCGATCCCGCCCGTCTCGCGCACGCAGAGGAGTTCAGTGCGGAAAGTCTGTTGATCGATCTGGGTCTGCAGCAGACTTCGCGGGTTTTTCCCAGCAAAGTTCAGATCAAGAGCCATCTGCGGCAGGCAGCGCGAGGCAAACTGCAGCGTACGCTGAAAAAAGCGGACATCTATCTTTCCGCGCTGCTCGCGCCGCAGCGCCTGCAACGCAAGGGATTGGCGCCCAGCGCCCGCAGCCACCAGGTGGTGCGCCCCATTGCCGTCAGGAAAATTACCGTGCTGCCGCCGGACAGCCGTCTTGCCTGTCTTGGCACCACCTGGGTGTTTCCGGAACTATGGCGCTTCGCGGCTGAGCATCGCGCACGCGGCGGTGATGTGCTGCAAATGGTGCACGACCTGATCCCGGTTTCGAATCCGCAGTACGTGCGCACCAAGATGGCGACCCTTTTCCGCCGCTGGCTGGATGAGGCTTTGCAATACGCAACCGGCTTTACTTGCGTATCTTCTTATGCGGCCGCTGACCTGCGCCGCTACGCCGCCGAGCGCAATATGGCGCCACCTATTCACGTCACCAGGCTTGCGCATGAGTTCGCCGGCTTTGAGCGCAACGCTGAGATTCCCCTGCCGCCGCAATTGACGCAGCTTGCGGGCCGGGAGTTCGTGCTTGCGGCAGGCACGATCGATGCCAGAAAGAACGGAATTTCGCTGCTGCAGACGTGGCGGCGCCTGATCGGGGAGTTCGGCGACCAGACACCGCTACTGTTGTTTGCGGGCATGTACGGGCGCGTCGGTGGCGCAGAGGTTCGCGCCCAGTTGGAGAGTGACGCCGTGCTCGCACAGTTCGTACGCGTCGTGAACGGCCCCTCCGATCAAGTGCTGGCATGGCTGTATAGATATTGCCTGTTTTCCATCTTTCCGAGCCACGTAGAGGGTTGGGGTCTGCCGGTGGGTGAGTCGGCGTGGTTTGGCAATTTGTGTGTCGCCTCCAAAGCGAGCTCGATTCCGGAAGTTTGCGGGGAATTGATGGACTACGTCGACCCTGCAGACACCGCGGACATCACCCGTGCCGTGCGTCGCTTGATCACCGATCGCGACTACCTGCAGCAGCGGAAAACGCTGATCGCGCGGGCCAGGTTGCGTCGCTGGAGCGATGTGGCCGACGATCTATATGACTGGCTGGAGCAGCGTTCGCCCCTGCTGACACCAGCCGCTGAGCTCGAGCACCCTGAGTCGGTTAATTGAAACGCAATTGCCGCAGCCACGCCGTGGGATCTTCCCCCCGCTCCAACACCTCCACCAGCGCCGAGCCGATCACCACCCCGTCGACGTGCCCACGCAGCCGCTCGACCTGCTCGCGGCTGCGGATACCGAAACCGGCGCACACCGGAATCGGGGAACTCCCGCGCACGCGATCGAGATAGCTGATCACCTCGTCGGGCACCGCGACATGCTTGCCGGTCGTTCCGGTCATGGTGACGGCGTACACGAAGCCCTGGCTGCCCGCGCACAGCTGCCGCAGGCGCGCAGGTTCCGTAACCGGAGTCACCATCTGCACCAGCGCGAGCTGCTGCGCATCCAGCGCCGCGCGCAGCTCGCTGCTTTCCTCGAGCGGCAGATCCGGCACGATGAAGCCCGCCACCCCGGCGCGCGCCGCCCGCTGGGCGAGCCGTTCGAGGCCGAAGGCCAACAGGGGGTTCAGGTAGCTCATCAGCAGCAGCGGCACGCTGACCCCGCGGATCTGCTCCAGCTCGGCGAGGATCCACTCGAGGCTCACGCCCTGGGCGAGCGCCGCAAGACTGGCACGCTGAATGGTGACGCCGTCCGCCATCGGATCGGTGAACGGCACGCCGATCTCGACCACCTCGGCCGCGGCCGCCAGCGCGTGCACGTGCTCACGAAACCTCGCTCGCTGCGGGTAACCCGCGGTGAGGTAGGCCACCAGCGCCGGCTCGCCCCCCGCGGCAGCGGCGCGGATCGCGTGACTGATGCGCTCGCGCGGGCTCATCGGCGCTCTCGCTCGAGGAGCGTCTGCTGCAGAGTGGACATGTCCTTGTCCCCGCGCCCCGAGAGACACACGAGCACGGAGCGGCCGGGGTTCGCTTGTGCCCAGCGGGCCGCGCCCGCGAGGGCGTGCGCGCTCTCGAGGGCCGGCAGGATCCCCTCGCATTCACTCAGGGCGCGCACCCCGGCCAGCGCCTCCTCGTCGCTCGCGGTCTGGTAATGAACGCGTCCCACGGCCGACAGCAGCGCGTGCTCCGGGCCGACGCCGGGATAGTCGAGCCCGGCGGACACTGAATGCGTCTCCTGGACCTGGCCGTCTGCGTTCTGCAGCAGCAGGGAGTAGGTGCCGTGCAGCACGCCGGGCCGCCCGAAGGCGACCGTCGCGGCGTTGTCGCCCAGGCCCGCGCCGCGCCCGCCCGCCTCGACGCCGATGATTTCGACCGTGGTGTCGGGGATGAACGCATGAAAGGCACCCATGGAATTGGAGCCTCCCCCGACACAGGCGATGACTGCATCCGGCAGCGCACCCGTTGCGGCGAGCATCTGCGCGCGGGCTTCGCGGCCGATCACCGACTGCAGCTCGCGCACCAGGTAGGGATACGGGTGCGGTCCCACGACCGAGCCGAGCAGATAATAAGTATCGAGCGGATCCGACACCCAGGCGCGCAGAGCCTCGTCGATGGCGGCGCGCAGCGTGCGATCGCCGCTGGTCACGGGCACGACCTCGGCGCCCAACAGGCGCATGCGTCCCACGTTGGGGGCCTGGCGCTCCATGTCGATCGACCCCATGTACACCGTGCAGGGCAGCCCCAGCCGCGCGCACGCCGCGGCGCTCGCGACGCCGTGTTGTCCCGCGCCGGTCTCGGCCACGACGCGCTTGGCACCGAGCCGCTGCGCGAGCAGCGCCTGGCCGATCGCGTTGTTGATCTTGTGCGCACCGGTGTGCGCCAGATCCTCGCGCTTGAGCCACAGCTGCGCGCCCCAGCGCGCCGACAAGCGGCCCGCAAACGTGAGCGCCGTGGGGCGGCCCACCCAGCTCGTGAGCTGTTCGGTGAACTGCGCCTGAAAGCTGCGCTCATGCAGGTGGTCGCGCACGCCACGCTCGAGGCGCTCGAGCGCGGGAATCAGCGTTTCCGGAACGTAACGACCGCCGAACGGGCCGAAGCGGCCGCGTGCGTCGGGAAATACGCCGGCGATCAGCTCGGCGAGCAGTCGGGCGGCGTCAGGTAGTGCGGCGGGTGTGCTCATGCGGGATCCTCTGATGCGGCGCGCGCGGCCGATGCAAAGTTCACAATCTCGTCCGGACTCTTCATTCCCGGCCGCACCTCGACACCGCTCGACACGTCAACCCCGAAGGGCTGCACCGCGGCGATGGCGGCGGCGACGTTGGCGGTGTTGAGTCCGCCCGCGAGCACCAGCTGCGTGCGTCGCGCGAGACGGCGGGCGGCGCTCCAGTCGCCCGCGACGCCGCTACCGCTCATGGGTCCCTCGAACAGGATCCGCCCCGGCAGGGTTGCGGGCGCACCATCCCCGCCGCGCACGACCGGCAGCAGATCGAGTCCGGCCGGCAGTTGCAGCCGATCGAGATCGGACAGGTCGGTCTGCAACGCGTCCGGCCGGAACACCCTCAGGATCTCATCCACCGTGGCCTGGGCCGGATGCCGGGTCACCGCCACGCAGCGCACGCGCCCGCGCGCGCTCTGCGCCAGGCGCGCCGCTTCCTGTGGCGTCATCCGGCGCGACGACTCGGCGAACACGAACCCGATTGCATCCACGCACGCATCCAGCGCCGCGGTTACCGCCTCAGGAGTGGTCATGCCGCAGATCTTGATCCACATCTAAGGCGCCTTGCGGGCCGCGCGTCCCGCCGCCAGCAGGACCGCGGCGAGCGCTGCGGGGTCGCCGGCCTGCATGAGCGCGCTGCCGACGAGCGCCAGCTGGTAGCCCGCCGCGACAATCTGCCGCGCGTCAGCGGCCGTCGCCACGCCGCTTTCGGCCACCCGCGGCGCGCGCGCAGGCAGGAGCGGCGCGAGCTCCAGCAGGCGCTGCGGTACCACCTGCAGCGTCGCCAGGTCGCGGCAATTCACGCCCGCCAGCAACGGGCTCGCTCCCGCGTGCGTCTCGATCAGCTCGCGCACGAGCTCGAGGTCGCGCGCGTCGAAGGCTTCCAGCAGCACGAACAGTCCCAGCGCACGAGCGCAATCGAGCAGTGCATCGATCTCGCTGCGTGACAACATGCGCACGATGACCAGCACCCCGCCGGCACCCAGGGCGCGCGCCTCCAGCACCTGGTAGGGATCCACGAGAAAGTCCTTGCGCATGACGGGCACGGCGAACGGCGCCAGCGCCCGCGTGGCGCTCGCCAGATGCTCGAGTGAGCCATCGAAGCGGCTCGGCTCGGTGAGGACCGAGATCGCGGCGGCCCCGGCGCGCGCGTACGCCGTGACGCGTGCCGCCACGTTCTCGCCCGGGCCACCCAGCTGCCCCGCCGCCGGCGAGCGCAGTTTCAGCTCGGCGATGAGATCGAATCCGCAAGCATCCAGGCGCAGGCGCGGCGGCGCGGGGGTCTGCCGGGCGTGAACCTCGAGCGCCGCCTCCGAGCGGATCTCTTTCGCCGCTCGCACCCGCGCGCGGCTGGCGTCGGCCATTTCATCAAGAAACGCGACGCTCAAGTGTTGCGCTCCGGCCGCTGTTGCCTCAGCGCATCGAGCAATCGGCGCGCGGCGCCCGAGTCAACGGCCGCCGCTGCACGGGCGATGCCCTCGCGGGGCTCGCGCGTTTCCCCGGCAAGCTCGAGCGCCAGCGCGGTACCCAACAGCAGGCAATCGCGATGCGCGCCGCGATCCTCGCCGTACAGCACCGCCTCGAGCGCGCGGGCATTGTGCCCGGCGTCGCCTCCGGCCAGATCGCTCACCCCGCAGGGGGCGAGTCCGTACTCCGCCGGCGCGCGCACGCGCACTTCGACGCGGCCGGGCCGCACGTCGAACAGCGTGAAGGGACCCACGGGCGTGGGCTCATCCCACCCGCCCGCGCCGTGCACGACGAAGGCGCGCTCGATGGGCAGACCCTGGAACGTGTCGGCGATCAGCCGCGCCACCTCCAGACTGAACGCGCCGACCAGATGCAGCGGCGGCTGCGCGGGATTGACCAGCGGTCCCAGGATGTTGAACACGGTACGCACGCCGAGCGCTGCGCGAATCGGGGCGAGCGCTTTGGTGGCCGGATGGTAGTGCGGCGCGAACAGGAAGGTGAAGCCGGTGGCCTTGAGACACGCCGCGGCGGCCTCCGCATCCGCAGGAATCGTGAGCCCGAGGGCTTCGAGCACGTCCGCGCTGCCGCAGCGGCTCGAGACCGAGCGGTTGCCGTGCTTGACGACCGGCACGCCGCACGCGGCGGTCAGCAGCGCGGTGCCGGTGGAGATGTTGAAGCTTCCGGAAGCGTCCCCGCCGGTGCCGACGATGTCGACCGCGCGCAGGTTCGCGGGCAGGTCGGGCCGTCGCGCCAGGCGCCGCATCGCCTGCGCGAAGCCCCGCACTTCATCCGCCACCAGGCCCTTGGTCGAGAGCGCCGCGAGGATCGCCCCGGCCATCGCCGGCGGCAACTGCGGGTCTGTCAGGTGAGCGAGCAGCTCCTCGGCCTGCGCCTGCGACAGGTCGCGGCGCTCGAACAGCTGTTGCAGCAGCTCACGCGCGAGCGCCATGGCCTGCTCCGGGCGCGGCTTGCCGAGCGCGCTCACCGGCGGTGTACTGGAGGAAATTGCCCAGCAGCCGCGGACCGTCGGGCGTCAGGATGCTCTCGGGATGAAACTGCACGCCCTCCACCACCAGGGAACGGTGGCGCACCGCCATGATCTCCTCTTCTGCGGTCCGCGCACTCACCTCGAGCTCCGCGGGCATCGTCGCGGCAGCGGCGATCAACGAATGGTAGCGCCCCACTTCGCACGGCTGCGGCAGACCCTCGAACAGCGTGCGCTGATCGTGACGTACCAGCGAAGTCTTGCCGTGCATGAGGCGATCGGCCCGCACCACCTTGCCCCCGAACACTTCCACGATGGCCTGGTGTCCGAGGCATACGCCGAGCACCGGAATGCGACCGGCGAATGTGCGGATCATGTCCATGGATACGCCCGCGTCGTACGGCGTCCCCGGTCCGGGCGAGATGCACAGGTGCGAGGGTGCGAGCGCCTGCGCCTCCTGCGGCGTGAGCGCGTCGTTGCGGTAGACGCTCACCTGCGCGCCGAGGACCAGGAACGCCTGCACCAGGTTGTAGGTGAAGGAGTCGTAGTTGTCGATCAGCAGCAGGTGCGGCTTCACAACCCCTCCTCGGCGAGCTCGAGCGCGCGCACCAGGGCCGCGCTCTTGGCCAACACCTCTTCATACTCGGCTTCCGGCACGCTGTCGGCGACGATGCCGGCGCCGGCCTGGTAACTGTACTCATCGCCGCTGAACACCAGTGTGCGGATGGTGATGGCGTGATCCATATCGCCGCGGGCGCCGAAATAACCCACCGTGCCGCCATACAGGCCGCGATTCACCGGCTCGAGCTCATCGATGATCTGCATGGCGCGCACCTTGGGCGCACCCACCAGCGTCCCGGCCGGAAATGCCGCGGCGAACAGATCGAACGCATCGCGATCGGCGGCCAGCTCGCCGTGCACGCCGCTCACCATGTGCATGACGTGACTGTAGCGCTCGATGGACCGATAGGGCTCCACGCGCACGCTGCCGGCACAGGCCACGCGCCCGAGGTCGTTGCGCGCCAGGTCCACCAGCATCACGTGCTCGGCATTCTCCTTGGGATCGGCGAGCAGCTGCGCTTCGCGTGCGCGGTCGACGGCGGCATCCGGCGAGCGCGGCCGGGTGCCGGCGATGGGTCGCAGCTGCGCGTGCCGCCCGTTGAGCTTCACCAGCGCTTCGGGCGAAGAGCCCACCACCGCCACCTCCCCGAGCGCACAGTAGTACATGTAAGGCGAGGGATTGATCAGCCGCAGCGCGCGATACGCCTGGAAGGGATCAAGCTCGTGGCGACCCGAGAACCGGCTCGCCAGCACCAGCTGGTAGACATCGCCCGCGGCTATGTATTCCTGGGTGCGCCGCACTCCGGCCATATAGTCGGTGCGTGTGTAGGCCGTGGTCGGTGGCGCGTAACGGCCGCGCCGCCGACCGTTGGGCGATGCGCCGCGCAGCGCGCGCACCACTTCCTGGCGCAGCGAACGGCGCTCCTGTTCCGAGCCGGCATGAAGCAGCGCGATGCCGCGCGTCAGATGATCGAACACCAGCACCGAGCGCGGCGCCACGTAGTGCAGTGCCGGCACGCCGCTGACACCGCGCGCGCGGGCCGGCAGGCGCTCGAAGTACCGCACCACGTCGTAGGCGGCGTAGCCGACCAGCCCCCCCGCGAGCGGTACGCCGGCAATGTCCGGCTCGGGCTTGGGCGCTAAGCGCAGTGCAGTGCGCAGCCCCGACAGCAGCTCCGCGCCGCTGGCCGGCAGCGGGTGGCGCTGCGCGCCGACGCCCAGGCCCGCCTCATCGAGCCGCACCTCCAGTGCGTCACCGAAACCGATGAACGAGTAACGCGCGAGCCGTTCGCCCCCCTCGACGCTCTCGAGCAGAAAGCGTGGCTCGAACGCGGCGAGCTTCATGAACGCCGACACCGGTGTGTCGAGATCACCGGTTATGTCGAAGGGTGGTTGCAACGCTTCAGGACTCCAGCTGTGGATCAGGACAACAAAAAACCCATCCCGGGGTCATCCGGAGATGGGTTTCTGGTGCCGTAAGAAATCTTTAAGTCGCGAGAAACAAGCCAGCCGTCAGCCCACTCCGTTATGACGGGCGCCACCACCAGGAACGCGAAATGCTGAGGGGTTGCTGCGACATTGACAGGAGTATCACCGTCGGGCAGTTGGCACGTCAAGCGGAACGCTGCCGGCGCTGTGCCGAAGCCTAAGGCGCGAGCACCCGGGTGAATTCAATCCTGTCTGATCGCTTCCACCTGGATCCGCAGAGTGACCTCCTGTCTGAAGCCGAATTGCAGACCGGCATTCACCCCGAAGTCGGCGCGGTTGAAGGTGCCGAAGGCATCGGCTCCGCAGACCTCCCGCCCGGTGATCGGATGGTTGGGAATGCACTTGAACGAATCGATTCTCAGCGCCACGGGTCTGCTCACGCCGTGCAGCGTCAATTCACCGGTGGCGACAGTCGGCGCGCCATGGACGAAGCCGCCCAGCGTGCCTTTGTAGGTAGCCGTCGGGTAACGCGCGACATCCAGCCCGTTCCATTCGCCGATCTTCGTTCCCACCACGATCTGGTTCAGCTTGTCGTGCCCCAGTTCGATGCTCGACAGCTCGATCACCACCTCCACCGTCCCGGTGCCTCGCTCCCGGTCGAGCGTGATCGTGCCGCTGGTCGATTTGAACAGTCCCCGCCACGTGGACAGACCATCGAAGTGATCCACCTCGAAGAGCGGGTGAGTGTGGTTGGGGTCCAGTCGATAGGTGCTGGGTGCCGCCACGGCGATAGCGCAGTTCGCCAGCACCACTACCCGCAGTCCCGTGATGCCCGTGTTCACGGCGTTGCAACCCCTCGGGCTGTGTTGGCTGTCGTGCGTCCGGCGGGCGCGGTCCACGGCAACATTCGTCTCAGCACGTCGTCGCGCCGGTAGAGGTGATGATAGAGCGCGGCAACCACGTGCACCACGACCAGGCTCATGCCGAGATACGACAACCAGACGTGAAGCGGAAGCACCAGATCGTGATAGCGCACCCGGTCGGCGCGCGTCATGGCGGCAATCGCCGGAACAGTGGGCCAGGCCCAGCTGAACAGCCCAAAGACGCTGGTCACCTGCCTGCGCAGCGACAGCACGAACCATCCGGTCAGGGGAGCCGCGAGCATGAACACGTACAACAGGAAGTGTGATGTCCGGGCGAGCCAGCGCAGAGCGACCCCCATGTCAGGCAGGGGCGGATGCGTGTGCATCAGGCGCCACACCAGGCGCGCAACGCTCAGCGCGAGAACGCACAGGCCCGTGGACATGTGCAGGGCATAGGCGGAGGGCAGGTACAGCGCCTCTCCCGGGTTGAAGCGGCTGAAGGAGATCGCAAAGGCGAAATCGAGCAGGATCAGCACGGCGATCGCCCAATGCAGGGTCATCGCCACGCGGTCATAGCGCAGAGCCGGACTTGAGGGACGCATCGGCAGCCGCCTCAGGGCAACCTGATCCAGGTCTCCTGGAACGTCGAGATGTGATCCCAGGGATAGGAGCGATTCGGCCACACCAGGTAATGCATGGTGATGAGCTTGTCATCGCGCAGAAACCCGGCCCAGACCGGTAGCGTTCCGTATTCGTACAGCGTGGTACTGAAGGTGACCGGCACCACGTTGTCGTAGGACTCCTTCTGCGGGGCAGCGCTCACCCAGCCGATGAGCTCATGCTCGTCGGCGGCCGCCGGGCCCGAGGTCGGGGAGACTTTGCCGCGGATCTGACCCGAGGCGAGATCGATGGAGCTGATCTCGATCACCAGTCCGTCGACCGGGTTGGTCCAGCGGCCGATGAGCCTCGTCTTCAATGCCGGCTCCAGCACCTGCAGACGCTTCCCGTAGTCGGGCGCGGCGAACGCCGGTACGCAAAGCACCAGGACTGCACCGATAATCGTCAGGATCGTTCTGTACATCGCTCGTCCCCCCACCGCGGCTGCTCACCCAAGCAAGCTACGCGAGGGCTACAACTCGCACATGTGCCGGGTAGCCTATGCGACCACGCATGACTTCCGGCCTATTTGCAGCACCCATGAGGGGGTGCCATGCTCGTGCCGGAGGTCAGCGGCATGTCTCAGTCGAGACTCATCGGCGTCATCGGTCTCGTCACGTGGCTGCTGGTCGCGCTCCCGGCGCTGCTCTATCACGTGCCGGCGTTGTTCCGTCACGAGCCCTTCATCGACTGGCGCTGGATCGGGGTGTTCCTGAGCTTCGGCGCGCTCTTCGTGCTCGATCTGCGCCGCCCGCACCTGCTGCTGCTCGCGTTCGCCTCGGCCATGGCCCTGGCACTCGTGCTGCTCCGCTGCAACGGCTACGAGGGGGCGCTGCTCGCGCTCGTCGCCATGCAGCTTGGGACGCGGGTCAGCCGGCCCGCGGGAATCAGCTGGATTCTCGGGCAGAGCCTGCTGCTCGGCATCGCGGATGCGATGACCTTCAACGTACGCCGAGCCTGGCTGCTCCTGCCGCCGTATCTCGCGCTGCAGCTGGTGGCGTTCTTCGTGTTCAACGCGATGGCGCGCGAGGTCGCGGCGCGTGAGGCGCTCGCGACAAGCAACGCGGAGCTGCGCGGTGTCGCGCAGATCCTGGCGGACAGCAGCCGCATGGGGGAGCGGCTGCGCATCACGCGCGAGCTGCACGATGCCCTCGGCCATCACCTGACGGCACTGTCGCTGAACCTCGAAGCCGCGCTGCAGCTCACCCAGGGAGCGGCGCACGGAAGCGTCGCCACCGCGCGGGCGCTGGCCGCGCGGCTGCTGAACGACGTGCGCGAGATCGTGGCGGAATCGCGCTCGCGCGACGGAGTGAGCCTCGCCGAAGCGCTGCGGACCCTCGTCGGCACCGTGCCGCGGCCGCGCATTCATCTCGACATCCCCCAGGATCTGCGCACTCCCGATCCCGAGCGCGCCCACACGCTGTTGCGCTGTGCCCAGGAAATGGTCACCAACGCGGCGCGTCACTCGGACGCCGAGAACCTGTGGCTGCGCGTCCGATGCGAGGCGGAGACGCTGCGCATCGAGGCGCGCGACGACGGCCGCGGCAGTCACGGAGCCGAGGGGGGCTTCGGCATTCGTGGCATGCGCGAGCGTGTCGCGCAGGCCGGCGGCGAGCTGCGTGTGGTGACGCAGCCGGGACAGGGCTTCGAGGTCACGGCGCTGCTGCCCCTGCGCGGCGGAGCGGCATGATCCGCGTGTTGATCGCCGACGATCAGACGCTGGTGCGCCAGGGCATTCGGACGCTCCTGGAGATGGATCGCGAGATCTCGGTGGTCGGTGAAGCGGCAGACGGCGCGGAGGCCATCGAGCGCGTGCTCGGCTCGCCGGTCGACGTGTTGCTGCTCGACATTCGCATGCCGGGCGAGGACGGGATCGCGGTGCTGCGCAACCTCTCGGCACGCAACGCGCTGCCGCCGACCCTGATCCTCACGACCTTTGACGACAGCGACGTGGTACTCGACGGCATCCGCGCCGGGGCGCGCGGCTTCCTCCTCAAGGACGTCTCCTATCAGCAGCTGCTGGCGGCGATCCGCGCGGTCGCAGGGGGCGCGACCGTGTTTCAGCCCGCGGTCACCGAGCGGCTGCTGCGCGCCGGCACCGCGCTACACGTCGACATGGAAGCGCCGCGCGAGGAGCTCACGGCGCGCGAGGCCGAGGTGGTGCGCCTCATGGCCGGCGGTTACAGCAACCGCGAGATCGCCGCAGCCCTCGGCACGGCCGAGGGCACGGTCAAGAATCACGTCTCGAGCATTCTCGCCAAGTTCGGCGTGCACGATCGCACGCGCGCCGTGCTCAAGGCGCTCGAAACGGGATTGCTTCGCGCTCCGGGCTGCAGCACGCAGTCGTGACGTGACGGGCAAGCCTGCCGTTAACGACTGCCAGCGGAATCGAGCGTGCGCTGAATCACCTTGGATCCCTGCTCGATCATGGCGCCCAGGGGTCCGGCCGCCTCGTGCGGCAGCACGTCCGTGACCCATACGAGGCGCGTACCGCCGTTGGCTGCCGGCAGCACCTCGAAAGAGGAGTTGTGATGGCTGGCGGTGCCGCCGACCACCGACCACACGAGGCGCCGCGTATCCTCGTCCAGGCTCACGATCAGCTCGCGCGCCACGACCCCGTTGACGAACGTCACGACGCGCGCGCCCTCCTCGAGGCGCGTATCGGTGACAAAACCCGGGGCGAGGCGCCGGTGCACAGCACCCACGTCCCGGATTACGTCCCACACGAAGTCCGGGGAGGCTTTAATCAGCAGCTCTTTGCGGACGGTAGCCATTACCTGGGGCACACGGCTTCGACGTTATTCCCGTCGGGATCGAACAGGAACGCGGCGTAGTACCTGGGGCTGTAGTCCGTTCGCAGCCCGGGCGGGCCGTTGTCGCGGCCGCGCGCCTTGAGCCCTTCGCGGTAAAACGCATCGACCGCCGCATGGTTGCCCGCGGTAAAGGCGATATGCACCAGGGAATGCGCCAGTTTGGCGTCGGCATAGAGCCACAGGGTGTAAGTCCCCTGGGCGCCGAATGCCGTGCTCAACTCGTCCTGCGCGGTGGCTTCGTAACCCAAAGGGCCCAGGGCTGCGGTGTAGAAGCGCACGCTGGCGTCCAGATCCTTCACCTTCAAACCGATATGATCGAACATGAAAACCTCCTCGGCCTTTGCGCAAGGCGCCAATCGCCTCCGTCACGATGGCCGCTCGATGCTACGCCGGTGCGCGCATGCTTTCCGCTAGAATGCGCGCCCGGGCTCCTCAGGCGCGCTAGGGAGTGGTCTGCAGGTGAGTTTCAAAGAGTTGCTCGACAGCTGGCGCGAGCGAGCGGCTGCGCCGCGCGCCGCCAGGACCTACGCCGTGCGGCTGCCGGTCGATGATGCCGCGCGTCTCGCGGCGCTCGCGGAGATGTTTCCCGGGCGCGCTCCCGAGCAGCTCATTACCGAACTGCTGGGCGCGGCGCTCAAGGAAATCGCGGCCGCCATGCCCTACGTCGCCGGCAAACGGGTGATTTCCACCGACGAGCAGGGTGATCCGCTCTACGAAGACATCGGCCCCACGCCGCGCTTCATGGAGCTCTCGCGCAAGCATCGCCGCAAGCTCGACGCCAGACCGAAGAAAAAGCCGCGCTGAGGCAGCTGCTCCATGCCTTCCTTCGATACGGTTTCCGAGCTCAACGCCCACGAGGTCGCCAACGCGGTCGACCAGGCGAACCGCGAGCTGTCGCAGCGTTTCGACTTCAAGGACACGGGCGCGCGCTTCGAGTTGCTGGAGTTCACGGTCACGCTGCACGCGCAGGTGGACTTTCAGTTAAAGCAGATGCTGGAGATCCTGAAGCTGCGCCTTTCCAAGCGCGGCGTCGACCTGGTGTGCCTTGAGGTGAAGGAGCCGCAGACGACGCTCTCGGCCGCGCACCAGGAAGTGGTGCTCAGGCACGGCATCGATCAGGACACCGGCAGGAAGATCATGCGCCTCGTCAAGGACTCGAAGCTCAAGCTGCAGGCGAGTCTGCAGGGCGACAAGGTGCGCATCAGCGGCAAGCAGCGCGATGAGCTGCAGGCGGCGATGGCGCTGCTGCGCGGCGCGAAGCTCGAAGTGCCGCTGCAGTTCAATAACTTCCGCGAGTAAGGCGCGCGATCGTCCGGCACAGCCCCTCGGTGGCGTCGATGACGCTCGGCCCGAGGCGGCTCAAGGCCTGGTCCTCGAACACCGCCAGCCGCCCGCTGCGCACCGCCGCCAGAGTCGCGAATCGCTTCCAGTCGGCGAGCCACGCCGCGCCCTCCCCCGGAGGCGCCGCCGCGATGATGATGTCGGGATCCCGCGCGATGACCGCCTCCGTATCCACCACCGGACCGGCTTCCGGCAAGTCGGCAAACAGGTTGCGCGCGCCGCAGATCGAGAGCGCATCGCTCATGAGGTGCTGACCACCGACGGTGTAGACGGGGCGATTCCACACCTGCAACAGCACGGTCGGCGGTTTTCCGGCGCCGCCCGCGCCGTAGGTGCGGGTCAGCGCGGCGAGGCGCGCCTCGATGTCGTGCGCGGCGCGCTCGGCCGCCGCGCCGGTGCCGGCGAGCGCGCCCAGGCGCCGCACCGACACGGGCAGGTCGGTCAGTCGCACCACCTGCTGTTCGTAGACCGGGATGTTGAGTCGCGCGATCTTTTCGCGCTGCGCCGGATTGCCGCCCGCCGGCCACGCCACCACCACGTCCGGCCGCAACGACACCAGCCGCTCCATGTCGACCGCGGCCACGTCGCCGATACGCGCCAGGCGCCGTGCCGCCGGCGGCTCGTCGGAATACTCCACCGTCGCGATCACCTGGGTGCCGGCGCCCGCGGCGAACAGCATCTCGGTGGCGCCCGGGGTCAGGCTCACGATGCGCAGCGGTGGATCGCGAACCGTGATCTGGCGACCCAAATCGTCCGAGACGGTGTGCGCCGCAGACGCAGGCCCGGCGGTAGCGAGCCCGAGACACAACGTCAGTGCCTGGACCGTCAGTAATCTGGATGCAATGGACAAGCGTCCAAGTAGTGTACAGAGGGTCCCGTCACCCTAGCCCCCAATTTCACTCGTCAGGCTGGCGCGAGACGGGCCCGCCTTCAGGCCGCCTCCGCCTTGCCCACGGGCTCCCCGCCCGCGTTCTCCAGCACCCGCGCCACCGCATGCACCGTCGCGGCGATGCGCACCGCACTCTGCACCGCCTCACGCTCAACTCCGTGCTGGCGCAGTTGCCGTTCGTGCGAGGCGACGCAGCTTCCGCAGCCATTGATCGCCGATACCGCGAGCGCCAGCAGTTCGAAGTCCGCCTTGGCGATGCCGGGGCTGCCGATGACGTTCATGCGCAGGCGCGCCGGGAGCTTCGCGTACTCGGGATCCTCCACCAGGTGCAGGAAGCGGTAGTAGACATTGTTCATGGCCATGATGGAGGCGGCGGCATGCGCCGCGCTCACGTGCGCGGCGTCGAGATGTCTCGCGGCCAGCGCCTGGAGTCGTAAGCTGAACGCGGGGTTGCGCGATGCGCTGGCTGCGGCGAGCGCCACCGCCCAGATCTGCCGCTCCGTGAGGCCGGGAGCCCCCGCCGGCGTCAGTACCGTGCCGAGGTTCAGTTGCAGATCGCGTGCGTAACCCGGCAGCGCCTCGCGAAGGCTCTCCAGAGTACTCACCTCAGGCCGCCTTGAGGGTGTCTTCACCCTGCTGCCAGTTGCAGGGGCACAGCTCATCGGTCTGCAGGGCGTCCAGCACGCGCAGCACTTCCTCGGGGCTGCGGCCCACGTTGAGGTCGGTGACGTAGACGAAGCGGATCACACCGTGCGGATCCACGATGAAGGTCGCGCGCTGCGCCACACCCGCTTCCGGATCGAGGATACCCAGCGCCCCGGCGAGCTCGCGCTTGACGTCGGCGAGCATCGGAAAGGGGAGATTCCTGAGCTCCTCCTTCTGGCGCCGCCAGGCGAGGTGCACGTACTCAGTGTCGATGCTGGCGCCCAGCAGTTGCGCATCGCGCGCGCGGAACTCTTTCTCGAGCTTGCCGAAGGCGGCGATCTCGGTGGGGCACACGAAGGTAAAGTCCTTGGGCCAGAAGAACACCACCCGCCACTTGCCGGGGAAGCTGTCCTGGGTGAAGGACTGGAACGCGTGGTTGACGTCGTTGGATACGACGCCCGTGAGTGAAAACTGCGGAAAATGCCGGCCGACGCCTGTCATGCGCAAGACTCCTTGACTGCGATCTGAAGGGAACTGCCCGTAGCGCAGCGGCGGCATCATGCCGCCGGACCTGCTATCATTCCAGTCGATTGATTCTATCTTTCCGATAGATACTGTATATCTCTCCCGGACCATGGAGCTGAAACTCAAGGACCTGCGCTACCTGGTGGCGGTGGCCGACAACCGTCACTTCGGCCGTGCGGCCGCGCGCTGCTTCGTCAGCCAGCCGACGCTGTCGGCGCAGCTGAAAAAGCTCGAGCAGACTCTCGGGGTGCAGCTCATCGAGCGGGCGCCCAACAACGTCTCGCTCACCCCGGCCGGGGAACAGATCGTGGCGCGCGCGCGGCGCATCCTCGAGGCGAGCGACGAGGTCGTCGCGCTCGCGCGCAGCCAGCGCGATCCGCTCGCCGGCAAGCTGCGCGTGGCGCTGCTGCCAACCATCGGCCCGTACCTGCTGCCGCGCGTCGCGCCCGCGATCCGCAAGAGCCTGCCGCGTCTGCAGTTGCGCCTGTACGAGTACCAGACCGCGCCGATGCTCGAGAAGCTGCACGGCGGGGAGCTCGATGTCGGCATTCTCGCCCTGCCGGTCGAGCTGGCCGGCCTCGAGGCGCGCGAGCTCTACAGCGAGCCGTTCACCGTGGCGCTGCCCGAGCGCCATCCGCTCGCCGCACAGGACACGGTGCGCGTGGCGGACCTGAAGGGCGAGACGCTGCTGCTGCTCGAAGACGGTCACTGCCTGCGCGACCAGGCGCTGGAGGTCTGCAGCCGCGTCGGCGTGCGGGACTCGCAGGACTTTCGCGCCACGAGTCTGGAGACCCTGCGCCAGATGGTGGCGACGGGTGCGGGCGTGACGCTGCTGCCGGAGCTCGCCGGCCGCGGCGCCTACCGCAACGCCCGCGGCGTGGTGCTGCGTCCGTTCGCGAAACCCGCGCCGCAGCGCCATATCGGAGCGTTATGGCGTAAGAGCACGGCGCGGCGGCCGGCGATCGATGCACTCACCAGGCTGATCACGGAGCACGCGCTGTGAGTTCGCAGCCGGTCACGTTCAGGGCGCGCGACCATCGTGCGCTGGCGGGCATCCTGAGCGAGGGGACGCAGGCGCGCGGCGCCCTGGTCGTCAACGGCGCCACCGGCTTCCCGCGTGAGTTCTATCTGAAGTTCGCGGCCTACTGCGCGCAGCGCGGCTACCACACCCTGGTGTACGACTACCGCGGCATGGGAGCCTCCGCGCACGCGCCGCTCAGCGCCGATCCCGCGCGCATGAGCGACTGGGGCGTGCTCGACATGCCGGCGGCCCTCGCCTGGCTGGCGGAGCGCTTCCCGCAGCTGCCGCTGGTCACGGTGGGGCACAGCGTCGGCGGCCAGCTCATCGGCTGCATGCCCAATCAGGCGCGCGCGCGCGCACACCTCATGCTCGCCACCTCGACCGGTTACTGGCGTCGGCAACGCGCGCCGTTCCGCTACCAGGCGCTGCTGTTCTGGAAGGTCTACGGTCCGCTGATGTTGCGGCACCTGGGCTACGTGCCGCACGGCGCGCTGTGGACGGGAGACTCCCTGCCGCGCGGGGTGTTCCTGCAATGGCGCAAGTGGTGCCTCACTGGCGCGCTTTTCGGTCCGGATCTCGACGACGAGCTGCGCGACAGCCAGTTCGCGGCGGTACGCGCACCGGTGCTGGCGTGGGGATTCACCGACGATCCCATCGCCACGCCGGCGGCGGTCGAGGCGCTGTTAGCTTCCTATCCGCAGGCGCAGATCGAGCGGCGCTGGACGACGCCCGCGGACGCCGGGGTGCACGCCATCGGCCATCACGGCTTCTTCTCCGAGCGTCACCGCGACTCGCTGTGGCGCGGCGCGCTCGACTGGATCGACGCGCGCTGCACCTGAGGCGCCGGCACGGTCTGTGAGTCCGGCAGCGGCGTGCGGCGCGCGCTGCGCGCGAGCGCAATCGCGCCGAGCACGATGAACCCGCCGGCAATCTGCCACGGCGTGAGCCGTTCGTTCAGCAGCAGCCACGCGTAAGCGGTCGCGGCGATCGACTGCAGGTACAGTCCCACGGAGCTGAACGTGGCGGGCAGGTGCGCCAGCGCATACGCCACCAGGCCCTGGCCGAGCACCTGCGCCGACAGCGCGCAACCCGCCAGCAGCAGCCAGCCGCGCGGCGTGTCGGGCAGGAACTTCTGCGTGAGCGCAAGCGGCAGCAGCAGCAGCGTGAACACCAGCGTGCTGTTGAACATGACGATGCCGGCGCCGTGACGGGTGCGCAGGCGCGCCACCGCGAGAATGTAGAAGCCATAGAAGCACGCCGTCCCTAGTCCCAGCAGGTCGCCCGTGAGGGCGCCCGGCCCGTGCGCGAATTTCGTGCTCACGATCAACAACAACCCCATGGAGGCGAGCGCAAGCGCGAGCAGGAAGCTCAGCCGCGGGCGCTCACCCCACAGCGCCCACGCCCCGAGCGTCACGATCAGGGGCGCGCAGTTCGCTTCCAGCGTCGAGGCGGCGACCGAGGTGAGCAGCAGCGATGCGTGCCACAACGCCAGATCGCCGGCGAAGAACACTCCGGCCCAGAAAAACATCGGATCGCGCCAGCCGCGCGTCATGGCCGTCGCCTCGGGCTGCGCCGCGCCGGCGCGGGCGCGACGCTCCAGCAGCGCCCAGCCGGCGAGCAGCGGCAGCGCGAGCGCACCACGCCAGAATGCCGTCGCCGTCGGCCCGGTTTCCGACAGCCTCACGAAAATGCCGGAGCTTCCGATCGCCAGCGCACCGGCGAACAGCGCAATCAGTGCGGGAACTTCCGAAGCGTCGTGGCTGGCTTGCATGGGGTGTTGGACTCGGCATGATAGTCGGTCGTGTCCGGACTCGTCTGGCATAATTGCGCGGCGCGACGTCAACGCCGGCGCGCACAGGATCGCCGTTTTGAGAAACCCCGCCGCGCTGTTCGCCGCCTGTCTCGCGATGCTCTGCGCGGGCGTCGCCGGCGCCCAGGCGTCGGCGCTGAGCCCGGCGGGCTGCACGTGATGCTGCAGGCACTCGCGCACCCGCTCACGGCCGGCGATGAGGTGCCGCTGGTGCTGCTGCTCGAGGGCGGCGGCCGCCTCGCAGTAACCGCGCGCGTACGGCCGCTGAGCGCCCGCTAACACCTGACGCGCGTCCCCGCCGCAGCCTTCGCGTGATTTCCCCCGACTCACCGCTCGATCACGTCACCCCCTATGACCGCTTCGCGTGGAGCGATGAACAGATCGGGCTGTGGCTCGCGAGCGGGGAGCGCCGGCGCGAACTGTTGGCCTACTTCGGCGCCGCCGAGTATCGGGCGCTCGCGGCGCTGGCGCGCCGTGCGCAGCGCGCGCCCGTGCCCGACGCTGCGCTGCGTGTGCTGGTGGTGCCGGGCATCATGGGTTCGCAGCTGGGGCTGCTGCGCCCGCCGCCGCTGCCGCACGACATCGTGTGGCTCGATCCCATCGACATCCAGCTGGGACGCCTGGCAACGCTGCGGGTTCCGGGACCGGCGCACATCGTATCGCTCGGCGTGGTGCCGTTCTCCTACCTGCGGCTGAAGTTATATCTGCGCGCGCACGGGTTGGCCGCCGAGTTTCATGACTATGACTGGCGGCTGCCGGTCGCGCAGCTGGGAAGCGCGCTGGCCGAGCGCGTGCGCGCGGCGGGCCGCACGCGCGTGGCGATCGTGGCGCACAGCATGGGGGGACTGGTCGCCCGCGCGGCGCTGGCACTCGCGGATACCGGCAACGTCGAGCGCCTGGTGCTGCTGGGGACGCCCCACAGCGGCTCGTTCGCCGCCGTGCAGGCGCTGCGCGGCACCTACGCGGTGGTACGCAAGGTGGCGCGGCTCGACGGCGAGGCATCCGCCGAGAGCCTGGCCGCGGAGGTCTTCAGCACCTTCCCGAGCCTGTATGACCTGTTGCCCGTCGGTGCCGGTGGCGGCGCCACCGATCTGTTCGATGCGCGCGCATGGCCTGCCTCCGGCCCGCAGCCGCGCGCGGCACTGATGCAGGCCGCGCTCGCGGCGCGACAGCGGCTCGCACCGCCCGATGAGCGGTTTGTCAGCATCGTCGGGGTGGGTCAGGAGACCGTCACCGCGGTCACGCGGCGCAACGACGACTTCGTCTACACGCTCACGCGCCACGGCGACGGCACCGTGCCGGCGAGCAGCGCCGCGCTCGCGGGCGTGCGCAGCGCCTATGCGCGCGTGGCGCACAGCAATCTGACACGCGATCCCGTCGTGGCCGCGGCGGTGGTGGATATGCTGCAGCGGGGTTCGACGACGCGCCTGCCGGCCGCGTGGCTCAGCGGCAGCCGCGCCTGCACCCAGGTCAGCGATCGGCAACTGCGCCGCAGCCACGCGCACAAAGTCGACTGGGCCGCGCTCACCCCCGAAGAGCGGCGCGTGTTCCTGCAGAACCTGAACGAGCCGCCGCAATTCAAATTGCGCGTGCCGGGCGCGGCACGCCGTGCGCGGCGCAAACGCCGCTGACACAGCGCTGGCCCCTACACGAATGCCTGGGCGATCGCTTCGCGCTGGCGCGCATCCGGCAGCCGTCCGCGGCAACCGGCGAGGTTGTCTTTCAGGTGCGTCAGCTTGCCGGTCGCGGGAATGATGCAGGTGACCGCGGGATGCGCGGCGATGAACTTGAGTGCGAGCTGGCCCCAGCTCGCGGCGTCCAGGTCTGCCGCCCACGCGGGCAGGGGCTTGCCGCGCACCGCCTGGAACAACGCGCCGTCCTCGAACGGGCGATTCACCAGCACCGCGACGCCGCGCTCCGCCGCCAGCGGCAGCAGGCGCGCTTC
>Ga0210394_10000593_pt1 | contig 72806 bp, 78 predicted proteins | sample IncBWC12MmetaG_FD_160121 | JGI IMG/M metagenome (GOLD analysis project Ga0210394, IMG submission 160121) | Forest soil microbial communities from Barre Woods Harvard Forest LTER site, Petersham, Massachusetts, United States - Inc-BW-C-12-M | ecosystem: Environmental > Terrestrial > Soil >... | reverse complement strand
TAAGGCCCGCGTCCGCCGCAACCACGGGCGGCTTCCTTCTAACGGCTTAATCGAACGCGCGCAGAACACCCTGCCCGCCCCAACTCTTTCGCGAAACGCGCGTCCGATTAAGCACTAGCGTCATCCATTCCGAATCTGATTTGCGCGAAAACCAGAGAAGTACAAAGCACCTCTTAGCTCATTTCAACCTACTGTCGTTATGTGGAGGTCTGCCAACGTGCGCGGAGCCGTGCCTAGAAGAAGGTCGTGATCAGAGGCCAAGTGGGTCAGGAGCCCGGCCGCGGGGCGAGGAAAGTTCATATGTGGAAGCTGAAAAAGACAAAGCCAAGCAGCGTGAATATCAGCAAGACGACAAATGGGCAACCTATTCCGGCGCCAAGGGCAAATCGCAGTTTCCCGATCCCCTTTGCTTCGTAGGCCATCTTCTGGAATGCGACAATACTGCTTAACCCGAGCGTTGCCGAAGAGATACTGAAGAGCCAACCGAGCAGCGCCCCGAGTGTGAATTGACCCATCGTAGGAACAAACGGTGGCAGAACCAGAATAAGCATTCCTAATATGAAAAAAAGGTGGCGGAGCACTTCATTGGTGCTCGCCAACTCACCACGGGTGGCTGCGAGCAGGGCAATGAAAGCCGTTGCCGCGCCCATGCCAAGCGCAAATGCCAGCGAATTCTTCCCCCTGCGGAACAAAAGATAGAGCAGTGCAAGACTGAGCGACCCCCAGGGTCCAAAAGAGAATAGGGCTACGACTGGGTCGCGAGCCGCAGCCTCAGCTACAAATCCTACGGCCAAGGCGATCGTGCAAATCATGGCGGAGCACCGGGCCGCCCATAGCCAGCTCGAACTGACCATGCCGATTGGCTCACTTTCCGCCGGGGATACGCTGTCGAACATAGTTGTCTCCCACTTGGAAGTATGGTCCGTTACCCTTTTGGGGGCGCTGAGGATTTATCGTCTTTGCCACCCGCCCGTGCCAGGGAGCCTCTAACTTCCTTCCTCAGTTCGAGTGCTGCGTACGCTTGGTGGCCAGGGCTTTGGCTACTAGGGCCTCCAACACGTGTTGGTCCACATCCGCGAGCTTCTTGATGTAGAGGCAGCCCTTGCCTGTCGTATGTTTGCCGAGTCTTGCGAGCAGCGCCGCAGACTCGCTAAACCCGCTTATGCCGTACAGAACAGTTGCGGCCTTACGTGGCGAGAAAGCGACGACCGGCATTTCGCCCTCCCGTCCGCTCTCGTATCTGTAGTGGTAGCTGCCGAAGCCAATGATGGATGGTCCCCACATTTTCGGCTTTTCGCCGGCCGCGCTTTGCATTAACTTCACCAATGCCTTGGCGTCGGCGCGCCGCGTCGGCTCCGGGAGGGCATCGATGAACGCCGCTACACTTAATTTGGTGGGCTTGGTTTTGTTCTCCGCCATTACTGCTACCTCCTGCTCTTCGCGAGGCTAACATGACTTGAGGAAAGGTGGCAGCAGTCCGCTGGCGGCTCGCTGCAATGCGAATCTATTCGGCGATTATGCGGTCGGCCCACTCGACTAGAGAGACAAAGACGGCTGGATTACCGAACTTCGCGGTCCAAGTGGCGAGATCATTTTCCGAAACCCCACGGGCTCGGGAGCAGGCTCCTCAAGAAAACACAGGAATGTGTTTGGCGACGATTTTGTCGCGCAATTCACTGAGTGGCGGCCAACCAATGGGAAGCACGGCATCGGAGGTGGCCTTACGCATCAGATAGGTGGCGTCCGCAGTGAGGAATATCTGAACGTCGTGACCGGCGTCCGACAGCGCGAGCGCATGTGCAAACACAAAGGAGGCGCGGGTCGGATCGTCGGTTCCCCAGGAGCTCCTCATCATGATCTTCAGAGTCTTTTTCGATTCCTGCGCCTTGGCTCCTAGCGCCAGAAAGGGGAGACCCAGTAACTGCGACAAGAATGTGCGTCTGGCCATGCTGTTTTCTCCTGAGTTGGGATCCGCTGTAGCGGAAGATTGCTGAGACGATACTCTGGGCTTCTAGCCGTGTCAAAGGTCAAAGTATCCGAATCATCGCCGATTCTGTGGCGCGTGATTGCGGAGATGCTCGGTACGTTTGAATGGATAGGCCGTCCTCTGAATGCGCACAATTTCCTCGGCAGCTCCGACAGGAGTGGAGTGCTGACCAACGGCATTGTGGACCGAGCAAGAGAAAAGCTTCAGACTCTGGGGTGATTGAGGTTCAAGGTGGCTGGAAGAAAGAGGAGTACAGGTAAGTATTGGGAAACGTCCCGTCTGTCCCCCGGTTTCTCGATTCGTTGAATCTGAATCCCACATAACGTTGCACATTTCGTCGCATCTACACTTAGTTGTGCAGTGGGAATAGAATGATGGTGTGCTGGAAGCCGCCACGAATTCGCTGAGCGTTGCGTTTCTTCTTTTCTTGTCTACAATTACGTGCGCCGCAGCCCACGGCCAATCAGGGATAGCGAGCTCTCCGGTCAGCAAGCCGCTTGGCGATGCCGAGGTCGTTTGCTCTGCCACGGTCCTGAGCAACTGGCGTGGCGGGGAAATCTCTGGACCTGGCTCCTCTGGATCAAATGAGAAGCTCGGCCGCGTCGAGGTCGACAAAGTCTTCAAAGGGAAGCTACCGCGAACCAGGCTCACCTTTCTCGACGACAGATGGGCGGGGCCCGAAGAACTAAATAATACATCCGCTGGGAACGCGAATTCCGTCACGCTGGCGCCCGACCTGCAATCCGGTGTTCGTTACATGCTGTTCCTTTCCAGCGATTCCGCAAACGGGCACGAGGCGCTCGGCACGTACAAACTCCATTTCTCCGTTCCGCTGGCGCCCGGTGCGGAGCCGCGGCTGCGCCTGGATGCTTCAAGAATTACATCGGTGGAACAAAAGCTCGAGATGGTCGAGGAATTCGTCAAAGCTGCGAGCTTCGTACTGGATTCGCACGGCAATGCCGCGGACGCGTACGACTATTTCTCCTACACCTATCAGCTACTTGGTGCGGAGACTATGACCTTTGTCCAAAAACTTCTGGATTCGCCGGACACGCGGCTTCGTTATTTCGCCGCTGACAAGCTGGCACAAATGACTGACGAATCTGCAGTCGAGCCGCTGCTCAGTGTTCTGAACGACCCGGCTCTGGATCCCTGGATGCGCTCAAGCGCAGCCTTGGATTTGGACATGCTCCACGCCACGAAGGCGCTCCCCGACTTCGAACGGCTGGCAACCGATGACTCGGACGCGACTGTTCGCAGGGCCGCGCTGCTGGGACTCGATCAATTGGGCGACTGCAACGCCGAAGGAGTGTTGAAGCGCGCCCTCGACGATCCCGCCGCGGACAATCGCCGATTGGCCGGGCAGCTTCTGGAGAGGTTCAATTCCGGGAAGTTATGTAAGCGCAAGGTAAGCGCCCAGTTTTCAACAACGCGCGAATAATCCTCGGTATACTCTCTGGCCGGGGGACCATCCGATGACAGTTTCACGCCGATCGTTTCTAGGCGCTGGGATTGCGCTCCCGGCGCTTCTCGATCCTGTTTCCGCGCTCGGAAACGCGCCGGCCTCGAAGCCAGATGCCTCTCAAGATTCCTCCTTTGATCCATGGGTTGAAATTCACCGCGAAAATCTTAATCACAATGTTGGAGAAATATCGCGGCGTGTGGGGGCGCGGCCAATCCTCGCGGTCATCAAGAACAACGGGTATGGGATGGGCGTCACCAACGTTGCGCAGCTTCTGGAGCCGCGACCGGAAATTGCAGGTTTCGCGGTAGTGAAGTTCCACGAAGCCATGTCGCTGCGCGACGCCGGGATTCGCAAAGCGATTCTGCTGCTGGGACCGTTCGACGAGAACAACCTGGAAGACGCCGTGGCTCGCGGAATCATGCCTATGGTCTATACGCCATTCGGTCCGGCGCTGGATAAGATCGCGGCGAAGACGCAGAAGCCCGCCCCGCTCCACATTTGCGTGGATACCGGAATTGGACGCGTTGGCGTTCCGTACTATCAGGCGGCGCCGCTGATCCGAGACCTTGCTGGCCGCAAGTCCGTGCAGATTCAGGGCACGATGATGACGTTCACGGAAGACGCGGAGTTCGACAAGGAGCAGATTCGCCGATTTCAGGAAACTTGCGCGGCGCTGGAAAAAGAGGGCATCGCGCTGGGGAAGAAGCACGCTGCATCCAGCTTCGGAGTATTCCAGCATCCGGAAGCGTTTTTGGACATGGTGCGCCCCGGCATGGCGATCTACGGGGTGTATTCGGAGAACGCATTTCGTCATGTTGGGACGATGGATCTTCGGCCGGCGCTGAGCCTGAAGGCACGCGTGATTTACGTGAAGAAACTTCGCAAAGGCGATTCCGCTGGCTACAATCGCGCTTATATGGCGCAAGACGACGTGTGGGTGGCGACGCTGCCCGTGGGGCACGCCGACGGTTGGCCGCGCGTTGCCGCCAAGGGCGCGCGCGTGCGCATCAATGGCGATTTGTATCCGGTGATTGCCTCGGTTTCCGCCAGCCACTGCATCATCGAAATCGGCAGAGACCCGCGAGTCAACATCGGCGACGTCGCCACCTGTTTCGATTGGCAGCAGGGCTCGCGGCCAGAGGATGTGTCGGAAGCGTGTGGTGCTTCGGTTTATGATTTGACTATGCACCTGAATCCTCTTTTGCCACGTCGAATCCTGTAGAAGGCTCACCTAGGAATCCGCGGAATTCGCGGCATGGAGAGGCGTTGGCGGAGCAAAGCGATTAAAAAGCCAAAGCGCCAATCGGGAGATTCATCCCGCGGAATTCGCGGGATGGAGAAGAGGTGGCGCTCCCAGGGGAAATGATGCGACGGCGTGATTTTATTGCGATGGCGGCTTCGTTGGGGGCGTCGCTGGCGTGGAGGTCGGCGCGCGCGCGGAGCTCGAAGACTGGGTGGCGCGAGCGGCGGGAGCTCTATCCGCAGGGCGTGGCTTCAGGTGATCCACACCCCGATAGCGTGATTCTGTGGACGCGGCGCCCGCCTTCGCCGGACGGCGAGGCAAGGAAGTTGACCCTTGAAGTAGCGCAGGATGAAAATTTCGCACAAGTCGTGGCAAGCGCGGATGTGAGTCTGACCGCGGAGACGGATTGGACGTGCCGAGTGTTGGCCGCGGAGCTCCGGCCGCGGCAGGTTTATTTCTACCGGTTTACGGATGAGCAGGGTTGGGGCAGCCGGGTAGGCCGAACGATTACTGCTCCATCGTTCGAGGATACGCGAGCGGTGCGCTTCACGTTTGTGAGCTGCCAGAACGTACAGCACGGCGCTTCGACCGCGTATCGGCGGATGATCTGGGAAGACGCGCGCAAGCCGGCGGCCGAGCAGCTGAGCTTCGTGCTGCATCTGGGCGATTTCATTTACGAAATCGTGTGGTATCCGGAGGACAGTCCCCGAAGGTACGCCAGGCGGACGCGCGATGTGGTGCGCTACCCGAATGGCGAGAAAATTGGCGACTTCCACGTGCCGACAACGGTCGAAGACTATCGCGCCGCGTATCGCGGATATCTTCTCGATCCTGACCTGCAAGATGCGCGCGCGCGGTGGCCGTTCGTCTCCATGTGGGACAATCACGAATTTTCCTGGAAGTGCTGGCAGACGCAGCAGAATTTTGGCGACGGCGCGCGTCCGGCGCAGACGCGCAAAGTCGCCGCGAATCAGGCGTGGTTCGAATACCAGCCGGCGCGCGTGGACAAACCCGGTGATCCGGGGATCGAGCGGTACAAGCCTCCAGTCGTGGTGGACAAAGCACTCGAAAAATTTGACGACCACGGATTGGGTCTGGAGGCGGGAAACATTGCGGCCATCAACAGCTTGAGGCCTTATCGCACGATGCGCTGGGGGCGCAACGTGGAATTGATTCTGACCGACAACCGCACGTTCCGTTCGGAACCGGTGATGGAGCGAACGGATGCCGCGGTGTTCGAGACGAAAGGATTTCCCTTCGTGGTGTCGCAGCATGTGATGGAAGTGCTTGACGCGGGCCGGGCGTACAACAACGGGCAGCCGGCGGAGACGATCCGCTTCAATGGAGTGGACGTGCCAAATCCACGCAGGCACTCGCCGCCACAGTCCATGCTGGGGGCCGAGGAGAAGGCATGGTTCCTGCAGCGTTTGCGGGTCTCGAGGGCTCCGTGGAAGCTGTGGGGAAACACCGTGGCGATGCTCGACTGGCGGATCGATTTTCAGAATTTGCCGCCGGAGATCGAGCCTCGCTGGCCCACAACGGGATACGCGCAGTTTATCGAGGACGACTGGTCCGGCTATCGGACGGAGCGCGCGGAGATACTGGAGGTTATCCGCAAAGAAAAAATCGCGTGTGTCGCAACGCTCGGCGGAGACCGTCATGCATTCCTTGCCGGCGTGTTGTCAGCGTCCCTGCCGCCGCAGAGTTTCGAACCCGTGGCGCCAGAGTTCATCACCGGCTCGATTTCAGCTCCGGGGCTGTTCGAAGCGGCGGAGTACAGCTTGCCGGAAAATCATCCGCTGCGCGCGGTGTACCTCTACAAGCCGGCTTCCGGAGGACCGGTTCAACCCGCCATGAACTTCGCGGCGATGCATGGAGTGCGCGCGAGCTTGGCATTGCAGCGCACAGGCGATGTGCAGCAGGCGCTGAAAGAGCGGAACCCGGAAGTGGCACCGCACCTTTCCTTCGCTGATGCTGGCGGGCACGGGTACGCCGTGGTGTGCGCGCGAGCCGATGAACTCGAAGTTGAGTTTGTGTGCATCCCGCGGCCACTGGAGCGACTGGACGTGGAAGCTGGCGGCCCGTTGGCGTATCGCGTTGTCCATCGAGTGAAGCGCTGGGCTCCCGGCGAAGCTCCTAAGTTAGAGCGCACCGCGGTCGAGGGTACGCTGCCGCTGGCGTTGTAGAAAAAGCGCGAGCGGATCATTGCGGAAACTTAAGAGCAAAAAACGGCAGTGCTTAAGAATGAAGCTCAGATGTCGAGCGGAGGCTTGATATAGGCGGCGCCGTGGCGGTATAGACCGGCCGTGGGGATGGCTTGGGAGAAGACGATGCGGATGGGCACGAAAATCGCGCCGGTGCCGGGAGTGAAGGGGACGGCGACTTCAACTCGCGAGCCTTCTGCATATTGATTCCGGCTGCGGAAGCTGAGGCCGCCCTTGGAAAGATCTTCGCAGACGGCAATTTCTTCCTGGAAGCCACGCTGGCGAATGCAAGCAAGGATGCGCGCTTTGATGCGCGTGCGGTTGCGGCGGGGAATCACGCGTTCTTCCACGGTCGGCTGACCGGAGTTGTTGTCACTCGCGCGAACCTCGGACTGCGATTCGATCCAGATCGAAGGCGAGTCGCAGTGCCGGCAGACGCGCGCCACGCACTTGCGGATTTCGAAGGATTTCAGTTCGAGTTCATTCAGATAGACGACTTCGCGGCGCTGGCAGAAGCTGCACTCCATGAGGAGACGGGCGAGGGCTTCTTCCGCTTTGTGCATAGCGGGGAATTCGATGTCCCAGAAATCGGAGCGTGCTTCGAGAAGGTGAATGGCATATAGAAATCCAGTGGGTTCCTGGTCAATTTCGGCGACAACGCGGGCGCGCGTGCTTCTCCAGTGATCGCCTTCGTGATGGCGGCGCAGGTGGAGCTCCTGGCCCATGGAGAGTTTTTCGGTGAGGCGCAGAACTCCGCCGTTGCGGCTGACTAGCAGCGTCTCCGCCGTGTGCTTCACCGGCGTCCCGCCGGGCGTCACCCACGAAGCCTCCACGGGCATGCGGAAACTGACGCGGTCGCTCTGTCGTAATCCGTCGGATTCTGTGGTCATGGCGCTCAGATAGATGCTCTCCATTCAGGCTAGCACGCAATTCTGGCGCGGAAATATGCGCGAACGGCAGCCTTGTCGTTCCAACTAATAACACGGCGTTCGCAGAGGCAAATGGCTGGGCGGTCCGCAACTGTTGTCTTTTTGGGGTGGGGCCAGGCGGGAAAGTTCCAACTCCAAGCATTTTTGGGGCAGACTTATAGGTACGGGAACGGTACGTAGGGAACGACATCAACTCCATGAATCCCGGCAGAAACCACTGTGGGCAACGTTATTTCCATGGACGAACGAACCTTTAAAGGCGACGGGCAAAGCCTTTCTATCCGTGACCGCCGGTATTGTATCCGCTACCCATTTGCAGCCGACATCGAGTTGCTCGAGCTGGAATCCGGAAACCGCACAGAAGGCGTAACCTCGGACATTTCCATGGGGGGCGTGTTCATCTGTACCAGCAAGCCGCTGGCGTCCAATACGCGAGTGCGGCTGACGCTGACGCGCAAGGACCAGAAGGTGGAAGCGCTCGGAGTGGTGCGCATTGTGAAGCCGCGGATTGGCATGGGCATTGAATTCATGGACTTGGAACCGCCTTACCAGGAAATTCTGGTTCGATGGATCGACCAGCTGCGCAAGACCCGCTAAGTCTTTTTTGATTGAAATTCGATCCAGCCTGTAGAACTTCGAGCACGCACATTTGCTGAGCCGCAGAGCGCGTCAAGGGCGCGTGTCGAGCGGATGCTTGCTCTTTTCGTAGAATTCATTTTGAAGCTTGAGGCTTTGATCGTCGGCTTTGGCGGCACGAATGGCTTCGACGGTGGCCGCGATCCAGCCCTTCATATTCCACTCCCCAAGTTCCTTGGTGGCAACTGACCCATCGCCGGAGTAGTGATTCGGAAACCGCGCGTACCACCAGATGCCGGTGTATACATTTTCAGGCAGGCTCACGCGCTTCTGGTCGGCGCCGGATTCGCTCGCCGCGCGGTCCAGATGCACCAGGTCGGGACGTGAGACCAAAGTGTTCGACGTTTCATTCTCGCCCGCGTGGTAGTCGATACCTGTAGATTTCTTCGCAGGACCGCCGGGAAGACTTCTCTCACCGTCGAGCACATACACAACATAGTCGTGCGGGCGGTCGAGTTCCGACTGCGCGAAAAGCGGAAGCAAGTGCTCATTTCCGCCGTGCCCGTTGACAATGACAATTTTCTTGCAGCCGTTGCGCGCCATTTCATCCGTTGTTTCCTGGAGCAGCTTGAACTGCAGGTCCAGGCTATAAGCGATCGTGCCGGGTTCATGCTTGGCCTCAAAAATCTGACCGAAGTAATACTCCGGAAAAACCACGGCGTACTCCTGCTCGACGGCGCGCAAGGAAGCATAGCGAACGTTCAACAGGTCGGTACCTAGCGGCAAATGCGCTCCATGCTTTTCCAGGATGCCGAAAGGGAGAAGGCAAGTGCCCTTGGACTGCTGAATCGCCTGGCGGAAATCGGCAGCGGTCAATTCCTCCCACTTTGGGGAAAGCTTTGATTGCGCGCTGCTTAAAGATGTAACCAAAAGGGAGATCATCAAGGAGAAAAAAATGCGGCGCTTCATTTGTGATCCTTTTCCGTTAAACAAATTTACGGTCCTACGCAGTGCCCAGAGTATTTTGCATGCGATGAAACCAAAAAGCGACGCACAAACCGAAATTTGAATCCGGGCCAGTAGCTCCCAGTGGGCATCCGCGCAGAATTCCTACTGCTCGTTTGCTTGGGTTGCGATAATAGGAAGATGGCGTTTGGTTTCGTTGACGACCGCTGGCTTCCGAAATCCATTCTCTGTCTCCGCGACTACAGCATGGAAAAGTTTTGGCGTGATCTGGTCGCGGGTATCACTGTCGGCTTGGTAGCCTTGCCGCTGGCGATGGCCTTCTCGATCGCCTCGGGTCTGACGCCACAAGCGGGGATTTACTGCGCGATTGTGTCCGGCTTCTTGATTTCCGCGCTTGGCGGTTCCAAAACACAGATCGGGGGCCCGACCGGCGCATTTGTGGTCGTGGTGGCCGGAATTGTCGCGGCCCACGGCGTGGATGGCCTGTACATGTGCACGGTCATGGCGGGCATCCTGCTAGTCGTGATGGGAGCGACCGGGCTCGGCACCGCAGTCAAATTCATCCCGCGGCCCGTGGTCATCGGATTTACCAACGGAATTGCAGTCCTGATTGCCAGCACCCAAATAAAGGATTTTCTCGGATTGCAGCTCCCCACGGTTCCAGGAGTTTTTTGGCAGCGCATCGAAGCTCTAGCGAAGAACATCAATACACTCTCACCCACGGCTACGGTGCTCGCAGCTTGCACTGTCCTGGTGCTGGTGCTTTGCCGAGCTATTTCGAACCGGATTCCCGGGCCAATCGTAGTATTGGTGCTGGGAACAGCAGCGGTGGTTTTGTTTAAACTGCCCGTGGAAACCATCGGTACACGCTTCGGCGGAATTCCCAGCGGCCTTCCACATTTTCAAATACCAAGGTTTCGAACGGATCTGATTCAAAGTTTGCTCGGCCCGGCGTTCACCGTCGCGATGCTGGGCGCCATCGAATCCCTGATGTCGGCTGTCGTCTCCGATCGCATGAGCGAAGACCGCCACAATCCCAACGTCGAGCTGATCGGGCAAGGCGTTGCGAACATAGCGTCACCGATGTTCGGCGGGTTGCCGGCAACAGGTGCCATCGCGCGAACCGCAACGAACATCCGTTCCGGCGCTCAATCGCCTGTCGCCGGATTGATCCATGCGCTCACGCTGCTCTGCATTCTGTTATTTGCTGCACCGCTGGTCAGCTACGTGCCCATGTCCGTCCTCGCAGGAATCCTCATGATCGTCGCCTACAACATGGGCGAATGGCGAGAGATTCCGCAGCTTCTGAAGCTCACCAGAACAGATATAAGCGTGTGGCTGGTTACGTTCGCCCTTACCGTGTTTGCCGATCTAACCGTTGCCGTGGAAGCGGGAATGATTCTGGCGGCGCTACTTTTTATCAGCCGAGTCGCCAGCACGACAACCGTCTCTCAAGTGACCGACGATTATGTCGAAGACGGCCGCGTGCACATTCTTCAGGACAAAGACATTCCGTATTACGCCACGATCTTCCGCATTCACGGGCCATTTCTATTTGGGGCCACAGATAAAATTTCTGTCGTCACGGAGAAGATTCACAATCTGCCTCCCGTGGTCATCCTTCGTCTTCGAAACATGACCGCGCTCGATGCGACCGGGCTGTTTGCGCTCGAAGAAGTCGCCAAGAATCTTCATGCCAGCAAGAGAACGCTAATTTTGTGCGGCGCCCGAGAACAGCCCGCACGATTGATCCATCAGGGAGAATTCGAACAGGTGATCGGCGCAGAAAATATCTGCGAAAACGTGCAGGCGGCCTTGCAACGCGCCGAGGAAGTCTACGAGCATCTGGAAATACATCCGGTTGGGACCAGGAGCTAGAGTCCCAGCCCGCCGCGCGCAACCGCAAAATCCTCTTACACAAAAACTAAGGAGTCGGCGAAGCGGGTTTTTGTGGAGTATCCGCTGGGGCGGATTGTGGAGCAGGATCTGCCGGCGTTGCACCTCGCGAAATAATCTGCTGCGAGGTCGGTAAAGTGGAAGAATCCCATCCGCCGCCGAGCGCCTCAATCAACTGCACACTGGACACAATTTGCTGAATCCGCAAATTGAGCGCGGTCTGCTCATTGCTGAGAAGACTGGTCTCCGCCGTAATGACGTTGAGGTACGGATCTATGCCAAGCCGGTAGCGATCGTTCGCCAAAACCAGCACGCGCTGCGAGGCCTTCACCGCGTCATCTTGCTCACGAATTTCCTGCGAAAGTATCCTTAATGTAGAGAGGTTATCCTCTACCTGCTGGAACGCCGTCAAAACCGTATTGCGGTACGTAGCCACCGTTTGGTCGTAGGCTGCGCGGGTTTGCTCCACGGTAGCGCGCCGCAGCCCTCCATCGTAAATCGTCTCTGAAACAGTGGGCCCTACGGACCAGATGCGATTCGCCCATGTGAACCATTTGGACGCGTCTGTTGATTGAAAGCCTCCAGAAGCGCCCAGCGTGACCGTCGGGAAATAGGCTGCGCGCGCTACACCAATCTGTGCGTTGGCTTGCTCCATCAATCGCTCAGAAGACGCCACGTCAGGCCGGCGCTCCAGAAGTTGTGCCGGAATTCCGAACGGCACCGCCGGCGGTGAAGCCTTCAGCGGCTCCGTGGCAATCGTCAGATTCGAGGCCGGTTGGCCGACCAGTAATGCAATCGCATGCTCAAATTGAGCCCGCAAAATCCCGAGATTCGTTGCTGCAGCGCGCGTTTCGTCCAGCAGCGTTTCCGCCTGCCCAACGGCCTCATCGGAGTCAATTCCCGTTTCGTAGAGAGCTTTTGTCAGCTCGAGCGATTTTTCGTAGGCGTCCACGGTGGAGTCGAGCAGTTGCTTCAGCGCATCCTGCCCGTGCAGTTGAAAATAATCGACCGCAAGCTCCGCCTGCGCCGTCAGCCGGGTATTCTCCAGATCCGCGGCGGAAGCTTGCGCATTCGCAATGTTGGCGCGCACGGTATTGCGCACACGTCCCCACAAATCCGGCGTCCAGGACGCGTCAAAAGGCAATGAGTAGGCATTAAAGGTCTTTCCTGTAAACGTGCTGTTGGCGGAACTCGTCGAACTCGGCTGGTGCTGCCGTAAAATGCTGGGTCCTACAGATACGGTTGGAAAATACTGCGCGCGCGCCTCGCGCACGAGCGCGCGCGCAGCCATGAAATTGGCAAACGCCGCGGCCACATTCTGGTTCGAAATATTAATTTGCTCTTCCAGAGCGTTCAGCTGCGGGTCCTGGAAAATCTCCCACCATTTTCCGTGCAGGGTATTGTCCTGCGGCTGCGCCACTTTCCAGCCGTCCATCTTCTTCAGATCCTCCGGCGTAACCTCCTTGAAGCTCCCCGGGGCCTGCACGGAGGGACGATTGTATTTGGGGCCAACGTTGCAACCTTGCAGCACCAACAGGCTGCTGAGCAGCATTACCGTTGTCGGCCTCGACATTCTTACTTGCATCTCGTTCCCCGCCTCCCTGGGAATTGAAGTATTGAAGTTCTGGGCAAAAAATAGCCGCGCGCCCGCATTCTCATCCGAACGACTCAAGCTGTTTCTGTGGCTCCAAGCGGCCGTGCGCGCGCAGCCAGCGAACCCGTAGCCGATCCAGCGACAAATAAACCACCGGGGTAGTGTAGAGCGTCAGCATCTGACTCAAAATCAGCCCGCCAATAATCGTGATGCCAAGCGGCCGGCGCAGTTCCGAACCCGTTCCCGTGCCCAAAGCCAGCGGCAGTGCGCCAAACAGCGCAGCCATGGTGGTCATGAGAATGGGGCGAAAACGCAGGATGCACGCCTGAAAAATCGCTTCTTTGGGGTTTTTGCCATCGGTCCGTTCCGCAGCCAGAGCGAAGTCAATCATCATGATGGCATTCTTCTTCACGATGCCAATCAGCAAAATAATTCCTATCAGCGCAATAACGCTGAGGTCCGTGTGAAAAATCATCAAAGCAAGCACAGCGCCAACCCCGGCCGAAGGCAGCGTGGAAATAATCGTGATGGGATGAATGTAGCTCTCATACAGAATGCCCAGCACGATATAAACCGCGAGCAACGCAGTAATAATAAGAACCGGCTCGCTGGAGAGCGAAGATTGGAACGCCTGAAGCGTCCCGGAAAACATTCCACGTATGCTGTTGGGCATGCCGATCTTTTGTTCCATCTCCAGCACGGCTCTCGACGCGTCGCTCAACGCCACGCCCGGCGCTAGATTGAACGAGACCGTCACGGAAGGGTATTGGCCCTGGTGATTGACCGCCAAAGGAGCGGTAGTCGCTTCGTAGTGCGCGATGGCGCTCAGAGGAACGGCGCCGCCCTGCCCGGAACGGACGTAAACATCCTGCAGGCTCACGGGCGACTGCCAAAACTTCGGCTCCACTTCGAGAACAACGTGGTATTGGTTGATACCCGTATACATCGTGGAGACCTGCGCTTGGCCGAACGCCTGATAGAGCGTCGAATCGATCGTCTGCGGAGTAATGCCCAGGCGCGAAGCCGTCGCGCGATCGTATGCCAGCATCATCTGCAGCCCGCTGTTCTGCTGATCCGTATTGACGTCGGTCAAGATCGGCAACTTCCGCATCTGTTGCAGCAGCAGCGGGCCCCACTGCACTAGATCCTGCAAGTTGTCGCTCTGAATGGTGTATTGATATTGCGCACTGCTTTGCCGCCCGCCGATCCGCAAATCCTGCCCTGCCTGCATGAAGGTGTTTGCACCCGGCACTGCCTGCAGCTTCGGCCGCAGCCGGTCAATCATCGCGCTCGCGGACACCTTGCGTTGCTGGAGAGGCTTCAAGCCAAGGAAAATGTTTCCGCTGTTGGTTGCGCCACCGCCGCCCGTGAACGCCATGACGTTATCCACCGCAGGATCCGTCTTCACCACATCCACGATGCGTGCGATGGCAATCTGCATGGCCTGGAACGATGTATCCTGCGGGCCCTGAATGCCGCCGAACACCGTGCCGTTATCTTGCTGCGGGAAAAATCCCTTCGGCACGATCCAGAGAAGATAGATATTCACCGCTACCGTGAGCGCGAGGACCAGAAGCGTCAAAGCTGAATGCTCCAGCACCCAACCAAGAGTTCGTTCGTAGGCTCGCAGTGTCCGCTGGAAGACCCGTTCCGAAGCGCGAAAAGCCTTGCCGTGCTGGTCATCACGGATGTGCTTCAGGAGCCGGGAACACATCATGGGCGTTGTCGTGAGAGAAACCAGCAGGGAAACGATGATCGCCACGGAGAGCGTCACCGCAAATTCGCGGAAGAGCCGGCCAACAATCCCGCCCATCATGAGGATGGGAATAAACACCGCCACCAGGGAGACACTGATGGAAAGCACCGTAAACCCGATCTCGCTGGCTCCCTTCAGGGCCGCCTCCATCGGCGGCATTCCTTCCTCAATGTAGCGGGTAATGTTCTCGATCACCACGATGGCATCGTCCACGACGAAGCCCGTGGCGATGGTCAAAGCCATGAGAGATAAATTGTCAATGCTGTAGTGGCACAGATACATGACGCCGAACGTGCCGATCAGCGAGACGGGAACCGCAACACTGGGGATCAGCGTGGCGCGGAAGTTCCTCAAAAAGAGGAACACCACAAGAATGACCAGCCCCACCGAGATGATCAGCGTGCGCTCTACATCCTTGACGGATGCGCGAATGGTCTGAGTCCGGTCGAGGGTAACCTGGACATCCATGGCCGTGGGAATGGATGCCTTGAGGGCAGGAATGGCGTCGCGAACGCGGTCCACGGTATCAATGATATTCGCGCCAGGCTGCCGAAACACAATGATGAGGACCGACGGCTTGCCATTCACAAAACCCGCGGCGCGCAAATTTTCCGTGGAGTCTTCTACGTTAGCTACATCGGACAGCTTGACCGCCGCCCCGTTGTGATAGCCCACGATGAGCGGCATGTAATCAACGGCCTTCAATAGCTGGTCGTTGGTCACAATGTCCGCGCTCGTGGTGCTGTTGACGATCTGCCCCTTCGGCGAATTGGCATTCTGGCGGCTAAGCATGGCGCTGACGTCCGTAAGAGCCAGCCCAAAGTTGTCGAGCTGAGTCGGATTGACGTCCACGCGCACGCCGGGAAGGGAACTCCCTCCCACGCTCACCTGCCCCACGCCCTGCACTTGCGAAAGACGCTGCTGCATAATGGTGGAGGCCGCGTCATAGAGCGCCCCGCGGTCATAAATGTCGGAAGTCAGCGCCAAAATCATGATGGGCGCATCAGCGGGATTGACCTTGCGGTACGTGGGATTGCTGGGAAGATTCGCCGGCAGATAACTCCGCGCCGCATTGATGGCCGCTTGCACATCTCGCGCCGCGCCGTCAATGTTGCGGTTCAAATCGAACTGCAAGGTAATGCTGGTGGTGCCGAGATAACTCGACGAGGTCATCTCGTTGACGCCTGCGATTCTTCCGAACTGCCGTTCGAGCGGCGTCGCGATCGAGGAAGCCATGATCTCCGGACTCGCCCCCGGCAAGCTGGCGCCAACCGAAATCGTCGGAAAATCGATTTGCGGCAGAGCAGAAACGGGTAGCACGCGGAACGCCACCGCACCCGCGAGCGCGACAGCGGCCGTCAACAGAGTTGTGGCCACCGGCCGATGGATAAATGGAGAGGATAGGCTCATCAGACTAATCCGCCGGAACCGCCTCGGCGCCGCCCTCCAAACTGTGGCGCGAGGAGAATCGTTGCGCGAGGCGGTCAAAGAAAATGTAAATCACCGGAGTGGTGTAAAGCGTCAGAACCTGGCTCAGCAGCAACCCGCCCACCATGGCAATGCCCAGCGGACGGCGAAGTTCTGACCCGATGCCGCTGCCGAGGGCAAGAGGTAAGCCTCCCAGCAGTGCGGCCATAGTGGTCATCATAATCGGCCGGAAGCGAAGCAGACACGCTTCGTAGATCGCCTCTTCGGGTTTCTTGCCGTCTTTGCGTTCTGCTTCGAGCGCAAAATCGATCATCATGATTCCGTTTTTCTTCACGATGCCTATCAACAGAATAATTCCAATAAGTGCGACGACGCTCAGTTCGGAGCCGCAAATCAGCAGCGCCAGAATCGCCCCGACTCCCGCCGATGGCAGCGTGGAAAGAATCGTGATGGGGTGGATATAACTCTCGTAGAGAACTCCCAGAACGATGTACACCGTCACGAGAGCAGCAAGAATCAGAATCGGTTCATTGGCTAGCGATGCCTGGAACGACGCTGCAGTCCCCTGAAACGCGCTTTGCACGCTCAACGGCATCCCAATTTCCTGCTGTACCTTATCGATGGCTTTGGTGGCCTCACCGAGAGATGCATTGGGTGCCAGGTTAAACGAAATCGTCACGACAGGGAATTGACCCTGGTGGTTGACGGACAGCGGTCCGCTCTTCATTTCGAAATGCGTAAAAGTGCTGAGCGGCACAGCCGCGCCATTGAGCGAACTCGTGGCGCTCGGAGAAGCCGAGCCCGTGCTCACCGCTGTATTGGTCGAAGCCCTCGGGCTTGACGTGGATGAAGCCGAACCGCCCGAAGCGCTCGTCGAGGTGATCGTGCCAGAGGGTGCCGTCGTCAATGCGGAAGGAGCGGTGGCCGAGCGCACGTAAATGTCCTGCAGCTTGGTAGGGCTCGTCTGAAAGTCGGGCTGTGTCTCCAAAATAATGTGGTATTGATTCAGCTGCGTATACATCGTCGAGACTTGCCGCTGGCCGAACGCGTCGTACAGCGTCTGGTCGATCGTCTGCGGTGTAATGCCCATGCGTGAAGCGGTCACGCGATCGACGATCAGCGACGCCGCCAGTCCCGAATTCTGCTGATCCGTCGCCAGGTCCCGCAGCTCCGGAATGGCCGCAAGCTTGGCCATTAGCAGCGCTGTCCAGTGGTTGAGTTCCTGTGGATCCGGATCTTCCAGGGTGTACTGATATTGCGTGCGGCTCACGCGGTCCTCAACCGTCAAGTCCTGCACCGGCTGCATGAAGAGCGTGATGCCATCGACCTTTTCCAGTTGGGGCTGCAGCCGCCGGATGACATCGGAAGCGTTAATGCGGCGCTCCTCGAGAGGTTTCAGATTGATTTGAATGCGCCCGCTATTCAGCGTCGAGTTTGTTCCATCCACGCCGATGAACGAAGAGACTCCCTCCACCGCCGGATCTTGCAGGATGACGTGCGTGAGCTGCTGCTGCCGTTGCGCCATCGCCGGAAACGAGATGGACTGCGTTGCTTCCGAAATGCCCTGGATAATCCCGGTATCCTGAACAGGGAAGAAACCTTTGGGTACGATGATATACAGAACGATCGTAAGCACTAGCGTAGCCACGGCCACAATGAGCGTGGCGGGCTGATGCTTCAGCACCTGTTTCAGAGTCCTGCCGTAGTAGGCGATGATGCTCTCAAAGGCGCGCTCCGATGCGATGTAGAAGCGGCTCTGCTTCTTTCCATGAGAGTCTCTTAGGAGGCGCGAGCACATCATCGGCGTCAGCGTCAGCGAGACCACCGCGGACACCAGAATTGTCACGCTGAGCGTAATGGCGAATTCCCGGAACAGTCGCCCGACGATATCGCCCATGAACAGCAGGGGAATCAGCACGGCGATCAACGAAATCGTCAGCGACACGATGGTGAATCCGATCTGCTCGGATCCTTTCAGCGCGGCTTCCAGCGGTGGCACACCTTCTTCAAGATACCGGATGATGTTTTCAATCATCACGATGGCGTCATCCACCACGAACCCTGTCGAAATCGTCAGCGCCATCAGCGTCAGGTTGTTCAGGCTGAAGCCCGCCAGGTACATGATGCCAAAGGTGCCAACGATGGAAAGCGGCACAGCGACGCTCGGAATGATGGTGGCCGCCAAATTCCGCAGGAAAAGAAAAATCACCATGACCACCAGCGCAACCGTGAGCATCAATTCGAATTCCACGTCCGCCACCGACGCGCGAATCGTCGTGGTCCGGTCCGTCAAGATATCAATCTGAACAGCCGCCGGTAGATTGCTCTTGAGCAAGGGCAGCAGCTTCACGATGCGGTCCACAACCTGAATAATGTTTGCGCCTGGCTGCCGCTGAATGTTGACGATGACCGCGGGCGTTTCATTCATCCACGCGGCTTGCCGCGTATTCTCGACGCCGTCTTCGACCGTAGCGACGTCCGAGAGTTTTACCGGCGAACCGTTGTGATAGGCGATGATTACCTTTTGAAAATCAACGCTGGTCATCAACTGGTCGTTGGACTCGATCTGGTAGTCCTGCTGCGGCCCGTCGAAGTTGCCCTTCGCCTGGTCCAGGCTGGTTTGTTGCAGTGCCGTGCGGACATCTTCCAGGTTGATGCCGTAGTGCGAAAGCTGCGTCGGATTTACGCGCACGCGCACCGCGGGCTTTTGTCCGCCGCTGATGCTCACCAGTCCGACTCCGGGCAATTGCGAAATCTTCTGCGCAAAGCGCGTATCGGCCAGATCCTCCACCTGTGAAAGCGGAATGGTTTTCGACGTAAGCGCCAGCGTCAGAATCGGTGTGTCGGCCGGATTCGTCTTGCTGTAAATCGGTGGGGTCGGAAGGTCGCTGGGTAGGTACGTCTGCGCAGCATTGATCGACGCTTGCACCTCTTGCTCGGCAACGTCAATGTTCAGATCGAGCGAAAACTGCAGCACGATGATGGAGCTGCCATCCGAACTCGTGGACGTCATCTGGTTCAGCCCGGGAACCTGCCCGAACTGCCGCTCCAGCGGAGCAGTCACCGCGGACGCCATCACATCCGGGCTCGCACCGGGATAAAACGTCACCACCTGGATAGTCGGGTAGTCCACTTCCGGCAGCGCAGACACCGGCAATTGCAGGAAAGCTACAAAGCCCACCAGCAGAATCGCGGCCATCAGAAGCGAAGTTGCCACCGGCCGCAGAATGAAGGGACGAGAAGGACTCACCGCGCCGAGCCTCCCTGTTTGCCGCCCGGCGCTTTGCCGTCCTGCTTCCCAGCCGGGTCGGGAGTTGCCTGTCCCGCCTTGGATGCTTTGCCAGCGCCATTCGAATTGGAAGGCGCGCGCACATTCACTTTGGCGCCTTCCTGGAGCTTGTCAAAACCATTGACCGCTACAGTCGCTCCAGGCTGAAGACCGTCCACTGCCGTCAGCGTGCCATCGGTCGTCCCGGGCGTAACGAGCTGAAGTCCCGCCGTCTGATCGCTTTTGACCACGTAAACAAACGCCCCTTGCGCGTTTCGCTGGATCGCCGGCGTAGGAATTAACGTTACGTTATGCAGGGTGTCCACCAGAATACGTGCGTTCACGAACTGGCTCGGGAAGAGCGCATTGTCCGTATTGGGAAACACCGCCTTCAGCTTAAGCGTGCCCGTCGTGCTATCAATCATATTGTCCAGAGTCAGTAGACTTCCGCTGGCTATCTTGTGCGTTTGCTCCCGGTCGTATGCATCCACGCTCAACTTCTTTCCTTTGCGCAACTGCTCTTGAATTTGTGCGAGATGATCTTCAGCGATGCTGAAAATGACGGTGATCGGCTGAAGTTGCGTGATCACCACCAGTGGCGTGCTGCTGTTGGCTTGAACGATGTTCCCCAGGTCAACCAGGCGCAGCCCCACGCGGCCATCAATCGGCGAAACAATGTGCGTGTACTCCAGATTCACCTTGGCATTTGCCAGCACCCCTTGATCGTTCTTGACCGTCCCTTCGTCTTGCAGAACGACCTGTTGCTGGTCGTCCAGTTGCTGCTTGGCAATCGCGTTGCGCGTAAACGCCTGCTGGTAGCGGTCGAAATCGATTTTGGCTTCCGTCAGTACTGCCTGATCATGCGCCAGTTGGCCTTCGGTCTGCGTGACCGCCGCCTGATAGGGGCGCGGGTCAATCTCCAGCAACGGGTCGCCCTTTCGAACCATCTGGCCTTCGCGGTAATAAATCTTGGTGATTTCGCCTTGCACGCGGCCCGTTACCGTCACCGTGTACACCGGCGTAACGGTCCCCAGCGCGTCGAAGTAAATTCCGATGTCGCCCTGCTTGGCGACCGCGGCCGATACGCTAATGCCGCGCGTCGCGCCATCGCCCGTGGTTTTTGCTTGGGGCATGGCTCCACGGCGCTGCCAGATCGCGATTCCGCCCAAAAGAACAACGACGATCAAAAGCCACAGCCACCAGCGGCTCTTATGTGGCGGCGGTACCTGCGAATTCGAATGCCCCGAAGGGCTGGCGTCAAGAGAATCGTTTCTTTGTTCCGTCACTGGCACTCCCGAAAGTAGCGAATATCTGGACTGGGTAATGGGATGGACTGCATCCGCAATTGTGCGTCAGACCCCGGAAGAATCCTAGGGCAGAAAGAGACAACTGGTCTAGCCCCACTGGTCGCAGTGGCTACACCCCATCCAGGCATTCTATCCATCCCCTATTCGACGTGCCAAGGTGGTAGTGAGTTTCAGGGGGGCGGCGCCATCGAGGATGGGAATGTGCCAGAAAAGGACACGGGCTCAGATACCTGCTCCGGAAATGGCAATGTCAGGAACAGGCTAAGTACGTGCGGCGTGGTGTTCTCGAAGTTCGCACTGCCGCGAAGAGCATCGCACCCCGGTCGCGCGCTCCAGGTACCCATGTGGGCTCTCGACTGAGCCCGCCGCGGAAGCGATTAGAAGGCGAAACGAACACCGGTTGTCGGAGCAAAGTTGTTGTTGGACCTATAGGGGACGCCGGGGCCATGAGGAATGGCGATGGCCAGACCGCCGGTCACGTAGGAATACGCAATTCCGGCAAAACCGTCGAGACGCTTCGTGAAGTGATGATCCACATAGAACGACCCCTCGTTGAGGGTGCCCGCGCAGGAAGCGCGGAAACCGGCTGCGGGCGAGCAGGCCGGCGGTTGACGGAAGTCGTTCTGGCGCTGTTGATACCAGGCGAACGTGAAGTCGGTTTTGCTGCGGTAGGTGTACTTCGCCCCCGTCCACCAAATCTGCACCAGCTTTTCAGAGTCAAGATTGTTGTCTTCGACTCCGCTCATGATGTAACCGCCCTGGTCCGAGGCGCCAACGCCCAATGGGTTCTTTGGGTTATTCTGCCAGATGTATTCGTAGCCGGCAAAAAACTTGAACGGGTCCCACATATACTTTGCAGCGACCATAGCGGCGTTGTTGTCGGTCACGATGCCATACACGGTGTTGTTCGGGTCGATCAAATTGGGCCCCAAGCCGGCCCCCCCATTGATGGGGTTTGTATTGATGCTGTCGGTAGTGGACTGAAATGGCTCCGCCGGACTCTGCGGCCCCAGCAAGGGGTTCAGTACGCTGATTGCCTGGTTGTAATGTTGGAAGACAAAGTCGGCGGAGAACTTGCCGTGGTTTCCGCCGAGGTCGAATCCATAGGCGTTGTTATGGGCTGATTCCGGCGTACAGCTAGTCGCAGTCCAGCCTTTGATGGGCGAGTAGCAGCCCGCAGAACCATCGGCGAATTTATACATCGCGCCGAAATGGACCGGGCCATAGGCGATGCGATACTTCACGGCGTCGTCCCAACGGCTGTTCTCGGTGTCGCCGCCGCCGGCCATCGTGCCGTTATATCCGATGTAGGAAAAGGCATAGGCGCCGCCGGCCGGATCGTAAAGGAGCATCGCATCGGTGCCGAGAGAGCGCTGACGGCCGAAGGTCAGCGTGCCGAATTGCGTGGACGATATACCGACATAGATTTCGTCATTGAAGGGTTGGCCCGCGCGCGCGCCGTCGATGGCGTATGAATAGCTGCTCCTGGGAAGGCCATTGTTGATGGTCTGAGTGGCCGACGCGTTGGCGAGCAGGCCGGACTGCGGATTGATGCCAGTGGAAGCGTTGAACACGATGGACCAGCCGGGCAGAAACTCTTCCTTGCCCCTGACGCCCAGGCCCGTCTGCTGCAGGTTGTTCGGTGCCACTACGAATCGATGTTGAAAGCCGTTTCGGTTCACCAGAGATGCGCCTTCATAGTTATAACCGTTTTCCGGTAAGCCGTGGCTGACCCAGCCGACGCCGACGTCATACGCACCATACACCGTGATGCCGTGCCAGGTCAGCGCGCAATCGGTGGTGGCGAATTCCCGCCCGCTCGCGCAGACGTCGGGGGGCCTCAGCTGCATCTTAATGTCGACCGTGGCGTCCTGGCCAGCCGCCAAGCTAATTTCCGTGCGCGTTTCATCGGCGAACCCGTGTTTTGCCGCTCGAATCTCGAAGCGCCCCGCAGGCAGGCCGGACGCCTGAAAGTGCCCCCTGCCGTCAGTAGCGATCATGCGCGCTTCGCCTGTGTCGACGTTCTTGATTGTCACCGCGACATCGGGAACGGCTGCGCCGCTTTGGTCCGTCACCACGCCGGAAAGGCTCGCTCCCGTTTGGGCCCACGCTGAGAACGCCCCCATCACCAGCCACAAAAGCAGCAGGAAGAGTTGGGCCAGAGGGAGTGAGGCAGCCGATGGAAGGTAGCCGGCGCGCCTCAAAGTTTTCCATCGCGTGACGCACCGGAAGAGGATCTGCGAGGGGTCAGAGCGTTTCACGATGGATCACCTTTCTTAAAAAGCGAACGTGGAAATTGCAAAGTAGTCACGCCCGGATCAATTAGAAATGGAAGCAAGCGTCGGGCGACACTTTAGCTCGCATTGATACATTAAAGCAATGCGTTTTTATGCGATTCGAATCGAGACATCCTGGGGCATGCTTGACTTGCCGGACACCTCGTACATGCCAGGAGCACACTCTTACTGAACCTCGCCTAATCGCCACTCTCGGTCTCGTAGAGTTGGATTTGATTGGTATCTTAATCCGCGGTCAATAAAGTTCACGCCTCGACTCGCTGTCGTCAAGCATCGGCACTTCAGCCTCACAATCTGCAGCACCAAAGCATCTCCATTGGAGTTCACCAGTGCGGCGGTTCGATGGGAAATATTGGCACGTGAACTTCTGTCTAGAATTGGCCGCCACGAGGCTCAAGGTCCTGGTAAACGCTGTGGAATCAATGGGTCGATGCAACGCTAGGTTGAGAATCGAGTGAAGTTCGAATTCTTAGTCGTGCAGGACAACACTGAGGAGGGAATTGTTGATGTGGATTTTTGTCTCGCCGTTGTATTCGATGAAGCCGAGTTTCCTGAATTTGTTCATAAAAAAATTGACACGCGATCGCGTCGTGCCGATCATCTCCGCGAGCGTTTCCTGCGAAACTTTGGGAAGCGTCTTTTCAGGCTTGCCTGGCGCGCCATAGCGCGCGAGCAGCAGCAGGGTGCGCGCCAGCCGTTTCTCGCTGGAGTTGAAGAGCTGGTCGATGAGGTCGGCCTCGACGCGAATGTTTCTCGCAAGCATATAGGCGATGAACCTGTCGGAGAACTCATGTTCGACGTGGAGTACGCGAAGCATCTCGTCTTTTTCGATGACCAGCACGGTGGTGGGCGCTATGGTTGTCGCGGTGGCCATGCACTTGGACTGGCCCGCGAGGCACCCCTCGCCCAGAAAATCCCCTTGTGCGAGAAGCGCCACAACTGCTTCCTTGCCGGCCTCATTGACAACAGAAAGCTTCATGCCCCCTTCCTGAACGTATAAAACACTCGTGGCAGGATCGCCCTGCGTGAAGACGGTTTCTGCCCTTTGAAACTTGCGAATGGATCTCCTCAGACCGGCCGAGTCCAGAAACGCTTGCACATCGAACCCGGGCGCTTTCAAATCCGCTTTTGAGGGGGAGTGAAGGACCTTGAGGGATACACGTCGAGCTGCGGAAGCAATCATAGGCTAGAATAGCATCCAGTCCGATCCTGCTGGCTGTGCAATATTGCACAGTCCGTGCCGATCGGCACCTGGCCCACACCTGCGTCAAACAGACAAGCCCCACCAACCAAAAAACCAAATCGATTGGCGGTGAGTTGCTCGGCCTTTTCGTGGGCTATAGACTGCAGTCAGGGGAAAACGACAATCTCATGCGCAGATTCGCCATCGTAGTTTTAACATTCGCCGTCTTCGGAATCGCTGGCGGCTGCCAGAAGCAGCAGAGCGACAACGATGCTATCCGCGCCGGCATCCTTAAGCACCTTACTTCCGTCGGTAACCTCAACATCGGCGCCATGGACATGGATATCCGTAGCGTTTCCATTAACGGGAATCAAGCGCACGCCGAAGTCGAATTCCGGCCGAAAACGGGAGCCGCGCCCGGTGCCGGAATGCAGGTCGCTTACAATTTGGAGAAGCGCGATGGGTCCTGGGTCGTCCTGAAAACGCAAGCCAATGGTGGGATGATCCAGCACCCCGATCCAAACCAGAATCCGCACCAGAATCAAAACGTTCATTCTGGCAGCTTGCCGAACTTTAACGACGTTTTGAATCCTGCCGGCGCTGCGGCCCCGGGTACGCTGCCACCCGGTCATCCGCCGGTAGCTCCGCAGCAGTCCAATCCTCAGCCGAGCGGGCAGGATACATCGTCGGCCGGGAAGCCACGCTGACCTCCGTCGGGTAGACTTCGGTTGCTTCCGCATCCCATCACCGGCCGTGATATGCGGTGAGCGCAAAGGTTTAAATGCGAATCGTCCAGGGAATTGAATGGTTTTCAGCGCGTTGGGAGGACGTTCTCACGACAAAAGAATATGAATCTGGAATGCCCCTGTAAGGCCCTGAAAACGCCGGAAGGTTACGCACAAATACAATCCGATTTCCAGCAGGCTGACAGTGTCCAAGGGATTCGACACACGACTCTCGCCATCCGGGGGTCGAGCCCCTTGCTTGCCATTCGTATTCTCCATGCTACCAACGTGTTGCATGAATACTCGGCTCTCCATGCAAAACGGTACAACGCGTGCTTTCTTCCCACGTGGAAGTTGAAATTGAAATCGCGACTCAGCGTAAGGGCAATACATCATGAAACCAATCACCCAGGAAAACGATAGGCTTGGATTTGTCGGGATCGGCTACATGGGCCGGCCGATCGCGCGGAGGTTGCTTGAATCCGGCTTCAAGCTGACGGTCTACGACCGCGACCACAACAGGGCGCAGGAGCTAATTCCATATGGCGGCACGGTCGCACAGGGCGTTGCGGAGCTCTCCTCTACTTGCAACGTCGTGTTGTCGTGCCTACCGAGCGATACGGCTGTCCTGGACACGTATAGAGGGCCTGGCGGCGTGTTCGCACATGCGCGCCGCGGCTCGGTGGTCATTGACATGAGCACGGTCTATCCGGAAACTTCGCAGGAACTATCGAGGCTAGGCGCGGAGCATGGGGTTGAAGTCCTTGACGTGACCATATCAGGCAGTACTCCCACCGCGGAAAATGGGTTGCTGACCCTGTTTGGGGGTGGGGACAAAGAGCGCTTCGACTCCGCCGAGGCGATCTTTCGAGTTGTCTCCAAAAAGTATTTTTATCTCGGGCCGAGCGGCTCTGGAGCGACGATGAAGCTTGTTGTTAACACCTTACTGGGAATCGGAATGCAGGCGATTGCCGAAGCGGTTGCGCTCGGTGAGAAGGCTGGTCTTGATCGCAATCGTTTGCTGGACGTATTGTCCCAGACTGCAGTGGTCGCTCCAGCGCATGCCGGCAAACTGGAGAGAGCGAAGAAGAGCGACTACAGCCCGCAATTCCCGATTCGGCTCATGAACAAGGATTTCGGGCTGATTCTTAATCTCGCGGCTGCCGTCGGTGCGCGGATGCCTGCCGCAGGAGCGGCTTTTGAGATCAATGCGAGGCAAGCGGACGAAGGAGCGGAGCAAGATTTTTCAGCGGTGATTCTGCAAATGGAGAAACAAGATCACGTGGATGTCAGGCACGAGAAGCAGACTGGACTAGGCGCCCTTCAGGCGAAATCAGTCTAACGAATCGCGCTGATTCTGGCTGCATGCGTTCGAAATGAGGAGCGGGAATGATTCAACTGAAAGTGAATGGAGTTGAACAGTCTTTCAACGGCGAGCCGGACATGCCGTTGCTCTGGTATCTGCGCGATATCCTCGGACTGACAGGGTCGAAATTTGGCTGCGGCATCGGGCTTTGCGGCGCTTGCACGGTACACGTCAATGGCCAAGCCACGCGATCTTGCGTGACCACACTGCAGATTGCGGCTGGTAAGGAGATCACAACCATTGAGGGGCTGGAGAAGAACGGATTGCACCCCGTTCAGAAGGCCTGGATGCAAATCAACGTGCCGCAATGCGGCTATTGCCAGGTGGGGCAGATCATGCAGGCGGCTGCTTTGCTGACTAGCAAAAAGAAGCCAACCGATCAAGAGATCGACGACGCGATGTCCGGGAACATTTGCCGTTGCGGAACCTACCAACGGATTCGCGTGGCGATTAAATCGGCGGCGGGAGAAATGCCATGAACGGGATTGAAAATGTCAGCCGGCGCCGTTTTTTGACGGGAGGGATCGTTGCCGCAGGGGCGCTGGTGCTTGGCGTGCGCTATTACCACAAGCTAGCAGTCGGCGCCGAGCTTCCACACGATACCAACGCGGATCACGCCACGCTGCATCCCAGCGTTTACCTGGGGATTAATCCCGACGGCACGGTGTGGATCGTTGCCAGTCGCTCGGAGATGGGTACGACCAGCCGCACGACGCTGCCACTTATTGTTGCCGACGAACTGGATGCGGATTGGAAACGAGTCAGGATTGAGCAGGCTCTGGGGGACAAGCGATACGGCGACCAAAATACGGATGGGTCGCATTCGATTCGTTCGTTTTACGACGCGATGCGCGAGGCCGGTGCATCGGCGCGGCTCATGTTGATTAAAGCCGCGGCACAGCAGTGGGGAGTCCCCGCAGCGGAATGCGAAACCGACTTGCACGTCGTAATCCACCGCTCGACCAATCGCACGCTGGGTTATGGCGAACTCGCAAGTGGCGCGGCGAAATTTCCCGTCCCTCGCAAAGATGAGTTGAAGCTCAAACCAAAAAGTGCCTGGCGATACATCGGCAAAGGGCAGGTGAGCTACGACCTCGAAGCACTTGTAACCGGGAAAGCTATCTACGGCATGGATGCTCGTATGGACGGCATGGTGTATGCCTCGATTGAGCATCCGCCCGTCCTCGGCGGCAAAGTGAAATCGTATGACGGCAAGGAACCCCTGAAGGTCGCTGGTGTAACTCAGATTATTCCCATTGATCCATTCCAGCAGGCACCGGCCTTTCAGCCGCTCGGCGGCATCGCGGTGATTGCGGATAACACTTGGGCGGCGTTTCAGGGCCGCAAGAAGCTAAACATCTCCTGGGACAACGGACCAAACGAGAGCTACAACTCGGACGCGTACAAGAACGAATTGCGAGCGACCTCCCACAATCCTTGCAAAGTAGTGCGGAGTATCGGTGACGCGGATGCTGTGTTCGCCAAAGGGGGCAAAGTCCATGAGGCGGACTACTACGTGCCGCTTCTGGCGCACGCCTCGATGGAGCCGATGGTCGCCCTGGCGGACTATAAAGACGGCAAAGCGACACTGTGGGCTCCGACCCAGAATCCTCAAGGTGCGCAGGACACCGTCGCAAAAGAGCTGGGGATCGCGAAAGAAGATGTGATTTGTCACGTGACCCTGCTCGGTGGGGGATTCGGGCGGAAGTCGAAGCCCGACTACATCGCAGAAGCTGCAGTGTTGTCCAAGAAATTGGGCCGGCCGGTGAAGGTCGTTTGGACGCGCGAAGACGACATCAAATTCGATTACTACAATGCTGTCGCTTCTATGTACTTTAAGGCCGCTCTAGGGACGAACGGCAAGCCGACGGCGTGGCTTCAACGGTCGGTCTTCCCACCTATTCCATCCATTTTCGATGTGAATGCGGTCTATGGCGATCCGGCCCATCTGCAGCAAGGCTGGACGGATATTCCGTACGATTTGCAAAATCTGCGTATTGAGAATGGGCCCGCGAAAGCCCATGTGCGCATCGGTTGGCTACGCTCAGTGGCGAACATCTATCACGCCTTTGGGGTGCAATGCTTCACGGATGAACTTGCCCATGCGGCCGGGCGCGACCCGCTCGACTATCTGCTCGATCTAATCGGGCCGTCGCGCACGATCGATTTCAAAGGTGTGGAGTATCCGAATTATGGAGCTTCGATGGAGACCTATCCATGGGAAACCGGACGTCTTCGCCATGTTACGGAGTTGGTCGCGGAAAAATCCGGGTGGGGAAAGCGCAAGCATGCCAAGGGTACAGGCGTGGGGATTGCAGCGCATAGGAGCTTCTTGACGTATGTCGCCACGGTCGTTGAAGTCGAAGTCAACGATCAGGGCGAGGTGCGAATTCCCCGCGTGGATGTGGCCCTGGACGCAGGCTTGGTCGTAAATCCAGAGGCGACACGCGCCCAATTCGAGGGTGCCGCCGTCTTCGGGACCAGCGTTGTGCGAACTGGCGAGATTACGGCCACGAAGGGTGTAATCAACCAGTCGAATTTTCAGGACTATCCCGTAGCTCGAATTAATGAGGTGCCTGCTCAGACGAACGTATACATCGTCGACAGTGATGCGCCGCCGGCGGGCGTCGGTGAGCCAGGAGTGCCGCCGTTTATTGCGGCGTTCTGCAATGCCGTTTTCGCTGCAACAGGGAAGAGGGTAAGAGATCTGCCAATCACAAAGCTGGGCCTAAGTTAACCCGCCCCTGAGTGCTTGGCCGAAGAAGAGTCCACCGTTGAAAGGAAAAATTGCAAGCAAAGGAAGAGCCATGACACAAGACAAGACTGAACGACATGCAATATTTGGATCCGCATTTTTACTAATACTTTTCGTTGGCCTCACGCTGTTTGTTTCCTCGATTGCGCGAGCTAACCCTGCTCCGGACAACGCAGCCGCCAGTGCGACATTCCGCTCGAAATGCGCCATGTGCCACGGTCCGGACGGAGCTGGCTCAGAGGTCGGAAAGAGCATGAACGTTCCAGACCTTCGTTCACCGGCAGTCCAGAAGCTGCCCGATGCGCAACTCGCACAAATCATTTCCGACGGTAAGGGGGGAATGCCTCCGTTCAAGAGTTCGCTCAGCGAGGATCAAATCCATGGGCTCGTTGCGCACGTGCGCTCGCTGCGTGGGAAAAAATAGCCCGGACTCGGTACTCCGTGTTAGTACATCGGGAAATCGGGTTCGTTATTTTCGAAGTAAACCGCCAGAACGGGAGGCAGGTTATGAATAGCGAGAAAAAGCAACCAAGCCGAGAAGACTCACGCCATGCGGATATTACGTCTGTGTCGGGAGTTCCGGAGGCCGCGGACGCCAGCATTTCCCGGCGGGGCTTCCTGGGGTTTGCGGCAGCCTCTATTTTCCTGGCGCACGCCGACCGGAAGTCCTCGCAACCGGAATCCGGGAATGGCATCCCCTATCGCACGCTGGGCCGCACTAAAGAGAGAGTCTCGATCGTTGGGCTCGGCGGCTATCATCTTGGCAAACAGACGGATCCCCAGGAAAGCATTCGCATCATCCGCGCGGGCCTCGATGAAGGGATCAATTTCCTCGACAACTGCTGGGACTACAACGGCGGCGAGAGTGAAATACGCATGGGAAATGCGTTGCGCGACGGCTATCGCCAGAAGGCTTTTCTCATGTCCAAGATCGATGGGCGCACAAAAGCGGCCGCGGCAAGCCAAATCAATGAATCCTTGCGCCGCCTTCAGACCGACAGGATAGACCTACTCCAGTTTCACGAGGTGATCCGCGACACCGACCCAGACCGCATTTTTGCCGAAGGCGGCGGGATGGAGGCCGTTCTGGAAGCGCAAAAGGCGGGCAAGATTCGCTACATCGGATTCACTGGCCACAAGAGCCCGGACATTCATTTAGAAATGTTGGCTACCGCTTCAAGACACGGATTCACACTCGATGCCGTTCAAATGCCGCTCAACGTAATGGACGCGCACTTCAACAGTTTTGAAAAGAAAGTTTTGCCTGTTTTGCTCAAGAGCGACATCGGCGTGCTCGGTATGAAGCCCATGGGCGACCACGTTATTCTCGAGAGCAAAACAGCCACCCCCGTGGAATGCCTTCACTATGCTATGAACCTCCCGACCAGTGTCGTCGTCACGGGCTGCGATTCGCTCGCGATTCTTCAGCAAGCTCTCGACGCGGCTCGCAGTTTCCAACCGCTCGGCTCTTCCCAGGTTGCGGGTATTCTTGCAAAAACGGCGAAAGCCGCGGAAGCCGGCCAGTTTGAGCTTTATAAAACGAGTCACCAGTTCGACGGCACTTACGCTAACCCACAGTGGCTTGGCTAACACAGAACAATTTCCATTTAAGCAGAGAGAAAGGACAACATGCTGGAGTACATCAACATAAAAGGAACAACTCTCCAAAGCTCCCGAATCGCGCTCGGCACCTGGGCCATCGGTGGCTGGATGTGGGGCGGAAGCGACGAGAAAGAGTCCATGCGCACCATTCATGCGGCGCTCGACCAAGGCATCAATTTGATCGATACTGCGCCCATCTACGGTCAGGGGCGCTCCGAAGAAATCGTGGGAGAGGCCTTGCGCCAACACGGAGGCCGCGAGGCTGTCATCCTAGCCACGAAAGTGGGCATCGACTGGACCACCGGCCGAATCGAGCGGAACTCCACGCGCAAACGCATTCGCCAGGAGTTTGAGGATTCGCTCCGGCGCCTCCAAACGGACTACATTGATATCTATCAGGTGCACTGGCCTGATCCTCTGGTCCCCGTTGAGGAGACAGCACAGACTCTTCGTGAACTCTACGAGCAAGGAAAGATTCGTGCCATCGGAGTCAGCAATTATTCTCCTCAAGAGATGGACCGTTTTAAGGCCAACGCACCCCTTCACACGGTTCAGCCGCCCTACAATTTATTCGAACGCGAAATAGAACGAGATGTTCTGCCGTACGCCCTCGGCCACGGTATCACCACGCTCACCTATGGCGCGCTTTGCCGCGGATTACTAAGCGGCGCTATGAATGCCGGTCGCCAGTTTTCGAGAGACGACCTGCGCAAGACCAGCGATCCCAAGTTTCAGCAGCCTCATTTCGCCGAGTACCTGGATGCGGCGAGTAAACTCGATGCATATGCCCGCGAGCACTTTGGCAAGCGCGTGATTCATCTGGCGGTTCGCTGGTTACTCGACCAACCCGGTGTTGGCGTCGCGCTCTGGGGGGCGCGTCGCCCGGAGCAGCTCGCGCCCATCAACGAGGTGAGCGGTTGGACCCTAACGCAAAGGGACTTCGCCGACATCGACAACATTCTGCGCGAATCTATCCGCAATCCAGTCGGCCCGGAATTCATGGCACCCCCGGCCCGCGAACTGGCGAGGCCCGTGACGGCCGGCGTGGCACAAAGCTAGCTCATGCGATGGAAAATTCGCAAATCGTTCAAGATCTTCGCGCCCGGAAGTTCATTGCGAAAAAGAGTTGCCTACAGCCTGGCCATCGTGAGGCTGATTCTCGTCCCCGTTATTTTCCTGGCGGTTTATTATTTGTTTGCGATGGGCCGGATCGTGGACCGTATCGTGAATGTCGATGCGCCAGCGGCAAAGCTGGCTGAACAGGCTTCCATCGAGATATTGGAGGCCCGGCGTGCAGCGCGAAATTACGTTCTGTTCCAAGATCCGGAAGATCTTCGAGGGAACGAAGAATCACTCAAGAACGTGAGGCAAATGCTGATTCGGATTGGTGAGCTTGAGCCTGACGAACAAGCTACTGTTCAGAAGGGTCTGGATGCAGCAAATCGATATCAGCAGCAATTCGCATCAGCAAGTTCGGCGATCCAGGAACCGAGGCAAGAACCCGAGGAACGCCTTCGGGCAGCGGTGCTTGCCTATGAAAAAAACTTGGACGATCTTATAAAAGGGTCCAGACATAAGAAGCGGGCCCAGCTAATCCAGGAACTTCGCGCTCGCGTCGTCTCGTTTGACACTCAGATCACAGAGGCTATACAGGCAGCCAACCCCGCCTTGCGCCAAGTCACTCCGGACCTCCGGGCGTCAAGCCAAGAGGCCTTGCAACTGACTTCCGATATGGAACAGGAAAATTGGCGGCGGGTCCAAATGGACCACCAGGAAGCTCGCCAGTTGCTCCATCGAGCCGAATGGACCTTGAGCATCGTTTCGGTTATCACACTTTTGTTTAGTGTGTGGGTCAGCTTCATCCTGCCTGGCCAAGTCGCTAAACCTCTCGTTAGCCTCAAAGAAGCGGTGGATCACGCTGCAACTGGGAATTTTGAGATCGACTTCGAACTCCATGGAGGTGGCGAAGTCGTAGAGCTTGCCAAGAGCATCCAAAACCTAACGTCACTCTTGCGTAGAGAGCAGTAGCATTGCGATGGCACGCGTATCAAACGGAGTCATGGCGAATGAGATTAGGCCGGTGCGTGTGACTGCAAATCGTCAGAATGATACTCTCTGGATTCCAACTGCGGGGGTGGCGCCGCGCATGTCACGACAGAGCCTGCCATCCCCGAACAGGGCCGCGTCGACCTTGAACCGGTTCAAGCCCCTCTAGCCTCAGAACTCAACAGGGCTTGCGCCTCATCTTGCCGCCCATATTCGTAGCCTCCCCGAAGGAGCCTGGGTTTCACCGTCCTGCGTAGCTTCCGTCGCCCCTGGAAAACCCGTGCTTTTACTGCGGCAATGGAGGCGCCTACAATCTGAGCCGTTTCCACTGCAGATCGTTCTTCGATGTCGCGAAGCCATATCGTTGTTCGAATTCTCGAACCTAAGCGATTGATTGCTTCGGTTAGGATTTCCGTGCGTTCGAGTCGCAAGTAAGACTCTTCGGGATTGGGTCGTTGGTCGACGAATGCCTCCGAAGCAGACTTCATGCCATCGTCAGGGTTCTCTGGCAACACTTCGACGGCTCCTCGCCTCCGGCGGAGCAACATGAATGCTTCATTCATGGCGATGCGTGTCAGCCAGGTAGAGAACCGCGACTTTTCCTGAAAGGCGTCGAGATGAAGGAAGACCTTGTGAAAGCTCTCCTGCGCCACATCTTCGGCATCTTCCCGGCTATTCGTAATGCGTTGCGCCACGGCGACAACTCTCTGCCGGTGACGAAGAACCAATTCCTCGAAGGCTTGCGTATCTCCGCGCTTCGTAGCAGCCACCAGCGCGTCGTCGGGGCATTTGTTTATGTTGGTTGTAGAGGACGTTTTCATGAATCTTATCCTTCTCCGCGACTGCGACACAAAGTGAGAGAAACTAACTAGCGTGCTAGCCAAAGCGAATATCGAATGGACTGGAATATCGTCCACTGATGGTGCGCGCGCAGAATGCGATACCAGTCGAGAATGGAAAGAGGTTTCATCGTTGCATTCCTGTCTGCGTCCCGTCTTCTAGACTGGTGCCGCCGTCACGTGGACGCTTGCTCCCAGCGAATGCTGTTCGCCGGAAAATCCTAGCCGCCTCTTAGAAAAGCAATCTGCATGCCAGAGATCGCGATTGACGAATACAGCTTGGAAGTGGTTGGCGGAGTGAGAGATACGCGGATTCTTGAGTCCCCGGGGCGATGTCAGCCGAAATTCGAACCTGTCAGAATCTTGGTATTCCGTCCAGTGGGCTGGATACTGCGTGCATGTTTTCCCGAACATGGCTCGGCAGGATTCAAATTCGCGTTTTCGGCCGGTCATACGCGCCGCTCATCGCGGCTCGCCAGCGGCTCTTTCCGTTGCAATCGGACGCCGATTCGACGCACAGCGGGGATATGGGTTAGGATGGCCGATTGAAGCTTCGTGGCGCGCCGGGGCAGGCCATACTTGCTGGCGATTCCCTCTGCGCTAGTGAGCGGTTGGACGTGGCGGCCCCGTGTCCGAAGGAGAACTCCGATGGATCACACCAATGTGCGTGTGAAGCCCCGCGAGGGAACTACGAGTGAAAGCAGCCAGCCGATTCGGTTTGCGGGCTCGGTGCTTGGAGCGCAACGTCATGTTTGCGCGTTCTTCCACAGCCCAGACGAAGAATATAGGGTGCTGCTTCCGTTCATCAAAGAGGGTTTCGAGCGTGGTGAGAAGGCGTTCCACATCGTCGATCCCAAGCTTCGTGCGGAGCACGCCCTGCGACTCGCTTCGGCCGGCATCGACGTGGAGGCGGCGCAAAAGACCGGTCAGTTCGAGCTACGCAACTGGGCTGACGCCTATCTGCGCGACGGTCACTTCGATCAGGACCGGATGCTCGCGCTCATCCAGGAGGTCCTTGACGGTGGCATCCAGCAAGGGTTCGCGCTCACCCGGTTGGTCGCCCATATGGAATGGGCCCTTGAAGATCGACCGGGAGTCGACGACCTGGTGGAGTACGAGACGAGGCTGAATTATGTGTTGCCTCGCTATAGGGATCCGGTTATATGACTGTACGATCTCGCCAAGTTTGGCGGGGAGATCGTCGTCGACATCATGCGGACCCACCCGATGATTATCATCGGCGGCATCCTCCAGGAGAACCCTTTCTTCGTTCCGCCGGATGAATTCTTGCGGGAACTGCGCGAACGACAAGCCACGCGTGACACGCCGCCCCCAACAGTGGTCTGATGTGGGAGTGGAAATAGAAAAGACGGCTGATGAGGTCAAACGCCTTCAGAGTTGTGTCAACAATCTGATCAGCGTTCTGGCCCTTGGCGCCATTTGGAGTGGCAGCGAGTCATGCCAAATGCTCGGCACGCTGCTCGACTCGCTCCTCGGCATCCTGCGCCTCGATTTCGCATGCGCCCGCCTGAACTACTCGATTGACGATTCTCCAATCGAGGTAGTCCGCTTGGCTCAACGTCAGCATCCCTCTGTTCAACCGCAGGAAGTTGGCCGAGCGCTCAACCGCTGGTTGAGCGGCGACCAAACGGCCTCCCGTTTCGTGATTCCAAATCCGGCCGGAGAGGGTGAGGTCGCGATCGCATCTTTCTCCCTGGGCCTTCAGGCCGAAGTCGGCGTGTTGGTGGCTGGCTCTCGGCGAGCTGATTTCCCGACCGACATCGAACTGCTCCTCCTGCGTGTCGCAGCCAACCAGGCCGCAATAGGATTGCAGGAGGCTCAGCGCTTAGGCGAGCAGAAGCGTGTCGCGGAGGCGCTCGAGCGACGAGTTGCGGAGCGAACCAGCCAACTAACAGCCGTCAATGAAGAACTACGGCGCAGCGAAGCCTACTTGGCTGAGGCGCAAAGACTGACCCATACCGGCAGCTTTGGGTGGAGTGTTCAGAGTGGGGAGCTCCGCTGGTCCGAGGAAACGTTTCGAATCTTCGAGTGCGATCCAAAGACGAAACTGACGCTGCAAGTCATATTGCAAAGAACTCATCCGGAAGATGTCACCTTTGTGAAGCAGACCATCGAGCGCGCTTCACAGGAACGGAAGAATTTTGATTTTGAACATCGATTGCTGATGCAGGATGGTTCCATCAAATACGTAAGAGTCGTAGGTCACGCAGTAAAGGACGAATCGGACGAGGTCGAATTTGTGGGAGCGCTGATGGACATAACGTCCGCGAAGGAGGCGGAAGACCGGACTCGGCTGATTATCGACACGGTGCCGGCTCAACTCTGGACGGAGAGTCCGGAGGGCGTCGTCGATTTTGTGAATCGCCGCTGGGTGGATTACACGGGAATGACCCTCGAACAAGCTGTTGGATCGGGCTGGACGGGCATGGTTCATCCCGATGATATCGAGCGAGTGCTGAGCAAGTGGCGAACACTCATATCAGAGGGTAAGCCCCGCGAGATAGAGTCACGCCTTAGAAGATCCGATGGAATGTACCGTTGGTTCCTTAGCCGTTGCTGTCCGTTGGTTGACCGCTCGGGGCGCATCCTCGGATGGTACGGCAGCGATACGGATATTCATGACCTGAAAGAGGCGGAAGAGAAGCTACGACAAAGTGAGGCTCACCTGCAGGAGGCTCAGACGCTGGGGCGCATAGGCAGTTGGGTCTTCCATGTTGCTGCCGGAACTGTATCAGCCTCCCCGGAGTTGTTTCGAATTTTTGGACGCGATCCATGGGAAGGACAGCCCACCAAGGAAATGTTTAGCGATGCGCGCTACCATCTTATCTTTCCTGCGAGTATCCATCCTGAGGACCGGCCCTTCGCCGAGGAATCTGCTAACAAGGCGAAAAATGGAACCGAAGTTCGAGAGCTCGACTATCGCATCGTTCTTCCCGACGGCGCAGTGAAATACGTCCATAGTGTGGCTCACCCTGTTCTTGATAGATCTGGCAACGTCGTTGAGTACATTGGTACGATCATGGACGTAACCGAACGCAAGCTGGCAGACGAGGCGCTGCGCCAGACACAGGCGGATCTTGCACGCGTCAGCCGGGTGACCACCATGGGAGAGCTGACCGCCTCGCTCGCGCACGAAGTGAATCAACCCATTGCCGCCGCCGTCACCAGCGCTAATAGTTGTATCCGCTGGTTGGCGGCCGACGTCCCAAATCTCGACAAGGCCCGTGCGGCCGCCGCGAGGATCGTGAAAGACGGAACGCGGGCGGCGGAAATCATCAGCCGAATTCGCGTGCTGTTCCAAAAAGGCAGTTTCCAGTTGGAATTGGTCGACGTAAACGAAGTCATCGAAGAAATGATCGTCCTGCTACACGGCGAGGCAATGCGACATTCGATCTCAGTCCAAGCGGAACTCACGGCAGATCTTCCCTTGGTCATGGGAGATCGTGTGCAATTGCAGCAGGTCATGATGAACCTCATGACGAATAGCATCGATGCGATGAAGAGCGTGGACGGGACCCGGGAGCTCGCCATCCAGTCGCAGCGAGCGGGCAACGAGCAACTTCTGGTGTCCGTCAGCGATACCGGCGTGGGGCTGCCCCCGCAGCACGCGGACCAGATCTTCAACGCGTTCTTCACCACCAAACCTCACGGCACCGGCATGGGACTGCGGATCTGCCGCTCCATCGTTGAATCGCATGGCGGCCGCTTGTGGGCAGCCAACAACTCTCCGCGAGGCGCGACCTTCTACGTCAGCCTACCCACCAAAGTCGAGCCACGTGAATGATGTCCGCAAGTGCTCCCACGGTGTTCATCATTGACGACGATGCCGCCGTAAGAGCCTCCATCCAAGACCTGCTGGAGTCATGCGGATTGCGGTCCGAGTCCTTTGGGACTGCGGAAAAGTTTCTACGAAGCGAACTGCCCGACGGGCCAAGTTGCCTGGTCCTGGACGTCAGACTTCCCGGGGTCAACGGTCTGGACTTTCAGCGTCGACTGGCTGACGCTGGTTTCCAGATTCCCATCATCTTCATTACTGGTCACGGAGACATTCCGATGACGGTGAAGGCGATGAAATCCGGCGCGGTGGAATTCCTGACCAAGCCCTTCCGAGACAATGACTTGCTGGATGCCGTCCACCAGGCTTTGCAACGCGACCTGGCCAAGCGCCAACAGCAGGGCAACCTTGCCGAATTGCGCGAACGCTACGCCACGCTGACCGCGCGCGAGCGCGAGGTTATGGGCCTGGTGGTATCGGGCTTGCTCAACAAGCAAATAGCTGCGGAGCTCGGGAACAGCGAAGTTACGGTGAAGATTCAACGAGGCCGCGTGATGAAAAAGATGAAAGCTGGATCTTTGGCGGAATTGGTAAAAATGGCGGGGGTATTGGAGCTTCCGCCAGCCTCGAAATAGCGTGATACTGTCGCCATTGCAGTAGTTAGTCGACGGTTCTCAGTCCTTCTGCGGCACGCTGCTCCTCCAAACCCCTAACGATTTTGGCCGGTTCTCTAATAAAGCTATCTTTCGACCGGATAATACCAAGGTGTGATTGCGCGGCTTTTGGCGGAGCTGTTAACTTTCTGTCATGGTCATTCAGAACAAAACCAAGTTGGTCGTGGTTGTCGATGATGACGATTCGATCCGCAGTGCGGTGCAGGACTTGCTGGATGCAGTTGGCTTCCAGGCAAGGGGCTTCGAGTCCGCGGAAGAATTCCTGAGGTCTGGCAAACAACAAGAGACTGCCTGTCTGATCGCCGACATCCGCATGCCGGGAATGTCCGGCCTCGAACTGCAGGCGCAGCTGAACGCCGAACGTTGCAGGATTCCGATCATCTTCATCACCGCACATGGCGACGAAAAAATGCGGATGCAGGCGTTGCGGGCTGGCGCTGTGGAATTTATGGCAAAACCCTTCGACAACGAAGCATTACTCGAGAGTGTTCGGGCGGCTCTGGAAAGCTGAGCCCGCTGATGGAGACGTGTGGCGCGTAAGGAGGTCCTTCGTGGGCGCTGTCGCAACATTCAGGTCCGCCGATCAGGACCGTGATCCCCGCAGATTCGAGCAGATCATAGGTAAGAGTTCTGCTCTGGAATCGGTGCTCGAACAGGTCGAGCAGGTCGCCCCTACCGGTTCCACCGTTCTTATCCAGGGAGAAACAGGCACCGGTAAGGAGCTGATCGCGCGCGCGATTCATAACCTGAGCGCGCGGTGCGGGCGCCCATTCATAAAATTGAATTGCGCTGCCATCCCGTTTGATCTACTGGAAAGCGAGCTATTTGGCCATGAAAAGGGCGCTTTTACAGGCGCTATCGCGCAAAAGGTCGGTCGTTTCGAACTGGCCGACAAAGGGACGCTCTTTCTGGACGAAGTGGGCGATATTCCCCCGGGACTGCAGCCCAAACTGCTGCGTGTCTTGCAGGAACAGGAGTTCGAGCGCTTGGGCAGCACTCGGACTCACCAAGTGGACGTTCGCCTGGTGGCGGCGACCAACCGCAATTTGGTTGATATGGTGAAGCGGAACGAATTTCGCAGCGACCTCTACTACCGTCTGAATGTGTTTCCGATTCCACTCCCACCGTTGCGCGACCGTCGCGAAGACATTCCGGCGCTGGTCGCGCATTTTGTGGAGATCTACGCGCGCCGGATGGATAAGCAAATCGAACATATCTCTCCTGAAACGATGTCTGCCATGGTCTCGTATCAGTGGCCAGGGAACATTCGTGAGCTTCAGAATTTCATTGAGCGGAGCGTCATTCTTACTTCGGGAAACGTCCTGCACCCCCCTCTCACGAGTCTGAGGACCGCCGCCGCGACGGAATCGGTCGGGGCAATCACCCTGGAGGACGCGGAGCGCGACCACATTCTCAAGACTCTCGAGCAAACACGGTGGGTGGTCTCCGGTCCCAACGGGGCAGCCTCACGTTTGGGAATCAAGCGGTCGACTCTTTACTTCCGGATGCAAAAACTTGGCATCTCCCGTACCAAGCGCGATGCCCCCTCCCTCTAACAGAGTCGAAATGACGTGAGATTCGGCCCTCTAATCGATTGACCCCGTCCATCCAGTAGCGATAATGCAACAACACTTACCTGTCCAGCCGGCCTTGAATCCGAAAGGTGCTTGAAAAAACATAACCTCACTGTGCCTGTCGGCATCACGGACGCTGTGTGCAGCGGGCTGGCATCGCATACCGCGCTGTTGCCTGTAGGGGCCTCTACTTTCACTCACTTACGCAGTCAATCTGTTTGGCAACGCTCTTGCTTTTCTCAGTTCTGTCATACGACGCACCGAATCATTTCGTGGCGAGTCGAAAAGGAGGGACTGTGAAATCTAAAAGAGCAGTGCTCAGTTTGTTAGGAATTATGTTTTTGTTCGTGGCCAGGTCGTCGGCACAGCAGGTAAAAACCGACTACGATCGGGGCGCGAACTTCGCGCAGTACAAGACCTATTCGTGGGAACACGTTAAGACGAAAGATGCCTTGGATGTCGATCGCATCAAGAACGCAGTCAATGCCGCCCTGTCTGCAAGGGGCTGGACCCAGGTGGACTCCGGTGGCGATGTTTCCATCGTCGCGATGGAGATCACACACGATCAGCAGAGCCTGAATACCTTTTACGACGGGTTCGGAGGAGGTTGGGGTTGGCGACGCTTCGGTGGCGGCGGTTTTGGTGAGGCAACAACCACGACCGAGACGTACAAGGTAGGCACCGTGGTCGTTGATCTCTTCGATTCGAAGACCAAGCAACTGATTTGGAGAGGCGCCGCGAGCGACACACTCTCCAACAACTCGGACAAGAACATCAAGAATCTGGATAAGGGCGTGGACAAAATGTTTAAGCACTTCCCTCCAGGCTCTTCGAAGAAGTAACGGAGGACGACGATGATTCGCGAACTCTGCATCGGCACTTGCCTGGCGTTCGTTACGCCCGCCATTCCTTTGCGTGCGGCCAACCGGCCGCACGCGGGAGCGGGCAGCCAGACCATCAAGGTTTGGACGAACGACGACCTCGAATCACTCCAACACGCTGGCCTGGTTTCCATCGTCGGTCAAATTGACGAACAGAAATCAATCTCGGAACCTGCGCCTCAGGTTTATGACGTGACCAAAGACCCAGAGTGGTTCACAGAGCAAGCGGCCACGCTGCGCGACGAACTTGAACGCAGACAGGCTCAGCTGCACGAATACCGACAGGCGCTTGCCGACGCGCAAAGTCTCACGGAATCCACCGGCGGCATAAATCTGGTTGGCGAGGATTTCGCCATTACTCCCGAAGCTGCTATTGAAATCCTGCAGCAGCGCGTGACGCAGGAGCAATCAAGGCTCGACGATCTGGAAGACTTGGCTCGCCGGAATGACATCGAGCCTGGCACCCTGCGCGAACAATGAGCCGGTCAGCGCCGTTGAACATGGCGCGCCTCGCATCTGTTCCACGAATCGCTGCCGCCGTCATCGCCACCGCGGCGGCAGCGGTCTTCTGCTTGTTCGAACCCGTGGGAAAAAAGACAAGGGAAGTTTGGCAAAGGTTCTCTTCAAATGAGTGAACTGGCAAATCCCGTCGTTAGAGGATCGAGGGCCGAAGAGTTGCGCGGCCTTCGCGAGAGAATTCCATTGCTGTCCTTCTTGCGGAAGGACATGGCCTCCAGTAAACCTGCATGGCTTCCATTCGTGTTGGTCTTGGCGGCGATTGCTGGGGTCGCATATGCCGACCATCTTGTCGTTTCGCTCTCCCTTGTTTACCTCTACACCTTGCCTCTTACGATTGGCGCGATTTTTTTGCGCAAGGAAATCAGCTACGGCCTTATCGTGGCGTGCATCGTATTCCATTATTTATTCCACTACTTTGATTCCCCGCGGAACATCCATTTGGGACTTCGTATCTTCCATGATGTCTCTGCATTGCTGTGTCTCACGTTCGTTGTTTACGTGATCCAGCGATATGTCGAACGGCAGGAAGCGCTTATCAAAGCCGTTGAGCAGCAGCGTGACAGCCTTCTAAGCGACTTGGAGCTGGCCGCGGAAGTTCAGCGCTTGTTTCTCCCCTCTGGAAAACCGGCAATCGCTGGACTCGAAATAGCCGGGATGATGCACCCTGCACGCGGCGTAGGCGGCGACTACTTCGATTATTTCCCCATTGACGCGGACACGACTCACATCGTCATTGCCGACGTAGCTGGAAAGGGTGTTGCCGCCGCCCTCTTGATGTCGGCGACGGCGGCTGCCATGCGGCTTGAGGCAAATCGCAATCGAAACATGCTGCAGCAGGTGGAAAGGCTGAATACCGAGATCGGCGCCGTGTCAGATCCCGAAAAGTACGTGACGCTGCTGGTTGCGGAAATCGAGACAAATAAACGGATAATCCACTACGTGAACTGCGGACACAATCCTGCGCTTTTGTTTCGGGCTAAAACGGGAACGCTTACCCGCCTGGACGCGTCTTGTCCCCCCATCGGACTGTCTCCGGAAGAGATTTGTGAACAGGCTGCGGAAGACCTCATGCCGGGGGATGTGTTGGTTTTTTATACTGACGGCGTCACGGAGGCAGAGAACCGGCTTGAAGAAGAATTCGGCATGGAGCGTCTTTCCGATACAGTACTACGAGGTTCTTTGCTGTCCGCCGAGGGTCTCATGACCCATATCTATAACGTTGCAGCAGAGTTCTGCGGCGATAACTTCAACGATGATGTCACCATTCTCGTTGTAAAGTGCAATTTCGACGGCTCCCCGGCTGCGAGCTCGTAAAACATTCCGCGACGGCAGCACTTCAAATGCTGCAGTACTTAAGCTGAGGCAGACGCCTCCGTCCACATTCGTTCTTCGTTTTCGGAAGTTCCTCCCCATCCTGCTGGGCACCCTGCCAGCGTGTTGACAATCATCCAATGTGTTGGACTCTTCGACCTTCGTCCTCTTCGCCTGATTTTGTGATCATCTTTCTTAAACTTTGTTGTTTCAATCACTTCCCGGACTTCTTGCTCAATGGCGCCAGTGGCATCCAGCCTGCATCTCTGATCTCTGAAGCAAGGAAAGAAAAACTACTTGAGGGGGAACACATGCGAAGGTTTTTGACCAGTCTGACCTGTATTTTATTTGTTGTTGCACCGCTCTTCGCTGAACTCGCTAGCGCAGCGGACCAAACCAAGGATGACGACCGGTTAAGAAATTGCGGAACGGTCCTGAAAGAGATTCTCGATGTTCCGGATGACATTCCGCAGGATTTGATCGACAAAGCAGATTGCGTTGTTGTTTTTCCCTCCGTGCTAAAAGCTGCTTTTATTGTCGGCGCAAGCTATGGTCGAGGCTCCATGTCGTGCCGCACCGGTGAAGACTTCCGTGGACCTTGGGGGGCTCCTACGATGATGGCGTTGGAAGGCGGCAGCTTTGGCTTTCAGATTGGTGGAGAAGCCACCGACTTTGTGTTGCTGGTTATGAACGAACGCGGCGCGAGGGGCATTCTCGCCAGCAAGGTCAAGCTGGGCGCCGATGCTTCCGTAGCCGCTGGCCCAGTCGGCCGCGACTCCTCGGCCGAAACAGACGCCACCTTGCGCGCCGAGATCTTGAGCTACTCGCGGGCGCGTGGCCTCTTTGCCGGCGTCTCTCTTGAAGGTTCTACTATCCGTCCGGACAATGGCGACAACCGCCGTGTGTACGGCCGGAAGATTCCTGCGAGCAATATTGTTCTGTCGCGAAGGGTCGCCGTGCCTCCCGCAGCCAAGCAACTGGTTGCGACGCTGGATGACAAGACCCCCAAGCACAGGCCGTAACGCCTATTTAGCGGATACAGCCCGGCCACGCCGGGCGGAAAGAGCAGAGCTATAAATCATGTGGATAGTACGACTAGCACTGCGGCGGCCTTACACGTTTGTCGTGGTTTCGATACTCATCGTGATTTTGGGCGGCCTTGCGATTGTTCGCACGCCAACCGACATCTTTCCGAACATTAACATTCCCGTGGTCAGCATCATCTGGAACTACAACGGCCTCGTGCCCGAAGACATGAGCGATCGCATCGTCAGTGTCACGGAGCGGGCGCTGACCACTACCGTCGACAACATCGAGCACATCGAATCGCAATCGCTCTATGGAGTTGCTGTCGTCAAGGTATTTCTGCAGCCATCCGCCAACATTCAACAGGGCATTGCACAAATTACGGCGGTTTCCCAGACCCAGCTCAGGCAGTTGCCTGCGGGAACGACGCCACCTCTCATTCTTGCTTACAGCGCGTCGAGTGTGCCGGTTCTCCAGTTGGCCCTCTCGGGACAAAACCTGTCGGAGCAGGAACTCAACGACTATGGCCTGAATTTCATTCGCACGCAGCTCATCACTGTTCCTGGTGCATCCGTGCCTTATCCGTATGGCGGTAAACAACGACAGGTGCAAGTGGACCTGAACACGACGGCATTGCAGTCCAAGGGCCTGTCGGCGCTGGATGTGGTGAATGCGATCAGCGTGCAAAATCTGATTCTGCCCACGGGCACGTCCAAGATTGGGTCCAAGGAATACGATGTTTCCATTCCTAACGCAGCGCCCCAGACGATTACCGACCTGAACCGAATTCCGGTCAAGACCATTGGCGGCACTACGATCTACATCAAAGACGTTGCCTGGGTGCGCGACGGCTTCCCCCCGCAGACGAACATCGTGCGCGTCAACGGACAACGCTCCGTATTGCTTACCATCCAAAAGGCGGGCAATGCCTCAACCCTCGACGTAATCGCCGGCATCAAGGCTCTTCTGCCGCAAATCAAAACCACGGTTCCACCACAACTCGATATAGCGCCGCTGGCGGATCAATCCATTTTTGTTCGTGGCGCGATCAGCGGTGTAGTTCGGGAGACGCTCATTGCCGCTTGTCTAACCGCTTTCATGATTCTCACCTTTCTCGGTAGCTGGCGAAGCACCATCATCATCGCGACCTCCATCCCTCTGGCGATCTTGGCCTCCATCATCGTGCTTAGCGCGATCGGGGAAACGATCAATATTATGACCCTCGGCGGACTCGCTTTGGCGGTCGGCATCCTGGTGGACGACGCGACCGTTGAAGTCGAAAACATCAATCGCAATCGCGAGGCCGAGCCAGACAAGGATATGGACGAAGTCGTCCTCGACAGCGCATCACAAATTGCCACACCAGCCTTCGTGTCCACTCTGTCGATCTGTATCGTGTTTGCTCCGATGTTCTTGCTGTCCGGCGTCGCGCGGTATCTCTTTGTGCCGCTCGCCGAAGCTGTGGTTTTCGCTATGTTGGCCTCCTATTTCCTGTCGCGGACCATCGTTCCGACCATGGCCAAGTACTTGTTGCGGGGAGATAAACACGAAGCCGGCGCCACAAGCCGCAATCCGTTCGTGCGGCTTCAGAGGCGCTTTGAAAGCGCCTTCGAGAGCTTCCGTCACAGCTATCGCGGCCTGCTGGAGACTTGCCTCCATCACCGGAGCGTTTTTCTGATTGCGTTCTTCGCGACCTGCCTTGGCTCTCTCGCGATTCTGATTCCTTGGCTGGGACGGGACTTTTTCCCCAGCGTTGACAGCGGTTCCTTCAAGCTTCACCTGCATGCGCCCACCGGAATGCGCATCGAGGAAACCGCCAACCTCTGCGATCTGGTCGAGCAGTCCATTCGACAGCAGATTCGGGCGAGCGAAGTTAACAACGTGATCGACAACATAGGGCTGCCCTACAGCGGCATCAATCTTTCGTATAGCAATTCGGCTCCAATCGGCTCTTCCGATGCCGACATTCTTGTGACGCTTTCCGCCGAGCACCATCCCACGGATGACTACATTCACGGGCTTCGCCTGACTCTCCCGAAACAGTTTCCGGGAGTAAGCTTCGCCTTCTTGCCTGCCGACATGGTTAGCCAAATTCTGAACTTTGGCTTGCCCGCCCCGATCGATGTCCAAGTCGTCGGAAACGACTTGGAGGGAAACCGGCGCTACGCAGACGCGCTGTTCACCAAATTGAAATACGTCACGGGAACTGCGGATCTGCGCATCCAGCAGCCATTCGATCAACCTTATCTTCGTTTGAGCGTCGAGCGCACGAAGGCAGAACAACTTGGTTTCACGGCCCACGATATTGCGCAAAATCTTCTCGTGTCGCTGAGTGGCAGCTTCCAGACCTCACCAACTTTCTGGGTTGACCCCAAGAATCGTGTTAGCTATCAAATCGCCACGCAGACGCCGCAATATCGCGCCGACACATTGCAGGATGTTGAGAACATCCCGATCACCGGCACAGACCCAACGGCGCCTCCGTCGCTCATGGCCAGTCTGGTATCAACGCAGCGAGGCGCAGGAATGGCTGTAGTTTCTCACTACAACGTAGCGCCGGTGATTGACATCTTTGGCGCTGCGGCGGGACGAGACTTGGGTGGCGTGGCTGGCGACATCAACAAGATCATTGACGACTCGCGCCAACAATTACCGCGAGGTTCTCGCGTCGTCGTCCGCGGACAGGTTCAGACCATGCGCGCCTCTTACATCGGGCTTCTAAGCGGACTGGCATTTTCCATCGTGCTTGTATACCTGCTCATCGTGGTCAACTTTCAGTCTTGGCTGGATCCTTTCATCATGATTTCCGCGCTGCCCGCGGCACTCGCCGGCATTGCATGGTTTTTGTTTATAACCCATACGACTCTCAGCGTCCCGGCACTCATGGGCGCTATCATGTGCATGGGAGTGGCTACCTCCAACAGCATCCTGGTCGTGAGTTTTGCGACGGAAAAAATGCAGGAAGGAAGCGATTCCATCAGCGCCGCACTGGAAGCAGGCTTCACGCGCTTTCGACCGGTGCTAATGACCGCACTGGCCATGATCATCGGCATGGTGCCCATGGCCCTCGGACTCGGGGACGGCGGCGAACAAAATGCGCCTCTTGGCCGTGCGGTCATCGGGGGATTGCTTTTCGCCACGGTTTCCACCCTGTTCTTCGTCCCGGCATTTTTCAGCGTTCTGCAGGGTTCGCGCAGGCTGCCCGCCCCAACGGGATATCCGCACTAGTCAAAAAGTTGTATGGAGCAATTATGTCCGAACAAAGAGAAGAGATAAAACAAACCGGCGGGCAAACAGTCCCGCCGAACAACGCGGAGACAAAGCAGAGCCCGCTAAGACGATGGGTGGGCTTGGCGATCGCCTTGATCGTTGTCGCCGCCCTTTTGGTCTCGGGCATCTTGTCCCGTGTCAGGGCTCGCACAACGCTCAAGGCAGAAACGGCGCAAGTCGCACTCACCGCAGTGTCAGTCGTTTCGCCAAAACATGCCGCACCCGCCCAGGAAATCATCCTTCCTGGAAATGTCCAACCATTCATCACGTCGCCGATTTATGCCCGCACCAACGGATACCTAAGGAAGTGGTACGTCGACATTGGAGGACGCGTCAAGCAAGGCCAGTTGCTTGCCGTGATCGAAACTCCAGAAGTCGACCAGCAACTCCAGCAAGCTCGCAGCAACCTGCTGACCGCGCAGGCCAATCTCGAGCTCGCTGCGATCACCAAATCCCGCTATCAGGGACTCTTGAAAAGCAACGCTGTAGCCCAGCAGGACGTTGATAATGCCGTGGGTACCTACAACGCGAACAAAGCGATTGTCGAAGCAGACCAGGCAGCCGTGGACCAGTACACGGCTTTAGTGTCGTTTGAAAAGGTATACGCTCCATTCGATGGCATTGTCACCGCGAGGAACACGGATATCGGCGACCTGATTAACTCCGGCAGCGGCAGCGGAGTGAAAACGGATCTCTTCCACATAGCTCAACCCGGGAAATTGCGCGTTTACGTAAACGTCCCGGAGGAATATTCGCGAGGGACGAGAGTCGGTATGACAGCGGATCTCCATCTGGCCGAGTTTCCGGATCGCAAGTTTCAGGGAAAGCTGGTGCGCACCGCCGATGCCATCAATGTGACGACCCGCACGTTGCTGGTTGAAATCGATGTAGACAATCCGACGGGCACGCTGCTGACCGGCTCTTATGCAGAGGTCCACTTGGCGGTTCCGGCGCAGTCATTTACCTTCCTGCTTCCAGTCAATACGCTGCTATTCCGCTCGGAGGGTTTACAAGTCGGTGTGATACGAGATGGCAAAGTAGTGCTCTCCGCCGTGACTCCCGGGCACGATTTCGGCAGCGAGATCGAGATCGTCTCCGGCCTTAAGCCGGACGATCAAGTCATCATTAATCCTCCCGATTCTCTTGTCACTGGTCAGCAGGTCCAAATTGTTCAGGCAACATTGCCGGGGGATATCAAGTGAATCAACGTGGAAAGATAACTTTGCTCGGAATCCTGCGGCGAGCCGCTTGGCGCAAAGCTCTGCTAGGGATAGCGATGCTCCAGCTATCTGGTTGCACGGTTGGACCGAACTATCAGCGGCCGAAGGCAGAAATTCCCCCAGCCTATAAAGAGGTCGGCGATTGGAAACCTGCCCAGCCGAACGACCAGAATCTCGGCGGTAACTGGTGGGAATTATTTCAGGACCCCCAACTCAATGCCCTGGAAGCCCAGGTAAGCGTCTCCAACCAAAACTTGAAAGCGGCGGAGGCCCAATACACTCAGGCTCGCGCTGTGCTCCGCTACTATCGCGCCGATTACTTTCCAACGGTGACCACGAATCCCGCCGCAACCCGCGAGAAGACATCCCTCAACCGTCCTCCTCGATCAGCCTTGAATGGCATCACGAACAACGATTTTCAAATTCCTTTCGAGTTGTCTTACGAAATCGATGTTTGGGGACGCGTGCGTCGCACCGTTGAGTCCTATCGCGATCAGGCGCAAGCCAGCGCCGCCGACTTGGCTGCAGTGAACCTGTCTATGCATGCTCAATTGGCGCTGGACTACTTCCAGGCCCGCACTCTTGATGCCGAGGAGCAGCTTTTGAATTCGACCGTTACGCAGTATGAGCAAGCATTGCAATTGATCGAGAACAGGTTTGCAGGAGGGCTTGCCTCCGATCTGGAGGTCGAGCAAGCTAGGACGCAACTCGAAACAACTCGCGCTCAGGCAGTCGATGTCGGAGTCGCTCGCGCTCAGTACGAGCACGCGGTAGCGGTTCTCGTCGGAAAGCCTCCCTCATCCTTCAGTCTCCCCCCTCTTCCTCTTACCATGCCTCCTCCGCCGATTCCCGTGGGCCTGCCCTCGGACTTGCTCGAGCGGCGGCCCGATATCGCCGCTGCGGAACGCCAAATGGCCTCCGCTAACGCGCAGATCGGCGTGGCCAAGGCCGCCTACTATCCCAATATCAGCTTGGGGGCGGCTGGAGGATTTGAGAGTAGCGCCATCACAACATTGGTATCCGGCCCCAGCGTCTTGTGGTCGGCTGGTCCATCTGCTCTGTTTACAGTCTTCGACGTAGGAAGACGCCGCGCTGCCTCAGACCAGGCCGTCGCTGCGTACGATCAAGCGGTCGCCAACTATCGCCAAACTGTGCTGACTGGCTTTCAACAAGTGGAAGACAATGTTGCGGCGCTTCGGATTCTGGAGCACGAAGCCCAGGTACAGAGCACGGCCGTCGCCGCAGCCGAAAAATACCTAGCACTAGCCAACACTCGCTATACAGGCGGCGTCACCAGCTACCTTGAAGTGACCACCGCCCAGAGCGCCGCTCTCTCCGACGAAGTCACGGCGGTGAATATTCTCGGCCGCCGCATGGTGGACGCAGTGACGCTCGTCCAGGCGCTGGGTGGCGGTTGGGACCGTTCCGAGTTGCCCGCACGCCCGGAATGCTGCGGCAAATTGACGAGCAACGGAAAGTAATGTTGTATACGACGCCATTTTTTTCTAAATGGCGATGAGTTTTTAGAAAGAATGGCGGGGACGACGAGACTCGAACTCGCGACCTCTGCCGTGACAGATGAGAAGTCAGCCGCTGGCCTACGCAGAATCAGCAGTTTAGACAGGCAGTTGGCGGCAACCGTTGGCGTTATCGGGATGCACTGGTGCATTGTGTGCAACGGTTTGTGCAACGGCTAGAAAGCCGCAGGAAGAATGCTGAGCGGATTCGTCACAATTACAAATTCACCTCGATAGAGAAGGCGATTGCTGCCTACATCTGTCAGTTGCACGACCACTATTCCTTCCTTGAAACCTTTCAACTCAACCCGGTCTGATAAGTACCAGTTTCGTCTGTGCAAGACCACTGACCGACTTGTGATCGCGCAAAACTGTCCGTCAACAAGCACGCCAGCTATTAATTGGTGCCTGCGGCTATCTGGAGAAAACTCGGACACGTCGCGCCCTTCGCCGAGCCAGCTTCCCGCAACATCATCCTCTCGCTGGCCATACCTGTAAATAAGAACGGCCTTCACTCGCGCCGTCAGGTTCGACCCTTCCTGCCTAGCCTCGTTCGCAAACCGAATGAGTAAGGCATTCGAGTTGCCTTGCTCCTCAAAAAGTCCGCCGCCGATTTGCTCTCGTAGGCACACCGATTCCGCTCTAATGTATTTGACGTTGGGCAAGGGCCCCAAGTATTTGCGTGGAGCGGGAGTTGGCAGTGCGGCCGCTGGCACAGTTGCTGCCGCGTAGTGATGGTGAGTGTGATGTTCTACGCTTTGATTGATACCCGATCCACTCGCCACCGGTGAATCACTGACCTTCGCGCCTTGCGCTGTTAGGGCCACGCCGCCATTATGACGCGCCGGGGACTTAAACCAGCGACTCAAAAGATAGCCAGCGATTGCGACGACGGCACTACTAAGAATGCCGATTAATAGTTCTTGTTGATGGCCAACAAGCCAATTCACGGGATAAATTTTACCATCCCGTTGCCTTTTGTATCCTAAAGACTTTTCAGGACTTCAAAGACTCGCACGTACTCTTGTCACAAAGCGTCGATTGCTGCGATGAACTGCTTTTGTCTTTCGTCGCGACGCGATACGTCTGTAGTTTGTTTGGTAGATATGTCGCGGTATTTTTTGATGTGTTCCGACGCCGCATGCTCTTCTGGAAGGATTTCATTTCCTTCTAGAATGTTAGAAAAGCGTGCCAATTTATTTGTGAGGGGACCTGCCCCAATCCTTTCCAAGAGACCGCCGCCGATGATTGCCGAGACCATGGTATAGAAGTGTGTTTGATCAGTGGCGAGCCTGGTCGCCGCGAGTGGCGTAGTCTTGTACACTTCTCCCAGAAAAATGAATATGCGCCGCAGTTCCTTTTCTTCCGCTCCAGCCAGTCGAGGTGATGGATGATCAGGCTTGCTGATAAAACTCTTGAGAATCTCGACGGGCTTGCGGTGTTTTTTTGTTCTGAGAAATAGGACAAGCTCCAGCAGCCGCTCCCACATGCGGTCGACCTGCGACTTTTGATCCGCCAGTTTCTGAATGACATTCATGGTTTTCAAAATGTTAGTGAACGGAGTGCGTCTGGTCCTATAGAAGATGTCCTCTCCCCGCTGTTGCTGTTCGGCGATCAAGTCAAAAACGTCCATCAGTAACGGGTCGTTCCGACCCATCGCCTTTACAATGTCGAAGCGGTTAACCTTTACACCGTATTGGTTGATGTCAACAAACAAGCTGATCATGTCGTCGAGGGTGCTTTCATCGTTGAGCGTAATTTCAATCGTTGGGATCGAGTACTCGCGCAATTCCCGGATGGCGGCGTCGTCCAATTCGGCAAAAGTAGTCTTTCCATTGGGCGTAAGTACCTCGAACCCAACATCTTTGCGCAATTTGTCTGCGAAAAAGTAGCGCTTCCATCCGGGTATCTTCCAATCATCCCTGTCGTTGCCCATGAATAAAATCAAACTCTCAAGGCGCTGCTTGCCGTCCAGAATGTTGTATGAGTATTTTGAGCCAGCCGGTTCTTTGTACAAGAAGATGGCCGGGATGGGTTTCCCCTGGAGAATGTTCTTGATTAGTTTCTGTCTAACCGTCAACGTCCAAACATGTCCGCGTTGAAAAACAGGCGATAGGTTAATTTTTTCCTCGTTCAAATATGTAACTATCTGGTCAAGGCGCAGTTCCGAATTTCTGTAAATCATGGCAGCTCCACGTTGTGGCTTGTAGGCAAGCAGACATCGTACAACCCAAGTGAACGTACGGGCTATTAAGTTTTCAAGATCGTATTTTATTCCTTGTCTCGCGAGTAGAGGCGGATGGCTTGTTCCGCGTTGACTTCCGCATGACGTAGGGGGTAGGTTTCCAGTGGAAAATCACATGGGACATTCATACGCGTTTGCAGGTTTGGCTTGGTTTCTGCAGCAGACTGGCTCAGGAGCGCTAGCACCAGAAAAGACTCATTCCTGGTTGCCGACGGATTTAGGAACCTGGGGTTTTATATTGGCGCTTGCAGCGCTACTATTGGCCATTCCTCTTGGCATCGCGGCGACATTGCTAGCTCCGAAGGTACGGCTGTGGTGGTTCCTACGGGATGTTAATGGCACCGCAAGCCAACTGATTTCGCTAACAAAATACGGAGAGCTGCTGGAGAAAGAGCCGCAATTTACTCTTCCGGAGACGCCAGCTTCGAGCTGCAGTTTCGCGCCGGTCATCGCCGAAGGAACGGGAAAAGGTCGCACGTCAGATAGTAAGGTTGGTTGAGAAATTGCGGAACAAGAAGCCGCCTCAGAACAACTGATGTCTATAAGGCTAATTTTGGTGGATAGCTTGGTCTAGGGGACCAGTTTGCGGCTCGCTATTCTCGTCCTCAAGCCGCAGGAGTGTGTAGCGGTCTACTGGGGGGCGCCCTGCCCTTTCGACTAATTTCTTGTGAAAGAATCCGCGCCACCGTTTCCCGATGAATTGTTCCGTCACCATGCGCTGCAGAATGCTTTGGCCAAAGTCTTCGCCGACCGTGCCAAAGATCATGGACGCTCCATCTGGCTGAAATTCAAATCTTCGGTGGATGGGTATTACTCCGATCAGCCTGCCACTCATATAGACGCGTTCTTCGTCTACCTTCGAGGCCTCAGCACGCTGCCAGGCCCGCTCCACTCCTTCGGCGTCGATGCGAAGGTCGGTGTTGCCTTCCACGACGCGAATCGTTGCCTTGTCGGTGTGAACGTAACGCAGGAACTTTTGGACCGACTTGAAGACCCTCGGACTGAGTTCCTCAATGACCGCGGTGAACCTCGAATCATCCTCGTCAGCGAAGCCGCTGACAATCTTTGCAGCCTCATCTGCGGCGTCTTTTAGTGGCGAATCGAATAGAGCTTGGCCCTTCGGGTCCAACTCCTCCAGCAAGAAGCCCATCGACCCATGCAAGAGTGCCGTGATATGAAGGTTTGAGAGCTCTTGGTTCCGTATCGGTCCAGCCGTAGCTACAGGCCGTTCCTGCTTCGTGCCCCAAACGTTCGTCAAGATGTCCTGAAACGATCCAACTGCATCGCTAGCGAAGCGCGCCTTGACTCCTTCGCTGCCAATCACCGGATCTCCGCCGAAGAAAAGCGCAACCCGAGCCTGCGTGTCGATATGCTCCCGCAGACGCGCGAGGCTCTCCTGCAACTCCTCGCGGCGTGATTCCAAACCGACGCGCGAGAGATAGTCCTGTGGGTCGAGTTGCGAAAGCATCGCGTCCAGAGCGGCGAGCTCGGCCGTTAGGCGTTCCTGGTCAAGCTTACGGATCATGCGTAGTGCAAACCGTTCACATAGTTCTCAGCATCTGTGTCGTCCCGAGAGAGCGCTAATGGTACCTCCAATAGTCCCTTCCACGACCAATCTCTTCGATGCGAAAAAAGGCCAAACCAGTACCGCGTCTGCATGACGACCACCCGAGGGCCAAACTCAAAACTCACAAAGTACGGGTCGCAAAAGAATCTCAGCTTCGCCCTAAGTGGTTGGAAAACATCCGGATTGGCCGCCACCATCGCTTGAAGATGTGCTGGAGTGGGGCAGCTTGGCGGTGCGTTGCAGAATGTAACTAAGTCCACATCTCTCGGGTCTCGCCCCTCGATCCGTTCAATGGCTTCGAGATAACTTCCAGAGACCCACTGAAATCCGTTCGTAAATCCAAGCGCGGCCAACTGCCGCCGATAATCCAGCAAACCCCTCAAAATCGTCACACGAACAGCAGAGGTGCAAAAGACCCTAGCCAATTCTGTCAGTGAGCAAGGATATGGGCTCATCGCGCCCAGCGTCTTGGGATCGGCGCCCACAAAAGGTGGCAAAAGGCCGGACGCATTCAACGGCGGAATGGCTGGCGGAGATGCTGATGGCGGAGCTGGGGTAGCCATAACTCAGAAAACATCCTTTGTCTAAGTGGATAGCCGTGTCAGGACTTAACCATCTTGATGACCCCTAGCAGTTCTGTGAAGTGAATCTGGGCTTGTTGAGGCGAATAAAGCAATACTCCTTCGGTGTCGGCGAAGTCCACCTCAGTTTTCGCGTGCCTCTCGCTGCACGGCATGCCACGCATCCATCGCCGCTGGCCTCTGCGCTTCGGCAAGTTCTTTCCACTGCGAGGATTGGTCGGGAGTCATGCCGAGTTGCGCAAATGTGACTGGCTTCTTCACTTCCGAACCGAACATAGACTTCGTCGCTAGCGATGTCTGAGAACGGTTTTTGCCATAGTCGCCCTGCGTAGCAATCTCGCCCTTCTTCTGGCCTTCGGCAATCAGTTCGCCGGCGCGGCGGCTCGCGCGGATGCGAACGTCCATGGCGCGCAATTCCGATCCCTCCGAAATGAGCAGGAACACGAACACGAGCAGGAAAAAGTACTCTGCGGCGCAACTCGCGCATAATTTCTTTCGAAAAATCTCTGCCGGCGCGCTTCAAATCTGCGGGCTCGCCGGATCCCTGGAACGTCGGGCGCGCCCGTCGCGAGGCCTTTGACTTTTCTGGACTTGGCGAATAATATACGTGGGTCCCCACGGAAAATCAGAGTTATTCTCGGAGGCAGCCATGAGTTCATCATTGCTTCGGTCTCGCTTTGTGCGATTGTTGATGCCGCTACCATTGACCTTCTTCTGCCTAGTCTCACATGCGCAGACATTGGAGCAGTTTTCGGACCACGATGGCGCGCAGTACGTGCTTTTTGACGCTCCTAATTCCATAAATACACAACCGGTCGCCATCAATAACCACCGGGAGGTCGCGGGGAAATTCATCGACCAGAACAACAGGTCTCATGGATTCCTGCGCGAGAGGCGAGGGAATTTCATCCTATTCGATGCACCTAATGCTGGTGACACCTCGGTAATCTGCATCAACGACCATGGCGACGTCGCGGGCATCTTGTTTGACGCGACGCAGAACAATAGGGTCCGTGGCTTCATCCGCCGCCGGGAGGGCGATTTCGTCGTATTTGATGGCCCGAACTCTTCGCAACTCTCCTCTATCGTCGGCATCAACGACCGTGGCGTTGTAACGGGAAGCTTCTTAGACACGGCGAACTCTACAACAAAATCGCGGGGATATATTCGGCAAGAGGACGGAAACTTCATAATTTTCGACCCCCCGAATTCAGGACTGACACTGGTCTCCGCCATTAACGACGAAGGCGACGTCGCTGGGATTCTCATAGATATTGCACTCAGCCCACAGAAGCCTCGCGCTTTCGTGCGATTCGCCGCGGGAGATGTAGTAGTTTTTGACGCTCCGAATGCATCGCAAACAACAGTCTGCAGCTCAGGGATCAATAAGCGCGGCGACGTCGCAGGCAATTTCAACGACGCCAGCGAAAGCGGCAAGGTCCGCGAGTACGTCCGACTGAGAAACGGGGAGTTCGACGTCTACGACATTCCGAATGCAACCGAAGGCAGCGGTTGTGTGGGCATTAATGACCGATTAGAAGTAGCTGGGCAATGGTCCGACGCGACCACGACTCACGGATTTGTACGAGAAAGGGATGGAGACTTGATTCTTTTTGACGTCCCCAATGCCGTGCCTGGGGACAATGCCACGTCCGTTCAAGCTATCAACGACGCCGGCGATACTACCGGAAACACCACTCAACCCACTCCTTCGGGTATCAAGAACCGTGGCTTTGTTCGCATTTCTCCGTGATCTAGTCCAGCGCCACACCGGCGGCTGGTTCACCTTTATCGTGACGATTCGGCAAGACTTCCAGCCATTCCGTGCCATTGAAACTCTGGATACTCTGCCATTCGCGCCGCGGCACTGGCGTCAGACTGCCAAACCAGTCGCGCGGATCCGCGCCGCATTCTTCGGCGACTTGGACTAGTTGACGCGCTGTCTTGGTGGAGATGTGTGCCTGAATCCGAATTGCTGTCCAATTTAGTGGCGCAGAAGACGGCGCCACGCCTATCCGTACGGCGAATAGACCATTTAAATACATCTCGCGCAAGTTCCACGGATTCTCGCCCACAGACTTTTTCCAGAAAAACCTCACCGTGCGTTCCCAACAGGCAGTTGCGGCGGACTAAATCCGCGGCGCGAGACATCAACGAAGCCGCTACGCCAGATAGTAGGGAATCGAATCATCGCGGTGTAGTGCCACACTAGGCTCATGTCAGTGGACGGTTGCGTTTTCCGCAATGCGCATTGCATTGAACGCTTCGACTCCCACTTCTTGAATGCGAACGGTGTTCGCTGCGCAGAGAAGCTCGATCGCGAGGTCATGCCGCATTAAGTTCTGGTCCGCTAGGTTGAGCGCGTTCCATGTTTTCCGCGGTACGGATCGCAGGCAATTCTCGGTGAGCGCTTCGGCAAACGCAACGAAATCATCTGGCATTTCTCCGCTGAAATGTTTACGAACAATGTAGTCGATGAGGAAAAATGCGTCTTCGGGACCGAGTATCTGCATTGGCTTCGGCGGATCCGTTATCGGGAAGGCGGAACCAACATACCGTTTGGCGTGTTCGTTTATCTTTTCCTGGACCTGCGGATAGTAGCTCGAAAATGCCGGTTTCGCCGGCGTTGGTGACCCTCCGATGAATTTCCCTTTCCCATAAAATTCGGGCTGGTGTGCAAGGTTCAGTATGGGCCGGTAAGGAACTTTGAGAGTGTCAGCGATTTCGCGGCCGCTGTACAAACCTGTGCGAACCATCGCTTCGACTTCCTTGCGCTTGCCGCGGAAGGGATCCTGGACAACTTTTCGGCGGATGTGATGTTCTCTCCCGATTCTTTTGACGGCACGCAAGGAGCAATGCAAGGTGCGCGCCACAAGCTCTCTATCCATGTTCGCGCGCAAGAGCTTGAGGATTTGCTGGGTGGGAATTGGTGGCTTTGATGGCAGGCCCATGCGGCGAAAGGCCAAAGAGACCGTGTTTCTGGTCAAATGCAGAATTCTGGAAATCGCCGTTGCCCCGCAGCCTTTGGAACGCAACGTTTTAATTTGCCGCAATTCCTGCGAGCTCAGATGCCAGCGGATTTTTGGGGTTTCTTTCTTCATGCGCCACGCTTTCGATAGGCAACCGCTCGCTGCAGTGTCGCCAACGCCACACCGAAAGCTTTGGCCACAGCGAGCCATCTTTCGCCGCGACGAAGCGCTTCTGTAGCTTGCTCGATTTGTACCGCCGATAATTTCGTCCAATGGCGGCGGTTCTCGAAATCGCCAAGCGAACGACGAATCGCGTGCACGGTGTCGTAGTCAATTGAAAACTCGCGTTGGATGTCGGCACTTCGTCTGCCTGCCCGGACCGCGGCGTTTATCTGCGCTCTAAGATCCGGCGTGAACCGGCGTCCGCGCCCGCGCCGCTTGACATAGGCCCCGCCGATCTTTTTCGAAAGTTGCATAATGACGCCAATTCGAACCGGCAGTGTAGTGCGAATCTGCCGCTGCGACCAGCCCGCGCGCAATCGCGTGATAACAGCCAATTTGAGTTCCGCAGCGGTATGGTCGCCGATGTTGCCAGGCTCAGGCATAAGACTGGACCTCGCATTGTTCTTTGTAGGCAACGACGCGCTTCCGCAACGTCGAACGCGGCATCTTGACGTCACGCGCGACGCTACAGCATGATTCTCCGTTTTCTAACCGCGTAAGAATGCTCTGCCACTCCTCGAGAGGAAAGACTCGACGCTTCCTGTACGGGACGTGCGTCAATAGAGTTTTGCAGCCGACTCCCATTTTGCGGGCCGCGCCGCGCCACGAGTGGCCCGCCTTTAGGAGATCCGTCGCCTTCTCGATTTTTGGGGCGTTCAATCTCCTGGTCGTGAATTTCTGTTTGAACGGCGGCGCGGCCCGGCGAATCTGTCGGACAACCTTCCGCGCTATTCCGAATTTGTTGCGGATGTCCCTGTAGGAGAGCGCGCCGCTTCGGAGCCCTGCGAGAATAAGTTTCTTTAGGTAAGGCGAGACATTTTCAACTTTGACGAAGCGGCCGATCCGCAAACTATTTTTGGATAGCCGGGAATAGAGAACATCGAACGCGATCAACGTGGCAACGCTGAACGCATCGCCGCGCGCGGCAAGCTGGTTGCGAAGACTGTCCGGCGACTCGCCGGAGCGGACAAGTGCGACCAACGAATGCGCTTCATGCACCGCATTACCCCGCAAGCCGACTAAAGAAAACATTCTTTGCCCGTTCGTCCGCTTGAGGTGCGGTGGTGGTCTGGTCAAACATCGTGGAATCTGCTCCCCAAACTCTACGTGGAGCTGCTTGTTCCGTCCGCGTGCACGACCTTGGATCTTCCCAAAGGTGTGTTATCGAGCTGGCCGGCGACAGGCGCACTTGGTGCGGACTGACCTGGCTGTGAGTACTTGGCGACCGGCGAAGTTACCTGCAGCGGATTGCCCGCGGCCGTCGCTTCCACTTGCACGCTGACCCCTGGCGTAACTGGGTTGCGAAAATCCGGTTGCTGATAATTTGGCATGGCTTCTCCTATGTCACTGTGCGGTGACTGAAACGATTTGGCCCCACGGAATAAATTGCTCGACTCCGGTCGAATTCAAAAACCAGAGGCCGCCTTGCATAAAGATGTTTCGCAGCGCCAATCCGAAATCCATCGGCACACCAGTGCTTGGCGTCGGGATCGGCACGGTTACCTGTGAGGTCGTTGACGGCAGCGTGCTGACGTACGTAACCGTGAAAGTTGAAGCTGCCATTGATTTACACCATTCCTGGTGCTTCTGCGTCGTCGGAAAACAGTTTCGCAAATTCGGGCGGCACATTCGGGGCGACCGGAATTTGGGGCGCGCCAGTGCGCGGAACTGCGGTGAGACCTGGAGGCGTCGGCGCTACTCCGGAAACGGCGCTCGGCTGCAGAGTGTTGCCGAACATTTTTAGGAAGGCCGCGCGCACGGCAGTTTCGAGAGCTGACGGCGCCGTACCATTCGTCGCTTTGTTCATGGCGTCGGTAGCCGTTTTCTCGGCATCGTCGGCTTCCTTTGCGGCCTGCGCGCACTTTGCGCAGTGCTCGGCATAATCCGCATGCTCGTCGTTCATCGCGCTGTGCTGTTCAAGGAATGTGTCGAGCAATTCGCTTAACTGGTCCAAGTCGAGTTGCTTTAGGTCGGACTTCGCCGCCTTGACCATGCCGGTACATTTTTGAATTCCATCCGCCATCGCGCCGTGATGCTGAGCCTTGCGCACGTGATGTTCGGCCTCGCGAGCGAGGTGCTTATGATCTAAATTCATTTCGTTCCTCCTTGAAACTGGACGGGAGAGGGAGAGCTAGAAGCCGCGCGATTGCCAATCGCTTCTCCCTCTCTAAAGTGGCGAATCACCGTCAAGGTCAGTCAACCCTATGAGCTTGGCCAAGGCGTCTTCCACGTACATGACGCCGTCCGTCTCTTCAATGCCGCGCCATACCCGGCGCGGGGGTCCAGCGTTCACAAATCTATCGTTCTGATTTTTTTCTAGAACAGCGCCGACCGGATCGGCAACAAGCGCTTTGTCGAAGGCTTCGCCACCGACGTCGCCCTCCAACTCCACCATTACGTCGGAATGTCCGTACACCAGTTCGGTGAGAAAGTTGACTTCCATTATGTCCTCCGTCAGCGAATGAGCTTCAACTCCTGCAACTTCTCTGCGCGCCCGCGCAATGACGCATTACGACGGGTGTACGCTTCCCGTACGACGCCTTCGCTTCGCGCATGTTCAAAAGCGGATGAACGCTCGGCAGCCCTGGCATTCTCAAATGCTGCCTCGGCGGCGGCACACTCCGCGTTGATTTGCTTGAGCTCTTCTTCCGGCGTGAGTGGCGGCGCGGGCTCGAACTCAGCGAGGGATTTTGTGAACCAGTTCACGTGAAAACTGTCTCGAAAAAAGCAGCCATATAAAAGGGGAAAAATCAGGAGTGTTTACGTTCTAAAGGTTAGCGCCATGCGTGCCTGTTCTGAGTCGGTGCCCGCGTCGCGCGGCTGCACTCAAGCTCTGCCCCTTGTGAAAGAACGAACCCCGAATCGGATTTCCCGGCGGGGTTTTTTCTTTGCTCGCACCATTCTCAACCATCGGCTAATATCTTCCGCATGATGTCATACCTTGATGATCTCAAGTATGCGCGGAAGGCGCTCGTTCGCGAGTATCAACGAAAGGTTGGCCAAGCAGCGAACGCGGCCGAAGCTATTGCCTTGCGTCAGCTCCAGTTCCGCGAACTTGAAATTCGCGACGAGGAAATCGAGTTTGAAATAAGCCGCTCCATTTTGCTGGAGGCAAAAGACCTCGACGTTGACATCCCTGACCCACATGACAAAGAGTCGTGGATACTGAGCAGCTTCGAAGTCCCGTATCTCACGACGACCGCCCGTTCCCGCCTCCGAAAACTCATTGACGAAGAGAAAACGCGGCGCTTCGAGGCAAAGACGCGGTGGGTCACAAAGTTTGTTCTTCCGCTCATGGCCGCTCTCGTCGGTATCATCGGGGCGCTTACGGGACTCGTTGCCGTGCTCCAACATAAAAAATGAGTGAACGGAAATAACACGGATGGCTGTATGAAAAAAACACCACAACAACCACTTGCATGTGGTGCATCCAACGGCTACCGTTATGCGTGGGAACACCGGGATGAACAGGCAATGAGCAATCCAAACCCCAAGACCGCCCATCTCGCACCGCCTTGGCCGAAGGGAGTTTCTGGAAATCCACTGGGCCGAAGGAAGCGGCCGCTCAGTGACCGCTATTCGCAATTGTTGGAGGATAAGCTTCCAGAAGAATTGCGGAAACCGTTGAAGTTACCAGTTGGCGCGCTATGGGGCGATGCCATTGCGCTAGTAGCGGCGCGCACGGCTTTGAAGAGCAGTGAAGTTGGGGTCCTACAGCGAAAAGAGATTGCCGATCGCATCGAAGGAAAAGCCGCTGCGCGGTTTGAGGTTGCTGGCGGTGGGAATGGCATGGGCGAATTCATTGTGACGTATTTGAACGCAATCCCCGCTGAGCTGGACGCTACGAAAATCATCGATGTCACGCCTAACGATGAGAAGCAATTGCCTGCTGGTGAACCCGAAGAAGGATCCGAGTAAACCCCCCGCGGGAAGCGTCGAACGCACAACAGATGTGAAACTGCCTATAAATCTACAGTGTTTATGCGGGTGTTTGTGTGACCGCTGCTTACCCCAAGCAGCGGTCACATCGCGTTGCGGGCACGCCGGAGTGCTGCGCGGCAGAATGAATGGCCACGCTGCACATTGGCGCGCGTGGAACGCTTGCTGTAGTGGCAAGCAGCGCAACGTACAGCCACACAGAGAGACGAACGGCGTTGACCTGACCCAAGTGCGCTTCGATCCCCATGCTCTCAAAAGAAGGGAAGCGATAGTCAGGTGCACACTCATAACTTTTAGCACGAAGGTAGGGGCAGGCTTCCTTCTGCCGTCTCGAGGTTTTGGGGGCAGTTTTCGGGATTTTGTATCGGATCATCAAACGCATGCCATGTTGGTTCGTCTTGGCCGACGTAGAAGAGCTCACTACCGGAATCGAAAACCAGAACGAGAGAACCGTCGTCCTCCCAAACGATTTCTCGGCAGGCGGAGTCGGTCTTAGCTTCGTCGGCTATTTCTTGGAGGTCAGCGATCGTGAAGGGCTCTTGCTTGGTGAGTTCTGTGGGCTCAAGGTGTTTTCGAACCCGAGAGATGGTGTGGTTGTAGTAGCGTTCAGCCGCGCGCCAATCGATTCCTTGGACTTTGGATTTGCGCTTGAACCATTTGTAGATGGGATCCAGGTCGGGTTTGGTTTGACCTTTATGCCATCCCCATCCCGAGAGTTGGCCGGAGATGTGCTGTTCGAGTTGCGTGAGCAGCTCTATCGTTTCCTGGGGGAGTGTGTTCCCCTCCGAGAGGGTATCCGGAATGCATTCGGAGTTAGAATCCGGGTGCAACTCTAGAATTGCGGGTTTAGCAGGGTCCAGTTGCGGGTTTCCGGTTTGTGAGTTGCGGGTTTCGGCCTCCTCAGTTGCGGGTTTCTCTTCCGAAACAGGCAACTCTACAGTTGCGGGTTTACTTGGAGAAAGGGGCAACTCTAGCGTTGCGGGTTTCTCTTTCTCTTTTGGCCAAGGGAAACGACTATCTTCGACGCAGATTCGGTAGACGACAGCCAGGCCTCGGCCGCCTTGAGCGTGCGCCACAATTTCAAGCAGCCGTCTTGCGATGAGTCGATCGGCGATTTTGTTGACGGCTTGGCGCGAACTGACACCGCAGGCGAGCATCAACTTCTCATTACCCGGGTGGGGATAGTTTTCGATGCTCGGGAACGTTCTGACCTGGAACGCAGCGAGGGTTAGCAGGAAAATTCGCTCCGTGGGGGTCAACGTCGGTTCACAAACCTGGCAGACACCCTGCAGGAGCTGCGTCTGATTCAAGTATTTCTGACGCGGATCGCTTTCGCTCTTGACAGAGCAATTCTTTGGCGGTAATTTCGGCATCCTTGTTGATCCTTTCTTCCTTGAGGGGAGAAACAGCTTCACTGGCGCCACGGCTTTGCGGGCTGTGGCGCCGGTTTCATTTCTAGGCTCTAACTTTCCTCTGCAATTCCAGCTCGGCGGCGTGGCGCATGAATTCGCTCATGGACCGGCGTTCTCTCTTGGCGCGGTCGCGAATCTTCCGGAGTAAGTCAGCTTTGATCCGAAGTTGGAACAGCGGAGCTGCGGTCTCGGCGTTCTTCATAGTTCCTCCATCAGTACTAAGCCTTAATCGAAAAAACCACCACGCGCAACTAAGAAAACTAATCATTTTTCTTAGTTGCGCGTTTTTCTGTTGACGTGAGTAAACGTAGTAGTAGTAGTATGTGAAAAGTTCCGGCTGACACTGAGCAGAGTTGCATAGCTCGACATTCAGCCCCTACCCAAAAGGGGCGAGCTATGCGACCACGAATCAATCCCGATAAAGATTATTTCACTCCCGAAGCGGCGCGGTTAGTTGGCCGAAGTCCGCGAAGTCTCGAAACTTGGAGACGCTGCGGCACTTATCCGCTGCTGGTCTGGCGACGCGTTAAGCACAAAATAGTTTACCGCGGCACGGACCTTCTGAAATTCCTGTCCAGCAAGGATCCCGTTGGCAACGACCAATGCGCCAACGCACCTCTAGCGACTCTTCCGAGAAAATCTAGCGTTGCTCCAAAGGCCAAGCGCCGTCGGGGTGTGCGATGAGTGTCTACGATTACAAATTTCACCCCCTCGCCGCACTATTCCCAAGTTTGTCTGCGGATGAATTTAAGAAACTAAAAGACGATATTCAGGCTCACGGCCAGCAAGAACCCATTGTGCTCTCGCAGGATGGCTCGGTTCTGCTTGATGGCCGTCACCGTTTGCGCGTCTGCAAAGAGCTCGGAATCCAGCCCAGGTCCGACCGGTTTTGTGCCACTCCTCAGATAACCGAAGCGGATTTTATTTGGAGCCGAAATGTTCTGCGCCGTCATCTCACCGATGACCAGAGAGCCGCAATCGGCAACAAGTGGGCCGACACAATCCGCGAAGCGGCCAAGCAACGGATGAAGGACGGCGCCAAGGGTTTGGCGAATCCGCCAAACCCTGTTCACACCCGGGAGGAAGTCGCCAAAAAAGCAGGAGTCAGTACACATAAGGTCCGTCAGGTGGAAACGGTCGCCAAGCATGCTCCGGGACTGCTCCCAAGGGTCGAGTCCGGGGACATGAAGTTGAAAGACGCGGTGAGAACAATTAATCAACCCGCGCGGCCGTCGCTTGAGCAGTTACGCGAAGAAAAAGAAAGACTCAAACAGCAGGAAACCGAGAACCAAATCGAGAGCCACGCGCGGTTTCAGAAACAAAAAAAGCAACATTGCCTTAGTCAAGTTCATCAAACTTTTGATTATCTTGTGAAATTTTGGCCGAAAGATCTCGATCTTGCTCCCGCGATAAAACTTCTACGGACTAGCGCCGACAACCTAGAAGCCTTTCAAAAAAAGAGAACTGCAGACCAAAAAATCAAGTCTGGGAAGCTGCAAAAGAAAATTCAGGCAATCAGCGTTGGGGTTGGTGCGCGATGAAAGCGATGAATATCATGTTGAGCTTCGATTTGGACGAATGGGTCCTCTTTCGGGAACTAGTGCAGGGTTTATTGCAATGCGAGGATTTGCTAAAACATCCCGACGACGATCCGGTCAATTCAGCCACACGAAGCCTGATTGAAAGGGCTTATCACAGCGGTTCGCTATATCCAACACCTGGTGACCGCGTGTGGAATATTATCCACCGCGCGGTGGAATTGGCAGCCGTTGAAGTGTCGAGATAGAAAAAGCAGAATTTGATGGCAACCGCCTCCAAACTCGAAATTGCGCCGGTCATGAAACCGGAGGATATTTTGACGCCTGAGGAGCTGGCCGACCGTTTGAAAGTCGGCGTTTCTTGGGTATTCGAGCAAACGCGTTCGCGCGCCGCGATCCGCAACAAGAATCCTCTCCCTTGCCATCGGATGGGAAAATATTTGCGCTTCCACTGGCCAGAGGTTTCGCAGTGGCTCATCCAAAACAAATAGGCTGAAAAATGACCGCTTGACAATGCCCATGCCTAGCGCTAGCCTATGCCTAGCGGTAGGGACTAGGAGGCTGCATGAGAAAGCGGAAGAGCTATGAAGATAAGTACGGGGAAAAAGAAGGTGGCGCAATGTATGAGCGGTTGCAGCGGGAGGCGGCTTTAGCATCCGCGCACGCGCGCCACAAGAAAGCCATCGCCAAGAAAAACCCAGCGGCGGTAGAACTTGGTGCGAAGGGCGGCACGGCGAGAGCAAGAAATCTGAGCAAAGAAGAACTGAGCAAAATCGGGCGAGCAGGCGCGGTGAAGCGTTGGGGCTCCAAAGCCAAGAAAGGCGGCAAATCGTGAGCCAACGAGGATTTGTATTCCGGAAGGGCGCGAGCTGGTTCCTGCGGTATCGAACCGACTTCCAAATCGACGGCAAGATCATCCGCAAACAAAAATGCGAAAAACTTGCGGAGTACGGCGACCGCTATCGTTCGATCGGCGACCTTGATGATTTGGTAGCAGAGAAGATGGCCGGCGTCCGCCAAGCTGCCAAGTGCCCCCACTCTTCCGATTCATTCGAGAGCTACGTTGAGGAAGTCTATTTGCCCTTCGTCCTGCGCAAGAAAAAACCTTCCACCTACAGCGGCTATAAAACCTACTGGGAACGCTACATCAAACCGAGAGTAGAGAAGTACGCTCTTCGCGACTTCACTGTTGCCGTCGTGGCTGGTCTGCTCAAGGATATTGCCGCCATGCACAAGCTCAATACCGACACGGTTACTAAAATTCGGTCAGTCTTGTCCGGAATTTTCAGTTACGCCATGAGTGAAGGCCATTTTCCTGCGCGCTCGGCTGCTGATAACCCCGCGTCGAGGGCTCGCATTCCTGAAACTGCTACTGAACCTGAGACTACCGTCGCCGCTACTTTCGAGGACGTACAGGCGATTCTTGCAGCGCTGAAAGAGATGCCCCTAGAACGTGCCGCGGTCGCGCTGGCTGCGTTCACTGGCGCTCGCCCCTCAGAGCTAAGGGGTCTGCGTTGGGAGGAATGGGACAGGGCGAAGCAGCATATTGCAGTGAATCGTGCCGTCTGGCATGCCATCGTGGGGACCACGAAGACGGAACAGAGCGTGCGGTACGTCACCGTCACTGCTGAGTTGCGGGAAATTCTGCTTGCACTTTGGAATGCGCAAGGCTCGCCGCTACGCGGTTATATCTTGGCCGGTAAGAAAGAGAAGAAGCCGGTCAACCTCGACAACATGAGCAAGCGGTCGATCATTCCGGCTTTGTCCCGTTGCGCGATTTGCAAAGAGGCGGAGTTCGCAGAGCACAAAGAGCACGAGTTTCAGCCAGACGATACGCTGCCGCGTTGGTATGGTTTCTATTCGCTTCGCCGGTTTCACGCCACACAGGTTCGAATGGAATCAGACAGCAGCGAGACCGCTGCGAAGGCTTTGGGCAACACAAAGGACGTTTGCGACAAGCATTACATCAAGCCAAAAGCGGTGCTGCCAGACGTGCGCAGAGCGGTGAATGGTGCTTTTACAGGCTTGATTCAATAACTTAGCGCCTAAGATTTGTGCAACCGGTGTGCAACGGATTCAATCAGCGGGCCATGTAAGTCATTGAAAAGATGGCGGGGACGACGAGACTCGAACTCGCGACCTCTGCCGTGACAGGGCAGCGTTCTAACCAACTGAACTACGTCCCCGCTGAGGGTGAATCGTCACATGGTGGGCACTGAAGGATTTGAACCTTCGACCTTTCGGGTGTAAACCGAACGCTCTAACCGCTGAGCTAAGCGCCCAACTAATTCATCGTACAGGAAGCCGCGAAAAGCGTCAACGAGCGGGGAAATAGGCGCGAATTATTTTTGTAAGTCTCCTCTCCAATAGTTGCGTGGATTGCCGAGTCGGGGCGGGGGGCGCAGTCCGCGGCGGCGGACGCCCCTACAAGAGCTAGGTTGAGGGCAAATTTCAAGACGAATTGAGGGGGTTCCTTGCACTTTGTTCACGCAGCCAGTAAACTCACTCTCTTGCTTTTACGCAAAGGAAACACTCTGAGATGCTTCTCGTCCGGGATTATGTGGCGCACATGGCCGGTGAAGTCGTAAAACGGCTGGTGGAAGGCGGCTTGATCGAGACCAAGGCGGGGGACGCGGTGACGAACCGCGTGCGGCAGCGCATGGTGGAAGAGCTTACGGTCGAGGACCGCATCAATGACGAAGTGCGGCAAATTTTGCTGGACCACCAAGATGAAATGCGGCGGACGGGCGTCTCGTACCAGGAGATGTACAAGAAGGTGAAGCAGCAATTGGCGAGGGACCGCAAGTTGATCCTTCGGTAGAAAATGGAAAGTGCGAACGGGAAAGTGGAAATCAGAAGTTGGAAAATGGAAAAGCGACATTGGGGAAGGGAATTAGAGAATAGAAATTGGGAAGTGGTGGGATTCGCAGCGGCCGTGGACGCGGTCGCGCGGAGTGACGGGGAAGAGGAAGGATGAGACTTAGCCGGGAAAAGATTGTGAGATTGTCGCACCAGATTACCGACGTGCTGGTGGCGAGCGAGGAAGTGGAATTCGTGGACGACCGCGACACCATCCGGCAGCAGGTGGTGCAGATTCTGACGGCGATGCTGAAAGATGAAGAGAAGATTGAATTGGAAGTGACCAAGCGGATCACCTCGCAGAAGAAAGAAATCCTCGAAGGCAGCGAAGAGTGGGACGTCCTGCACAAAAAGTATTACGCCGATGAGCTCCGGCGGATGGGGATTGCGGCGGCGCCGGATGACCGGGAGCGGCGATCCTGAAAAGACGGTTGAAGGTTGAATGTTCAAGGTTGAAAGGTTAGGACATCCCGTTCCGCAGCCTGCGACTCTTGCTCTCCGCAAGTAGTTGATGCTTCTTGAGTTCCGGCCACAGTTAAAGTGTTTCTTTAAGAATCTCACCGGGTACCCCCTACCCACCCCCCATTACATGGATGAATATCAAAACAAAGGGGATAGAAAATGGGCAATTCATAACTCATTGAAAACAAATGGGGGGATTCCGTTTGTCCAACGGCAGGAAAAGGGATCGGGGGCCGAGAGTTAAAGTAATACTTTAGGAATTGGCGCGTCCGATCCCCAGGCATCCGGCATTTTTGAGAAAGAGTGTGAAAACGGTTGATGGGAAACGAGTTGCGAAACACTCTTTGGTCAAAGAGCGAAAAGAGTGAGTGAAGAGTGAGGAAAAAACGGAGGGGGGCCCCCCTATGATTTTCGTAAGAATGTGAGGGGTAAGGAGTTAGTGGGTGGGGGGTTGCTAAGAATGTGTGGGGAGAGGAGTTAGCGGCGGGCGCTAACGTACACTTGCGGCGATGAGAATCGACGTACACGGGAGAGGATAGCATGGGAGTGGCGACAGGCTAAGTGAAATGCAGGGAATGGGGAAAATTGGGGATCGAATGGTTGGGGAGGAGGGGTTAACGGTTTGCGGTGGCTTGTTCGAGTAGCTGCGGCTTGGCGGTGCCGTCGAAATAGGCTCGGGCTTTGGACCAGACTTTGTCGGCTACCAGGCGGCCTAATTGGCGACCGGCCAGGTCGGCGCGGGCGAAATGGATGCCGCCGTAGCGGCGGGACATTGCGGCCTCGTCGGCGGCTTCGGTGAAGGTTTCCCATTTTAGGGTGACGGGTTTTGCTGGCGTTACGCCGGGCTCGATCTTCGAGCTGCCAGCGGGCAAGGTGATGGACTCGCCGAAATGGTCGCTACCGGTCCAGAGTGTGAGTATCCGGGCGGCTGCGGCGCTGTAGGTGCTGTGGCCGGAGACGTAGTCGGGGAACGGCGGAGTCGGAAACGTCGCTAGTTGGTAGGGCAGCCACTGGGAGCCGTCCATTTCGACGGTGCCTTTGCCGGGCCCACCCCATGCGCGGATCTTCTTTCCGCGATACAGGAGCGAGATTGCCGTGATGGGGCGAACGGAATCATAGGCTCGCTTGGCGTCCCACGCCGCGATTCCCGCGTCCAGCATGGCGTTGCTGAGCGCGAAGAGCATTTTCACGTCGTCGTCCAGCGAGTGATGATCTCGCGCGGAAATAAACTGCGCGAAGCGCAACCAGTGCCCCGGAGGTTGCTCCGTATACGGGCCATCGGACCAGTATTCCGCAATCATTTTTTGGCGATCGGTCAACCCCGCGCTGAGGGCGATCAATTCGTCGGCCTGCTGTTGGTATTCCGCCGAGCCGAATTCTGCCGGTGCCGGGCCCAATGCGTCGCGAAACTCTTCGCCCTTTGAGAGCGCAAACGGGGTGACGAAACACCATTGCGCCCCGACGAATCGTTGCGTCATGAAGTCGCCTGTCGGATTAATATAGGCCAAGGGCTGCCAGTGGTTCGCGTCGGTTGGCGCAGCCCGCGCGGGGACTGGTACAGGAGTGTTTACGGCAGCATAGCCGCTCCAATCCGAGTACGGCCCTTGCGCCAGATCGCCAAGTTGGTTCGATTTGTCGTGGTGGCGGAATTCCAGCACGGCGGCGCAGGCCACATTGCCGATCCCGGCTGGCGTCTCGATGTCCGTGGAATGGTCGTTCGGGTCGTATCCCAGTTGCCTCATCAACGGGACGTACACAGAATCCGTGTCGACAGGCAGCACGTCCTCCAGCGCCCGAAACGCAGCGTAGCTGATGGCCTTCTCCTTGTTTGCTGCGGTTCGCTCGGGGGCCGGTCTCCGAAGCGCTTCGCGCACTTGGGTCCCCACAGCGCGCTCATCATACGCCGCCCAAGCGTCGTACATGCAGGTATGTACAATAGCCAAAGCCCGGGACACCATTGGCGCCCCCAACCTCGCATCCTGAACACCCTGCAGCGCAGCGTTGCTCCAGCAGATCGCAATATCTGGTGGCTCGGAAAGAGCGGCATTCGCTTGGGTTGAGAGATACAAACAGCAAGTGGCTAGCCGCAGACCTCGGGGGAACCTTGCGATACTGCGAGAGGGGTTATGCATGAATAGGCGATACAGCTACTCTGTGACCGTGACTTGGATTATGTTCGACTTAACGGTTCCTTTGCCAAGCTGTGGGGGGATGCTGCGCATTACCTGCACTGTGTATTTCCCGGGGTGGCTAATGTCATACAGCTTGCTAATTATCGCTCCGTCTTTCAAGGACTCGCCTGGCCCAAGGGTCCATGAGACCCTGCTCCTTGAAACAAGTATTTTCCGTTGCTTAATTTTTTGTCCGTAATCCGTGTCTGGAACTTCCCGGCCCTGGCTGTCGAGAACTTTTATCGAATATTCGGACTCCGCTTGCGGCAGATCGCCCGGAGCCTTCGAGAGAGCAATCTCCCGGTTCGACGTGTTGGTTAGGGTGATTTGCAGAAGGACTTCGGCGCCTGCTTTGAAAGGTTCGTGTTCGGTGTTAATCACTATGGAGAAAGGGAGTTGCGAAGGCTGGCCCGGGGGCGCGGCGAAAGCAGTCGCGGCTGATACACAGAGAAAAAAAGCAAAAAAACTCCTCATGAAAGCTCCTTAGGGGCAAGGTGTAAGCGTGTTGTGCAGGTTGCTGGCCCACGTCGGATAGGCGCTGCCTGGCGTAAACAGGTTAGTGCTTAACGTGCTATCAGAGGCCACGCTCCAAGTTTGTGTCGTTGTGTTTTGGACCCCGTCAGCGAAGAACTGCCATTGCATGGAGCCCATAGGAACGTAAATATCGTTTGCAATGCCAGGTCTCCACATAAGATACATTTGGGCCACAAAGTTCCATGTGACTTGGGTGTCCACGGACGGTAGTGGCTGGAGTGGGCTATCGTTGGTGCCCGGGGCAGTTGAATACGGAAACAAGTTGTCGAGCCCTGGCGTTTCCACAACGTTTTTGGTGCCGCTGCTGGAAACGCAAGCGACGTTACTCTTCGTGATTACCTGGACCCATATGAAAACGCCGGGATAACCAAGAGGAGTGTACGCCGACTTCGAGAAGCTGACGCCCGGCGTAGTTGATGGGTCACCAACCTCTATGGCAGGGCCGGAGGTGATTTGAATGCTTCCTAGCGGGCGTGTCGAGATAAGTGGCGAAGTCACGCCTGCGACGGTTAAGAAAGCCTGAGCAGTGGCGGTTTGAGGATTATTTTGGTTGTCCAAATATTTCAGTGTAAACGTGACAGTGTTTGGAGTATTTGCGGCGGTTGGGACCGTCCAATAGTAGGTTATCTCCCGCTGGCCGAGCTGAGTTGTGGACAAGGGTACGGGGCCGCCGCTGGAAGAGTCGGCCGCCCAAGTGAAGTTGGAGATGGCGGTTGCGGGGCTTGAGCTGGTTCCCGGGATGGTCCACGATTGGGTTGGTTTTGAGGCCCCGGAAGGCAGGGTATAGGAACCGTACAGGATAATTTGCTGTCCCGCGACTACGTTCTGCGGGTTGCTGCTGTTATTTGTAATGTTCGTCCCGTTAGGGCCGCCGAGCAGAATCGTTGGCGTGACGCTTCCGCCGCCGGAGCCGCCAACGCGGACATTTATGGGACATACAGGGGCTGGTGTACAGAAGCTTGGAATATATGCCGCTTCATAGTACAAATCTTCGGCGCCGACAGTGAAGGAGCCGGGACTCACCCCGGTCACGAGACCAACGTTGACCGTTGCGATGCTCGTCGAGGAGGTGCCCCAGCTACTATTGCTGTTATTGTTGATTTCAGCGCCAGTATTCCATTGCTCATAGAAGATCTCTTGGGCCGACGCGCCTGCGCCAATGACGATGGGGACGACCTCAATCGAGCTGCCAACGACGCCATTGCAGCTGATGCATGTAACGCCGCAGATCGCTTTCCTGACGTTGTAAACTCCGCCGTCCATGCTCACAAGAATTTGCTGGTGCTCTCCCAGCGAGCCGGCGATTTCCGCGCTGCCTTCGTAGATGCCGGCTGGCACAACGTTTCCTTCGGCGTCGGGAATTGCGCTGTGAAGGACTTCGGAGATATTGAAGGTGCGAGTTTCCCTTGGCCCAAGGGGAATGGGCAGCACATAGTGCCCCCCGGAATAGAAGAGCGTGAAGACCAGCTGTTGCTCTTCATCCGCCGGGTTCCAGAGTGTCACCATGGTGTCGTCACCGTTGCCAGTGCTCCAGTAACAGAGCGACTTGGAAGAGCTCGCCCCGATGCCATGGGGTATCACCTCGAAAACGTAGGTGTACTTCTGGTCCACGCTCCCGCCCGTTAGCGCCAGCGCGCCGTCTTGGCCTTTGGTGTCCAGAATGAGGTTAACGCTGCCGTTGAAATCCTTCAACCCAGCTGCGGCAAGCATGGCCGGGGCGTTCAGGTCCACGGTTCTGTGGGGCGGGAGTGTGATTGCGGGAAGGTGTGCTGACTTCGGCGCACCGCCTGCCATCCACCACAGGGAGGGAGTCACCGTTGCAGGCTGGTCCGAAATATTGCGGACGACCGAATAGGGCGTGAATACTGTCCCCGAGGGAAAGGCCATCATGGGGTCGGCTGCGCCGCTCATGAGGCCTAGTTCCGCGAAAGAATATTCCGAGGGCGCCTGGGGTGCGGCCGAATATTCCGGGGGCGCCTGAGGCGCGGCCGGTGCTGTCGCAGTAGAGGCGGACTGAGGGGAAGGAAACATCCACAGGTGCGCCGAGTAACCGACCGATTGGTCCACGAGGCCGCCATTGATGGCCAATGCGCGGTCGGGTCCATCGTGGGTCACATAAACGCCCCCGACATCGCTGGCGGTGGACTGCAACTCGGTCAGGGTTAGCAACTTGGTTCCGTGGGGTGAAATTGTGAACTGATAATTCTCCAATTGAGCATCGGCCCTATCCGTGAGACGCACCGCGGCGGTGATCGGCTGCCCCGGTAACGTTTGCGAGCGCCAAGAAACCGGAGACGTTCTTTTCCTGCTTCCACCACGAGCCCTCGAAGCTGTGCAGGGTTGGGGTGGTTGCTGCGGCAGCGGCGGCTTGCGGCACGTCTTGGGGAGGTTGTTGCAATGTGTAGAGGAAGATCAGACTGTTCACCTGATCGACGTTTCTGATTGTTGCGAGTGCGGCAGCCCAGGGCCACTGATATTCGATTTCGGCGTAGCCGGAGAGCTGCGCGTAAGGCGCAATCCCCTGGCTTGCCAATCCCTGATTGATATCCACGATGGCTGTTCCGGAAGGTTCCAATGTCACGGCGGGAAGCGGATAACGGACCCCGTTACTGAGATATAGAATGGGCGTGACGGTTAGGGGGTCGGTCTTCAAGCCATTTTTGAGGTACAGGGATGCCTTCATGTTGGGGCTTGTCATCCAGAGGCCGCCAACCGCCGATTGCCGGACGGAGGGCTTGTTCCATTTGAAGCGCTTCTCGAGCTTGGGTGCAACGGGGACGTGCGGGGTAAGGACTTTGGGCTGTTGCGCGGCGCTAGTTTCTCAGTTCGTCTGATAGGCGGCTAGGCGGCCGGCCCAATCGCTTTGGCTGAAGTCGCAGGATTCGGCAAAGGTGACGGTGAACGGGCTGAGACTGCTGCCATTCGTAAAGTGCATCCAGAAATTGTTCTCGTCGGTCTGTGTCGGGCCATCGATGGTGTTTCCGGTGAACCATGCGGAGTCGAAGGTGCCGCCGCTTGGCGAGTTTAGGCCGGTGGCGGTGCAGAAGGCCTGCCCGCCATTGCCCATGATGAAGTCATTCGGTTTCG
>Ga0210394_10000592_pt1 | contig 72932 bp, 54 predicted proteins | sample IncBWC12MmetaG_FD_160121 | JGI IMG/M metagenome (GOLD analysis project Ga0210394, IMG submission 160121) | Forest soil microbial communities from Barre Woods Harvard Forest LTER site, Petersham, Massachusetts, United States - Inc-BW-C-12-M | ecosystem: Environmental > Terrestrial > Soil >... | reverse complement strand
ACCGGAGCGCTCGTAGCGATACATGGTTCCGAGTTCGGCGATGCGCACGGGCAAATCTCGGTAGCTGCGTTTCTTGGACTCGTAAACCAGTATGTGGTGCGGGCAGTTCATGGGCCGCAACACGAGGTCTTCGGTTTCAAGCTCCATCGGCGGAAACATATCTTCGTGATAATGCTCCCAGTGCCCGGAACGCTTGTAGAGATCCACTTTTGCGAGGTCGGGCGTGTAGACGTGCTGATAGCCGGCCTCTCGTTCGCGCTCGAGAATGTATTCTTCGAGCAGGCGGCGAATCGTTGCGCCTTTGGGAAGCCACAAGGGCAAACCCGCGCCGACGAGATCGCTCACGGTGAACAGTTCGAGATCTTTTCCAACCCTGCGGTGATCGCGCTTTTTCGCTTCTTCGAGCCGGTGCAGATATTCGTCGAGTTCTTTCTGATCGACGAAACACGCGCCATAAATCCGCTGCATCTGCGGATTGCTTTCTTTGCCTTTCCAATAGGCGCCGGCGACGCTCATCAATTTGAACGCTTTGATCCGGCCGGTGGAAGGAATGTGCGGGCCGCGGCAGAAATCGATGAATTTACCGGTGGTGTAGAAGGAGACCATCGGCTCTTGGGCCTTTTCCTCGACCAGCTCGCATTTGAATTCTTGATTCTGCTGGCGGTAGAGCTCGATGGCTTCGGGCTTGGGGATGAGTTTGCGTTCGTTGGGAATATCTTTCGAGGCGAGTTCGTGCATCTTCGCTTCGATTTTCGCGAGATCGTCGGGAGTGAACGGCTCATCGCGCACGAACTCGTAAAAAAAACCGGTTTCGATGGGCGGCCCGATGCCGAGCTTCACGTTGGGATAGAGCTCCATCACAGCGGCAGCAAGAAGATGCGCGGCTGAGTGGCGGAACACCTGCACCGCGTCGGGATCCCTGGCGGTGAGGATGGCGAGCTTGGTGTCGTGGTCGAGCGGGCGCGCGAGATCGATCAGGTCGCCATTGGTGCGGGCGACGAGAGCCTCTTTCGCGAGACGCGGCGAAATCTGCCTCGCGATATCAGCGGCGGTGGTGCCTTTGGGGACGTCGCGGGTGGCGCCGTCGGGCAAAGTAATTTGAATGGTGTCCATGGTTTATCAGCTGTGCTCGCCGAGCGGTGCGCGGACGAAACAGGAAGCAGGTAGATTACTTTGCGGTACGCGCAGGGTCAAGGTTGCGCGCGAAGTTGCGGATTGAGATGGCCACAGAGGCAGTGAGTCACTGAGGAAGTTCTGAGCACTTCTAGTGCGAGAGTGACGGCGAAAAGCGGGCCCGAAAACCCCATTTTTGTCTCGATTAGGATCGGCAACGGGTCTTTGTTTTCTTGGCGTTGCGAGAGATTTTAATCGCGGTGTCTCGATTAGAAAGGTGCTGGGTAGCGGGTTCGCGGAGAAGCGCTCCAGTCCGAGGCAAAAAATCGCGAAATATTTGTGATTAGAAAATTTTAGTTCGTTGATTTTTATAGGGTTTACGGGGATTTTTAATTCCAGGTTTGCGATTAGAAAGTGAATTGGCGGGATGCAGGACTGTTCAGGGACCGGCGCTGGCGCCTGCCGGAGGCTCCCTTGAGTTCGTCTCCCTAGTCTCTGATCGCAATCTCTCTCCATGCCCAAAATCTCCCAACTCATGTTAACAGAATTGCAAACTAGTTACTATAAGTAAAAACAGGCAGAAAAAGCTCACCACGAGAATGGCGTCGTCGTGGCTACCGAGCACAACCGCATCCACTTTGCAGCGGCTTGAGGTTAGGGGATGATGACGGCGGGTAGGCCGCGGAGTTTTGTGTTGGTGGTCACGAATTGGGCGTGGTGGGCGCGGGCGGTGGCGTAGAGAAGGGCGTCGGTCATGGCGAGGCGGTGATTGAGGCTGGCGTCGGCGGCGGCGAGAGCGGTCATTTCATCGAGTGGGACCACGCGGCAGTGAAGCGCCTGCGACAAGAAGCGATCAGCGAGAGGCTTGCCCCGGTGCCGGGCGAGCTGGCGATAGACCTCGTAGATGACGAGCGAGGGGACGATGACGGCCGCCTCGTTCTCCAGGTAGTGGGCGAATAGCGGGGCCTTTGAGTCTTCGGTGAGATATTCGAGCCAGCCTGAGGAGTCGACGAGGTAGAGCTCAGAAGTGGTCCGAGTGGTCACGATAATCCTCTTTCCATCTCATTCCTTTGGCGGCACCGCGAAGCTCTTTGACAGAGCGGCGAGGAAGAATCCGGATGGTGCCTTCGAGCGAATACATGACGAGATCCTGGCCGGGCTCGATGTGCAACTCTTCGCGAATGGATTTGGGGATGACGATCTGGAATTTGGGAGAAACGCGAACACGGGCTCTCTCCATGGCTGGGAACCTCCGATTGCCGATCGATGGTCACATCGTATTACAGGATTGCCATCGATAGCAAATCGTATCCCGCATATCAGCATGAGTCCGAACCTCTTGAGTTACAGCACCTTGGAGAGATGCGATCGCGTAGTGTGATTAGTGGGCGGAAGTAAATGCGTGGAACTACGAAGTGGTTCGCGGAATCATACGCGCACGAAGGAACAAGTTTTACGAGTCGACGCGCCGACAATTACGAACACATTTCCAAATCTTTGCAGATTGATACTCCAGGGGAAATATTTCTGCGGAACGGTGAACGAAGAGAAAACCGAAGAGAGATCCTTCGACTGCGACTCGCGCCCTCGCTTCGCGAGGGAAGAAAAAACGCGCGAGTCTCCGCTCAGGATGACAGGTTGGTGTGGGCACGGTTCGTCTCAATCGAGGGCGATCCCACGACGATGAGAGGCGTCGTCGTGGCTACCAACGTAAAAGACGTTACGTCATGCGGAGGGCGAATCGCGTTCTGGCGCGAGCGCGAACCCCACGACGATGGGAGGCGTCGTCGTGGCTACCTAGGCAAGGTGAGACTGCTTGGTCATTTCTTGCGGGCGGATTCGAGCATGTCCCAGGCGGAGTCTGGTAGGTCGACGAAGTCGTTGAATTCGCCTGCGCCGCGGAGCCAGAGGGCTCCGTCGATTACTACGCATTCGCCGTTCACGTAGTCGGAGTGGTCGCTTACGAGGTAGACGGCCAGGTCGGCGAGCTCTTCGTGGCGGCCGAAACGCTTCATGGGGTGGCTATTCTTCGCGCGTTCTTCGAACTCTTTTGAGGGCATCAGCCGCGAGAAGGCGCCTTCGGTGGGAAAGGGGCCGGGGGCGATGGCGTTGAGTCGGATGTGATGCTTGGCCCATTCGACGGCGAGAGAGCGCGTCATGGCGAGGACGCCTGCTTTGGCGCAGGCTGAGGGCATCACGTAGCCGGAGCCGGCATTTGTGGCAGCGTAGGTGGTGACGATGTTGAGGATGTTGCCGGGTTTTTTGGCGGCGATCCATTTGCGTCCGAGCACCAGGGTGCAGTGGAACGTGCCGGTGAGGACGATGCCGATGACGGCGTTGAATGCGTTGGGCGAGAGTTTTTCGCTGCGAGCGATGAAATTGCCGGCGGCGTTATTGACAAGCGTGTCGACGGAGCCGAATTTTTCTTCGGCGGCTGCGACTACGCTCTCGACAGCCGCGAAGTCGCGAACGTCTGCGATGCCGTAGGCGGCTTGCGCGCCTTTGGCGCGAATGTCGTTTGCGGTTTGCTTCAGGGGCTCTTCGCGGCGGCCGGTGAGGAAAATATTGGCGCCGAGTTCGGCGAAGCGCAGGGCCATGGAGCGGCCGAGGCCGGTGCCGCCTCCGGTGATGAAAATTGTGCGGCCTTTAAGCAGGTTGGGCTGATACATGGGCATGCCTCCGTTAATTTCGCGGCATTATTCTTGGCGCATCCGCGCGTTCACCGCAAGGCAAATTCGAAACGGCAAAGCGAAACACAAATGCAAAAGAGCCGGCGGGACGCCGGCGGTACGGAATGGCGGCTGTGCCATCAAAGGCGCGCGAGGCTTGGTGTTGGTCTTGCCTTTCAGTTGAGCTTGAGACGAACGCTATTTGACCGGGGTCAGGAATTCTTTTGGCAACGGATTATCTGGCGTTTCTTCCTGCCACATTATGGTGACGATCCACCAGCGGGTGCCATCGCTATAGAGCTGAAAGCTATTGATACCGCGGACGAAAGGCTTTTCGTCTTTTGCGTCGTGGCGCGATTCGTAGGTGCTGAAGACCTGCATGATGCTGCCGTAGCGCTCGGTTTTGCGGGAGGCTTCGCGCTCGACGAAACCGTTTTTGTCGAAGTAGGCGCCGGCGCGGTCGGAGTAGTCCTTGGGCGACATGACGAAGATGCCGATGCCGGGCTTATCTTTTCTGGGGCCGATGGGAATCAGGCGGGCGCCGGGAGGGAAGAGGGAATTGAAACGGTCCCAATCGCGCGGGCCTGCGGGGCCGGAGATTACGTCGTAGACGGCGGCGAGGATCGCGTCGGGTGACGCGACGTCGGCGGGCTTTGCTGCGGGAGGTTCGGCGGCTTGCGGAGCGGGCGCAGCGGCTGCTTGAGGCTGAGGCTTTTCTTGCGCGCGGGCGGGAAGCGCGAGCGCGAATACACAGGCCAGCGCGAAGATCGGAACGACGGACCAAGTTGCACGTGACATTTAATTCCTCCGGCGGCTCGCCGTGAAATGTGTGATTGCCCCAATGCCGCAGGGGCGGAGCTTAAACTGCGTGGGCTCGGGATGCCAGAGGAAAAAGAGGGACGCGACGGGTGTTGATTGCGGGTTACCTGAACCGAGGCGGCTCGGGTGAACGAGTGCCGAGTAATTTACGCTGAGATCCTTCGCTGCGCTCAGGATGACATTTTGTTCGTTTGTTCGTGCGTTCGTTCGCGCGGGAATTATGCAGGGGTGGGTATTAGAAATCTACGTGGAAGCGGGCGCCCGGGGCGAGCACTGGGCCGCGATCTTTGTTGTAGCCGGGATTATTGATGTGCTGCACATCGAGAGCGACGAAGAAACCGCGCCAGAGGTGCGCGGTATAGAACGCTTCGACGATTTTCTCGGGGCCGTAAGTGAGATTGCCATCGCCGAGGAGAAATCCGAGGCCGCCGAGCGCGAGATATTCCTGATGGGCTTTGACGATTCCGTTGGCGACGAACGCCACGCCGGCGCGATCGTTGCGGCGATTCCACCAATTGCCTTTAGCGAATCCTCCGATTTCGGCCGTGCGATCGTCTTCGGTATAAGCGAACGACTCGTTGCGGCCGTCGCTCCATCCAAGGCGCCCGAATATGCCTACTCGCGGCAAGATTTCCTGCTCGAAATTCAGTCCGAATCCGTATCGGTGGCGGCCCTGGCGGCGAGTGGCGACGATGTTGGGAGGCGAAGCCTTGTCGCTTGCGAGATATTCCTCGACCGCCTGCTCGTAACTTCCCATGGTTGCCTGGTTCAAATAGCTGAGGAGGCGCACGGCTCCGGCGCGATGCAGGAAACGATTTCCGCGCGCCTCGAACTCGAGATTTGCCGCGCGGGAGCGGGCTATATCCGCGTCAAGATTGATCCCGTTTGCCACTTTCGGCATCAGCGTTTCCGCAAAGCGCGCAGTGAACCAATGGTCGTCGTATTCAAGCATGACGCCATCGGTGTAGCCGCGCGTGTTCGCCGAGTAATCGTAGGCACCATTTTGGTCCACGGTCCAATTCATGAATTGCAGGTGGCTGTCGGAGCCGAAAGAATTCACGTCGAAGAAATCGACAACGTCGAATTTTCCGATGCGGAATTCGATCCGTCGTGCCGGAAGCGAAGTGGCTAGATGCAATGAATCTCGTTCTGCTTCGACACGTTCCTCGGTGAGCGGGATGATCTGCCGAAGCATAAGTCGCGCCAGGTAGGGCGCGGTTGAGAGGGCAGCACCTGATACGGTCCGCACCGAATCCAGATTGGTGTAGCCGGCCAGGCCGAAGGCATGTCCGATGCCGCCGCCGGTGGCGTACTCCACGTCGGCGAACACTTCCGTCGTGTGGGTGAGTTCGTAGCCGGTGTAAAGCGTTAGAACGTGTGTGGTGGCGCTCTGAGCGTCGGGGGTCAAGCTATTCGGGCCTGTGTACTTCGCGCGAAACGAAGGATGCCATTGCAAGATGACGTTACCCTGGCCAGAAATCCAATAGCGGGCCGTGTTCGAATGTTGAAAGACCGTGAGGACATCGTCGGCGTCAGAACCGTCGGGAGAAGCGTCGGGCGTCTGAGGGTCAGGATTTTGATCCGTCCCGGACGAAGACTTTTCCGCTGAGTTACCAGCGGTGGGTGCCTGCGCACGCACGAGGCTCGCTGCGGCGATGGCGAGCGAGAACAGGCACAGGAGTCGCAGGGCGAATTGGACAACGGGACGGGGCATGGTCCGGAGCAGAAGTTGCGCTTTGGGAGCCGGCTTCCACGGAGAGAGAGTAAAACACGCGAGCGCCGGAAAGCTACGCGAAAAACCGGTTTACAGAATAAGGGCTGGCGGCCAGCCATGGAGAGTATCTTGAAGCCAAATTCCCCTCCCGGCGAAGAAACACCCAAGCATCCCGATTGCCCGCAGCAGACATCTTTAGTAGTCTCTACGATTGCGCTTACGACAAAACAGAGGGCTGAGTGACTTGGGGATGAACTGTTTGCAGCGAAAACCGGGTTTCAATTTCTGGGCTCTTTTACTTGGCATAATTCTGCTTCCCGCCTGCCAGCAGCAGATTAATTTCCCGAAGCCGTCGTTGAAGTCTATGTCTCCCACGACGAAGCAGGCGGGTGATACGGCGTTTACCCTGACGGTGATGGGCAAGAGTTTCTCGCCGGGCGGGGCGGTGGAATGGAACGGAACTCCGCTGGTGACAAATTTCCTGAGCACCAGCGAGGCGACGACACAGGTGCCGGCAGCCCTGATCGCAACTCCAGGCACCGCGACTGTGACTGTCTTTACTCCAGCGCCGGGCGGAGGCACATCAGCCACCTCTCTTACTTTTACGATTACCCCGGCGCCCAGCAACGTCCCGACGATCACCTCGATTTCGCCGACCACAATTCTCGCCGGAACACCAGGGGCGACCCTGCTTATTAGCGGCACTCAATTCGCTCCGCAGTCGGTTGTGTCCGTGAACAATACGAATCGTCCCACGAATTTTATCAACAGCACGAGCCTGCAGGTCGGTCTGATGACGGCCGACCTGGCCACAGCCGGGACTTTGTCGATCACGGTCACCAATCCTGCAGCGCCGCCGCCCGCGCCTCCGAACGGCGGAACGTCCAACATTTTTTCCTACGCAATTGACAACCCGTTTCCCGTGATCACGACCCTCGCGCCCACCAGCGTGGCAGTGGGCGCGGCAACAGCGCCCGTTTTGACTCTGACCGGCACCGGTTTCAATGCGACTTCTGTGGTCGAGATCAACGGGGGACCGCGACCGACGACTTTTGCGAGTTCCACCTCACTGATGACGGCGCTGACGCTCGGCGACATAGCCGCGGGCGGAGTCGATCAGGTGCAGGTTTTCAACTCGGCGCCAGGCGGAGGAACATCGAATATCGTGGTATTCGCTGTGAATCCGACTGCGGCGAAGGGACTGCCCGTGCTATTGGATCTGGCTCCCGATGGCTCTCAGGCAATAAATGGAATCTGCGGCACAGCTTCGATGTGCGCGAGCGGTACGCCAGACGTAATGACGGCCGGGCCCTCCACGGACATGACCGGGGCGATGGTCGCGTACGCGTCGATATCAAACAACCTGGTGACCACTGACACGAACGCATCGAGCGACGTATTTGTCCGCACTACGTGCGTGACCGTCGCCTCTTGTACGCCGTCGAACAGCCTCGTCAGTGTCGACCCAAACGGGAATGCGGCGAATGGCCCGAGTTGGGAGCCGACGATTGCGTCCTCTGGCGGCAGCGTTGCATTTACATCCACGGCGTCGAACCTGGTTACATCCGCGCCTCTTGACGGTAAGACTCGACAGGTTTTTTGGCGCCCAGCGAGTGTGGCTGTGGGCTCGACGGTTGGCACGCAACTCGTATCCATGGGCGCTGATGGGGTCAGCGCTGGGAATGGCGACAGCTTCAGTCCTGTAATCAGTCCGGATGGCCTGTTCGTGGCCTTTGTATCGCTGGCGACGAATCTCGTCTCCAATGCGACCTTCGATGGAGTCACTCCCCAGGTGTTCGTGCGGATGACGTGCGGTGGCGTCGTAAGCACCACTTGTACGCCTACCACGTTCCTGGTTTCCACGCCGGATGGAACGACGCCCGGAAATGGGCCGAGCTCAGCGCCTTCGATCTCGAGCGCTGCGTCTGTGATCGCATTCATATCCACTGCACGAAATCTGGGCGCGACGGCCCCGAATCCCAGCGGACTGGCGGAAGCGTTCACGCGCACATGCGCGACATTGGTCACCACGTGCACGGGAGAAACGGATCTCGTTTCCACGCCGGATGGCGTGACGCCGGCGAACGGCGCGAGCACGCAAACCGCGACCTCAGCCTCGAGCGGGCGCTTCATTGCATTCACCTCAGCCGGAACGAATCTCGGCTTCAATTCGGGCGGAGTGCAGGAGATCTATATACGGGACACGTGTTCAAACGTGGTCACGACGGGCTGCACGCCTTCGACGATCCTCGCCTCCACGCGCGACGGCATCACGCCCGCGAATGCACTCGCTGAGCGACCGTCATTCGACACGACTGGGCAATTTATTGCTTTCGCTTCGGCCGCGTCGAATTTAGGGGCCAACACGGCGAATGGGATTGAGAATGTGTTTGCGCGAAACACGTGTCTGAACATCACCACCAACTGTACTGTGGATACCGTTGTCGCCAGCCAGCCTGCCGGCACCCTGGCGCCATCTTTGAATGGAAGCAGTCTGGCGCCTTCCATCAGCGGCGACGGGCACACGGTGAGTTTCCTTTCCTTTGCGAACAATCTCGTGGCCCGCGATACGAACGGATTGGCGGATGCGTTCCTGGCCTCGACGACGTTTTAATTTCGCGTTCTGTTGCTGCGGGATTTTTAGTGCGCGGTGCTTGAACTGATGCGCTGCAGAATGGCGGATCGCGTGCGATCGAGCGTGAACGTGAGCGATTCGCGCGGCACGCTATTCACGTAGGGCCCGATCATCCATCCGAGTCCCATCGGAATATCGCGCGTCAGCGAAACTGACTGGCTCTCGATGTAGGTTCCGCCATCCTTCTCTTCAAATCGCCAGTAGGTGTTCATCCGCCACAGGAATCCGTTGTCGCGTCCTTCGCGCTTGAGCTTTTCATGGGGCTCGCCTGCATCTTCCACTTCCTGAACGCGCGTGGTGTGCGAACGGCTCCATTCGTGCGTGGCATCCACCGGCTGATAGTGGACCTCGTGCGTCGTGTCAAGCACCGTGGTGATGATTTTCTTTTTGTAGAACCGAATATCCACCACGAAATCGCTGCCGTTGTGCTGCGTGATCTTCGAACGCATCACGTCGGGCTGGAAATATTGCAGCTGATTGTCGTAGTCCTGCTCGAAGGCGACCACTTGCGCGAGTGTGGCGCCGGGCACGAAAATCGTTCCAATCCAGTGGTGGACGAGTCCTCCGGGCACGCTGATTTTCTTGCCGTCATCGAGCGTTTCGAGGGACTCGATCACCGCTTGTCCGTCGCGCAAATCCTGGTAGACGGCTTCGCGGCGATTTTCGGGAAGGCTTTCAATCCATAGAAACGGTTCGCCACGCGCGAGTTCAGAATCAATCTGCGCTTCGGTGAGCTGCACGTAGCGATCAAATGCGGCGATTGTCTCCGGCTTTAATTCTTCGGCATTTGCCGCGCCGGGTGCAATCAGACACAAGATGAGCGCCGAGATGAAATACTGCTTCATCGAGCGCCGAATGCTTATTTGCGTGTCCTGTTTCTCTTCCAACTGTCCGCCCAAGGCGCCAGCTCCCCCGTCGCCGCTGGCTCTCATAGCAAGATTCTTAAGGCTTTAGCCCGCGAAATCGAAACGGCACATTGATTAGGACGCAGGGCGAGTTCCAAACGATTCAATCGGCGGGCGAATCGGGCATTCGGCGAATGGAAAGCCCGGCCTGCTGACGGGGTCAGGGTGTGCCAGCAGGCGAGGCTTGGGCGGGCTGGGTGACTTGCCCCGGCTCCATTCGGAACCGTCGTCCCCGCAGCGCAGTCCCCAACCCGCGGGATCATTGTTGGGGCTCAAAGCAGCGGCCCACAATGGCTCGGCCGGGATAAATTTCGGGTACCCGGGTTTTAGTACCGGGTTATTTTCGCGTTTGAGCTGGGAGGAATTGACGGCCACCACGACTGCTCACTTTTTGTAGCCGCTCCCGTCTGACGGGAAGTCTCCCCTTGTTATTCTACAGGAGAGGTGGCAGACTCCCTGTAGTTTGACCTCTAGTTTATCTAGGAGAGAGCCCGAATGACGGCATCGACGGAAGTGCTACAAGGCACGCTCGACCTTCTGATCTTAAAGACAGTCGCGCTCGAGCCCATGCACGGTTGGGGAATCGCGCAACGGATTCAGCAGGTGTCCCGCGAGATGCTGCAAATCCAGCAAGGCTCGCTCTACCCGGCGCTTTACCGGCTGGAACGCAAAGGGCTGATTCGAGCGGAGTGGGGAGCGTCCGACAACAATCGCCGCGCGAAATTCTATTCGCTGACGAAAAAGGGGCGCGCGCAACTCGAAAAAGAGCTGGCGGACTGGGAGCGGCTCTCGTCGGCGGTAGCCCTGATTCTGCAGCGCGTATAACGGAGCGCAGATTATGAGTTTTTTGCAGCGATGGTTCCGGCGCGGTAACTCGGAGCAAGAGATGAGCGACGAATTGCGCGACCACATCGAGCGCCAGACTGGCGCGAATCTCGCCGCCGGAATGCCACGCGACGAAGCCCGGCGGCAGGCGATTCTGCAGTTCGGCGCAGCCGAAGCCGTGAAAGAAGACTGCCGCGAGCAGCGCAGCGGTTTCTGGCTCGAGACGCTTTTGAGCGACGTGCGTTACGGCGTTCGCATGATGATGCGTTCGCCGGGATTCACGATCGTCGCGATCCTTACGCTGGCCCTGGGCATCGGCGCGAACACGGCGATATTTTCCGTGGTGAACGGCGTGCTGCTCAACCCTCTGCCGTTCCCGCAGCCCGAACAACTCGTCTCGCTGAGCGAGAGCAAACCAAATTTCGCCACCGGCTCAATTTCTTATCTCAATTTTCGCGACTGGCAGCGCAACAATCACACGTTTTCGGCGATCGCGATCTCGCGCTCGATTTCTTTCAGCCTTACCCGATCAGGCGAAGCCGAGCAATTGAAAGCCGAATTACTCTCCTCCGATTATTTTTCCTTGTTGGGCGTAAAGCCGGTGCTCGGGCGAATGTTTGCGCCCGGCGAAGACGAAGTAGGCGCGGCGCCCATCGTGCTGATCAGCGCCGGCCTCTGGAAACGCAAATTCGGCTCATCGCCCGATGTGCCGGGGCGCACCATCACGCTCGATGGCGGCGGCTTCACGATCGTCGGCGTGATTCCCGCGGATTTTGATCTTTCCACTCGCAGCTTCCGCAATAGCGAAGTCTACGTCCCCATCGGCCAGTGGAAGAATAATTTTCTGCTTAACCGCGGCGCCGGCCTTGGCATTCATGGGATCGGCCGCCTCAAGCCCGGCGTCTCCATCGAGCAGGCTCGCGCGGATATGGACGAAGTGACGCGCAATCTGATCGCCGCGTATCCCGACACCGACAAAGGAATCGGCGCGGCAGTGTTTCCCCTCAAGCAGGACATGCTCGGAGAAGTACGGCCGCTCCTGTTGCTGCTGCTCGGCGCGGTTTGCTTCGTGCTGTTGATCGCGTGCGTGAATGTGGCGAATCTCTTGCTGGCGCGTTCCACTTCGCGTGCGCGGGAGTTTGCGATACGCGCAGCACTGGGCGCGGGCAAAGGCCGCCTGATTCGGCAGTTGCTTACGGAAAGCATTCTGCTTGGAATCGCAGGCGGAGGGCTCGGGCTTCTGCTTGCCGTATGGGCCACTCGCATCGCGCTTCAACATTTGCCCGTCACTCTGCCGCGCGCCGCCAGCGTTGGAATTGACGCGCGCGTGCTGCTCTTTACGATCGCAATTTCGGTGGGAGTCGGAATTGTTTTTGGTCTCGTCCCGGCGCTGAAATCGCTGAAGCCGGTGTTGCAGGTAACGCTGAATGAAAGTGGGCGAGGCGGAAGCGGCACCCGGCATCGGGCGCAGAGTATTTTCGTGGTGGTGGAAATGGCCTTGGCTCTTGTGCTGCTGGCCGGCGCTGGATTAATGGTCCGCACGCTCGCACAGCTCTGGAGTCAGGACCCGGGGTTCAATCCGCGGAACGTGCTGACGTTTAATCTCTCGCCTCCGCCGTCGCTGATGAACTCGAACGCCGAAACCGTGCGCGCCTTCTCGCGCGAACTCGATCGCCGAATGGCCGCCACGCCGGGCGTTGAAGCCGTCTCGATGACATGGGCCGCAATCCCCATGGCAGGCGACGATGAAGACGTCTTCTGGCTCGACGGCCATCCCCAACCCGCTAGCCAGAACGACATGAACTGGGCCGTGAAATATGTCGTCGATCCCGATTACCTGAAGGTGATGCAAATTCGCCTGCGGCGCGGCCGCTTCTTCACTCCCCAGGACAACGAACACTCGCCCTCTGTGGCCGTGATCGACGATACCCTCGCCAGAAAATATTTCGGCAGCGACGATCCGATCGGCAAGCGCATTCGCGTCAAAGAAAACGAGGAAATGGTTGACGGAACTACCGAGATCATCGGCGTCGTAGACCACGTGAACCAATGGGGGCTGGCTTCCGACGCGCAAAATCTCCAGGCGCAGATTTATCTCCCCGCTATGCAGATGTCAGACGGTTTCACCGTGCTTGTTTCCTACGGCACGAGCGCCGTGGTTCGTTACGCAGGATCGGCGTCGGGAATCATCGACTCCATTCGCAACACGAGCCGCAAGATGAACAGCGAACAGGTGGTCTACGGCGAGCAGACGATGGACGAAATTATTTCCGATTCCATTTCTGATCGCAAATTCTCGATGATGCTGCTGGGCACTTTTGCCGCGCTCGCGCTCCTGCTCTCCAGTATCGGCATCTACGGCGTGATCTCATATTTAATTGGCGAGCGAACGCACGAAATCGGTATCCGCATGGCGCTCGGCGCTCAACGCAAGGACGTTCTCACGCTCGTGCTCAGCGAAGGCGTGCGGCTCACGCTCCTCGGCGCCGGAATCGGAATCGCCGCGGCGCTCGGATTGACGCGCCTGATGGCCGGCATGCTTTACGGAGTGAGCGCCACCGATCCGCTCACTTTTGCGGCTGTGCCCATCGTGCTGCTCGGCGTCGCCTTGCTGGCCTGCTACATCCCGGCGCGGCGCGCCATGCGCGTCGATCCGATGACGGCGTTGCGTTACGAATGAAGATCGCATCAAGTCGGCACCCAGATCCGTGCTGAGGCTCATATAAAATGCCTTGGTTTTCGCGAAAAAAATGGGAGCAGGACGCGAACGACGAGCTGCGTTTCCACATCGAGCAGCAAACCGCCGCAAACATCGCCGCGGGAATGTCGCTCGAAGAAGCGCGACGCCAAGCAGCATTGCAATTCGGCGCGGTGGAAGGCGTGAAGGAAAATTGTCGCGAGCAGCGCAGCGGCTTCTGGTTCGAAACTCTGATCGCCGACGCGCGCTATGCGCTGCGCGTGATGCGCAAGAATCCCGGTTTCGCCGCCATCGCGATTCTCGCCCTCGCGCTCGGCATCGGCGCAAACACCGCGATCTTCAGCGTCGTGTACGCCGTACTGCTCAAGCCACTGCCTTATCCCGCACCCAATCAACTCGTCGTCGTGTTCGACTCGAAGCCGCAGGAAGGAGTGGATTTTACCGGCGTTTCGTATATGGATTTTGAGGACGTGCGCGCGCAGAACAACGTCTTCACCGAACTGGCCGGAAATCAGGAGCACGACCTCACCGTCACCGGCCGTGGCGAACCTTTCGTCGCGGACACAGCCGTGGTTACCGCCGGGCTCTTCGACGTCCTTCAAGCCGCGCCTCTCATGGGCCGCACCTTCGTTCCCGATGACGGCCGGCCCGGCGCCGCGCCCGTCGCGATCATCAGCGAAAAACTTTGGCGCAGCCGCTTCGGCGCCGATCCCCACATCGTCGGCAGCTCCATCAATCTCGACAAACGCGCTTTCACCGTCATCGGAATCATGCGCACCGGTTTTCATTCGCCCATCCTCATTCGCAACCAGGACATCTGGGTTCCCACTCCCGACGATCCGGTTTTCGGAGGATGGATGACCAGGCGCTCGGGCCATTGGCTCAGCGTGATCGGGCGATTGAAGCCCGGCGTTTCCATCGCGCAAGCGCAGGCGGAAATGGACGCGATTAGCCATCGCCTCGCCGCAGAATTTCCGAAGGATGATGCGGGCTGGTCGATTCGCGTGGCGCCGCTGCAGAGTACGATTGTGGGCGACGAGCGCCCCGCGCTTCTCCTTCTGCTCGGCGCCGTTGCGCTCGTGCTGCTGATCGCGTGCGCCAATATTGCCAACCTTCTTCTCTCTCGCGCCACTTCCCGCGCCAAAGAAATGTCCGTGCGCATCGCGCTCGGTGCCGGGCGCGGGCGCATCGTCCGCCAGTTGCTCACCGAAAGCGCGGCGCTCGGTTTGCTTGGCGGCGTCGGTGGAACATTGCTCGCCTATTGGGGCGTGCGGGTTCTGGGTTCGCTCCTGCCCTCGGACTTGGCGAAGATGCAGGATATTCGCGTGGACGGATGGGTGCTGGCTTTCGCGCTCTCACTTTCGGTGGCGGCCAGTTTTGTGTTCGGACTAGCGCCGGCGCTTTTTGCCGCTGGTTCCGATGTGCAGAAAACTCTTCGAGAAGGCTCTGGCCGCGCCGGTGCGGGAGGCAGCCGCCGGAACGCGCGAACGATTCTGGCCGCGGCGGAAATCGCGCTCGCCATGGTTCTGCTCGTGGGCGCCGGCCTGCTGGTGCGCAGCTTTATTGCAATGATGGCGGTGAGCCCGGGATTCAGCTCTCAGCATCTGGTGAAGGCAGAGGTCTCGCTGCCGCAGTTCGAATATTCCACGGCGCAACAGTGGAGCGCGTTTGGTGACGACCTGCTCGCACGAATTCAAGCCGAGCCGGGCATGCGCGATTCGGCCATCGGACTTCCTCTGCCGCTCGTGCACCCGTTCGTCAATCTCGGATTTGAGATTGAAGGATCCCCCGCGCCGCCTTCATCGCAAGCACGGACGGCAAATTACGTGGCGGCGTCTCCCGAATATTTTCGAGTGATGGGGATCCCCTTGTTGCAGGGCCGTGAATTCAGCCGCGAAGACGTTGCGTCCACGCCGCGCGTCACCATCATCAGCGAAGCGATGGCTCGCACGTATTTCCCAAATCAGAATCCCATCGGCAAGCGGCTCATTTTCGGATTCCCTCCCCATGGCGAGGCGCCGCGCGAAATCATCGGCGTCGTGGGCAATGTGCGCGACGTTGAACTCCGGCAGGCTCCCGCAGCGATGATGTACGTGCCATTCGCGCAGGCCCCTCTCTGGGGCACCGTCATTGTTGTCCGAACCAATCTGAGCGTCGCGGCCGTGGCTGACGCGATCCAGCGTGATGCCCACGCCATCGACAAGGATTTGCCAGTTACAGACATTGGCGCGATACCGCAACTTGTGGACGCTACGCTGGCGCAGCCACGCTTTCAAACCTTGTTGCTCGGTCTCTTCAGCGGGCTTGCGCTCACTCTCGCTGCCGTCGGCATCTACGGCGTGATTTCCTATTCCGTGATTCAGCGCACACATGAAATCGGCATCCGCATGTCGCTCGGCGCTCAGCCAAGTCAAGTCCTGCGGCTCGTCATGCTGCAAGGAGCGAAATTAGCACTTGCTGGAATCGCGATTGGCGCTGCCTCCGCGCTCGCGCTCACGCGATTGATGCGCACTCTGCTGTTCGAAGTGAGTCCCGCAGATCCGTTGACGTTTGCAGCGATCGCAGCCCTGCTCGTCGCGGTCGCCCTGGCCGCTTGTTACGTCCCGGCGCGGCGCGCGATGCGTGTCGATCCCATGACGGCACTGCGTTATGAATGATGCGCCACGAATGCTTCGCAACGAATCTATCGCGCTGGAAACAATGGCGGCTTCGGCGTCTTCATCGAGGAATGCACCGTGAATCTCGGCCGTGAAAATTGGGAGCGCGACTTGCGCGAAGAGCTGCGCCATCACTTCGAACAGCAGGTGGCCGCAAACGTTGACGCGGGCATGCCGCTCGATGAAGCCCGCCGGCAAGCGATGCTTCAATTCGGCGCGATGGAAGGCGTGAAAGAAGATTGCCGCGAGCAGCGCAGCGGCTTCTGGCTCGACACATTTATTGCCGACACCCGATACGCCCTGCGCATGTTGCGCAAGAATCCCGGTTTCACGGCAATCGCGATTCTCACACTGGCCTTCGGCATTGGCGCAAACACCGCCATCTTCAGCGTTGTCCAAGGCGTTATTTTAGCTCCGCTGCCTTATTTCCAGCCGGATCGCCTGGTGATGTTATGGGAAAACAATCCGCGCTTCCCGCGCGTGTTCGCTTCATACCCGAACTTTATGGATTGGCAACACAGTGCTCGGTCGTTCCAGCAAATGGCGGCCCTTAGGGAGCAAGGAGTTGATCTCACAGGTCCTGGCACGCCTGAACACCTTGATGGCCAGGAAATCTCTGCGGGCCTCTTCAGCACTCTGGGAACGGAATTAACCCTGGGACGTGAATTCTCGCCCGAGGAAGACCGCCGCGGCGGGGCTCCAGTGGTGATCATTAGTAATCGTTTGTGGCGAAATCGGTTCGACGGCAGCGTCGAGGCCCTCGGCAAGCCTCTCACCCTGGATGGAGTGGATTACACCATCGTCGGGGTCGCACCGCAGGGTTTTCGTCTCGAAGACGCCGCCGATGTTTACACGCCGCTTGGTCGCAGCGATCCTCTGATCCTCAACGATCGCGCAGGTCACGACGGCATCTTGTGCGTCGCACGCTTGAACCCTGGGGTAACCATATCGCAGGGTCAAGCGGAGATGAACGCGATCCAGAATCGACTGGACCAGCTTTATCCCGATGCCAATCGAGACCTGGGAATTTACGTCCAGTCCCTCAAGCAGGAAATTGTTGGGGACGTCAGCGGAACGCTTCTGCTGTTGTTGGGAGCCGTGGGTTTGCTGCTGCTGATCGCATGCGCGAATGTTGCCAATCTTCTGCTTTCGCGCTCGGCGGCGCGCTCGCGGGAGTTTGCCATTCGCTCGGCACTTGGGGCCAATCGCTCGCGGTTGGTCCGACAGCTGCTCACGGAAAGCATGCTTCTCTCGCTCGCGGGCGCCGGGTCCGGACTGTTGATCGCAAGGCTGGCACTGAGGTCAGTGCTGGCGGTTATGCCGGAAATCTTGCCGCGCGTCGAGAACGTCAATGTGAATGGCGCCGTCCTGGTTTTTACCTTAGTTGTTTCGATTGCTGTTGGAATTCTATTTGGGCTTGCGCCTGCCCTGAAAAGTGGAAACGCCGATTTGCAAGCATCGCTGAAGGAGGGTGGCCGCGGCTCCACGAGTACGCGTCATCGCGCTCAAAGCAGTCTCGTGGTCGTCCAAATGGCCCTGACCCTGGTTTTGTTGCTGGGAGCCGGCCTGTTGTTCCAAACGATCCGCCACTTATCGGATGTCGATCCTGGTTTCGACACACAACACGTCATCACCTTCAAAGTCGGAGTATCTCAATCGCTGACGAAAACGGCGGCAAGCACTCGAGTTGCCTATCAGCAGTTGATCGACCGCATTCGCAAAATTCCCGGCGTGCTGGCCGCGGATTTCACCAGCGCGGTTCCGCTGAGTGGTACGGGCTGGACCATGCCTTTCTGGATTGGTCCGCAGCAGCCTGCTTCGCTTCAGGGCGCTCCGCGACTGGTCATGTACCTTACTGGCCCGGATTACTTCCGAGCGATGAAGATTCCACTGCTTCGGGGCCGTTTTTTTACTCCCGAGGACACCACTCAGTCCCCGTGCGTCATGATTATCGATAGCGCTTTCGTCCATATGTATTTTCCAGATAGTGATCCGCTGCTCCAGACCCTATCGGCCGGCTTTTCACCTGTCGGCCCTTGCCGGATTGTCGGCGTCGTTGGCCATGTAAGACACTGGAATCTCCAGGACCCCAGTAATTCCACTCAAGTGCAAGCGTATCTTTCGCTTTATCAGGATCCTGACAAGTGGGTGCCGGTAAATTACCCGGGCACGACGATGGTGGTTCGCACGCCGCTCGAGCTCGCGACCGTTATGCCCACGATCAAAGCGGCGGTCTACGGCGGGGGAAGCGACCAGACCATCTACGATGTTCGAATGTTGGACGATATTGCCTCCGACTCAATGTCGTCGCAAAGGTTTCCCATGATTTTGCTCGGCACGTTCGCCGGGTTGGCGCTACTGCTTGCTTCAATTGGAGTCTACGGCGTGATTTCTTATTCGGTGACCCAGCGGACGCACGAGATTGGAATCCGCATGACGCTCGGCGCCGAAAAGCGAACCGTTTTTCGATTGGTGATTGCGAACGGAATTCGGCTGGCGGCCGTGGGTCTCGCCATTGGCATACTAGCCGCCCTGATTCTCGCGCGCGTGCTTTCCAGCTTCTCGCACCTGCTCTACGGCGTGGGCGCGAGCGATCCGCTAACCTTCCTTGTCGTGTCGCTCTTGTTGGCGTGCGTAGCGGTTTTGGCTTGCTACATCCCGGCGCGGCGCGCGATGCGCGTCGATCCGATGACCGCGCTCCGCTACGAATAGTTGTCGTAATCCACCTGTCGCCCAGCACTTCCATCGTCTAAACCTCCGGCATGATTCACGGAACAACTTGTTCGCTGCTCGCGTATCTCTTCCGGGGCAGACGCTCGTTCGCACGCCGGAAATGCGGGCAATCGCGCAGCACGGAGGAAAGCAATGGCAGAATCAACGGCAACCGGACAAGAATCCACCACTGGCAGCAATTGGCTGGAATCCTTCTGGATGGATCTGCGCTATGGGCTGCGAACGCTGCGAAAGAATCCCGGATTTGCGGCAGTCGCAATCCTCACCCTCGCGCTCGGCATCGGCGCCAATACCGCGATATTCAGCGCCGTCAACGCTGTGCTTCTCCGTCCCCTTCCTTTCAACCAGCCGGATCGCCTCGTACAGCTTTGGGAGACGGAAACAGAAGTGCCGCAAGCTCCGTTTGCCGCTCCCGATTTTGTCGACTGGCGCGCGCAGAATCAGACGTTCGACGACATGACGCTCTACACCTGGCCCAATAGCCTGAATATGAGCGGCACGGGCGAACCCGAGCACGTGTACGGAATTCTCGCGCAGGCCAATTTCTTTTCTGTGCTCGGATCGACGCCGCTCATGGGCCGCACTTTCGTCACTGGTGAAGACCAGGCGGGACACAATCACGTCGCCGTGCTCAGCTACGGATTATGGCAGCGGCGTTTTGGCGGAACGCGCGACGTGCTCAGCAAAGATATCGAGCTGGGAGGCGAGAAATACCAGATTGTCGGGGTCATGCCCGAGGATTTCCGCATCGGTCTGCGCGCGGACCTGTGGATTCCGATCGACATGGATCTCAAGAAACTCCCCGGCCGCGGCGAGCATTCTTATCCCGCGATGGGTCGTCTGAAATCAGGTGTGACTGTACAGCAAGCAAAAGCCAACCTGAATGCAATTGCCAAACGGCTCGAAGAACAGTATCCGGATTCGAACCGGAAGATTGGCGCGGATGTGGTCGAAATGCGCGAGCAGCTTACAGGGAACGTGCGTCCCGCTCTGCTCGTGTTGCTCGGCGCTGTCGCTTTGGTGCTGTTGATTGCTTGCGTGAACGTGGCCAATTTGCTGCTCGCACGCGCCTCCAGCAGGCAACGTGAGATTGCTTTGCGCAGTGCGCTGGGTGCGGGCCGTTCGCGAATCATCCGGCAGCTGCTCACCGAAAGCGTGTTGCTCTCGTTCCTGGCGGCGATTCCTGGAATTCTCCTTGCCTATTGGGGCGTGGCGTTGTTGAAGGCAATGCCGAGCGTTCCCGGCCACGCGTTCGAGCAAGTCAGCGTAGACGGAGTTGTGCTGTGCTTTGCGCTGGGCATCGCCGTGTTCACCGGGCTTGTCTTCGGGCTCGCGCCTGCTTTGCAAGTGGGCGCGAGAGATTTGCATGACGACTTGAAATCGGGCGGAAAAGGCGTGGGTGCGGCTGCGTCGTCGAGCAAGTGGTTGCGCAACAGCCTCGTGGTTGGCGAGATTGCGCTTTCGCTCTGCCTGCTGATCGCGGCGGGACTTCTGCTCCGCACCTTCGAGCGCCTGCGCGCCGTCGAAATCGGCGTGCGCCCGGACAGAGTGCTCACGGCGAAAGTCGCTCTGCCGGATACGCAGTACAAGGACGATGCGCAATTTCGCGTCTATCGCGACATGGCGGAACGGCTGGAGCAGGCTCCCGGCGTGGATGCCGCAGCAGTGTCGAGCGAGATTCCGCTCGACGGTGGAACGAACACGTATGCCAAGAAGCCGGGCGCGCCTGCGGAAGAACTAGGCTCGCTGATGGAATGGAACGAAGTCACGCCCGGCTATTTCAAGACGTTCGGAATCCCATTCCGCACGGGTAGGAATTTCACTGACGCGGATTACGAACTCGTCGGGAAAGTCACCGAGGCTTCGAAGAAGTCACCATCGAAATACGACGGGCCGATGATGGTAAGCATCATCAACCAGAAAATGGCGACCGAGTTCTGGCCCAACGAAAACGCCGTGGGAAAAGTGTTTGAACTCGATACGCTCCCCGTGCAGGTGATCGGCGTCGTAGCTGATACGAAGATCTTCAATTCCCCGCGGCAGAAGACAATCGACGAAGCCTACTTTCCGCTTGGGTGGGGTTCGCGCACGGAAATGGCAATCACCGTCCACGGCGCAGGCGCCGCTGCGTCGTTGCCGGAGACCGTGCGCCGCACCATTGCAGAAGTGGATTCGAAGGTGCCAGTCTTTAACGTGCGCGAGATGGATCAGGTGATCGTGGAAGCGAATTCGGACGCGCGCATCGAAGCGCAGCTGCTTGGAATCTTTGCGGGGCTCGCGCTAGTGCTCGCCGCGGTGGGAATCTACGGCGTGATGTCATACCTCGTCGCGCAGCGCACTCAGGAACTCGGGATCCGCATGGCGCTCGGCGCGCAGCCGCTCGACGTGTTGCGGTTGGTGCTCGAGCGCGGCGTCGTGCTGACTGTTGCTGGACTTGCGATCGGGCTTGTAGCGGCGTTTGCGATTACGAGATTGCTGAGCAAGCTGCTCTTTGGCGTAAGCGCGACCGATCCCTTGACGTTTTTCGGAGTTGCGACCCTGCTGGGACTTGTTGCGCTGGCTGCGTGTTGGTTTCCGGCGCGGCGCGCGATGCGCGTTGACCCGATGACGGCGCTTCGTTACGAATGAAGAGTAGGGAACGAAGCGCTAAGAATGAAGCGTTGAAAACATTTTCGCTTCAAATGATGCGCGACGAATAAAATCGGCGCTTCGCGAGCGCGCGTTTATTTTGCGTCTGGGATTCGCAGTGTGATTTTCACCGGTTTTTTTGTGTGGATCATAATGCGTTTCTGCCAGTCGGAGAACACGCCGTTGGAATAGGCGCGCAGGTCATATTGCCCCGTTTCCCAGCGCGCGAATTGGAAGTGACCTTCTGCGTCGGTGCGCGTTGCGTGCGGATGCAGGCCGTCGGAGGTTTGAATCGTGACGCTGGCGTTGGCGACGGGTTTGTTATGGGCGTCCACCACGATGCCTTCGAGCGTGCCGACGGGAACCGCCATTTGCTGCTGCGCAGCGGCAGAGAAAGCGGCGATCGCGAGCATTCCCACGATTGCGATTATCGGTTTCCGCATATTTTCGTCACCTCGTCGAATACTTTTGTCACTCTAGCTATTTTGTAGCTTGGGACGGCAGCTGCAGCTTCACTTCCGTTTGCTTTCCAATTTTCACTTCGATGTTGTGCTTCCAGTTGGTCCATGCACCGCTGTGATACGCGCGCACATCGTAGTAGCCGTTCTCGAGTTGGGGAAAAAAGAAGCGGCCGTCGCTGTTCGTGAGTGTCGACTTCGGCATTGTGCCGTCAGCTCCCTGCGAGGTGACGCGCGCGCCCGCTACGGGCTTTCCGCTGGGCCCGATCACCGTGCCGGCCAGCGTTCCGATACCTTTCGTATCGGCGGCGACTGCAAAGGCGAGCGCCGCGACCAGAAGAAAAATCACAATCGATTGCTTCATGGCACACTCCCGGGAAACGTTGTAACAATTTTAGGCGCTTGGGGGCGGCCGGAGTGGAAGTCAAGCCCGCGTTGTTCTCGAAGAGAGACTCCTGTTCGCGAGGACAGGCGAAAGCGCGCTGCGCCAAGCATCGGCAGTTGAGATTCTTCGCCCCGCTGAAGGCCGCGGGACGCATAAAGCGCGCTTCGCTCAGAATGACATGATCGAAGTTGCGCACTGCGGCGTGCTCGCGCGCGATTTATTGGCTTAGACATTTTTTTTGGCTCGCTAATATTTGTAGTGGCGGCTGGCGGCGGCATGAGCGGGTTGGTCCTGGCGGCCGGTGTCGGGGTTTAGGCCGCGTTCGAGGGCGATGAAATAATTGAGAAGCTGTAGCGGGACGAGATGAGTGAAGGCGGCGAGCCATTCGCCTGTTTCGAAGCTCGCTTCCGGGACGACCAGGGTGTGCTCGGCGGAAATATCGTGATTTGCTGATGGCGTGACAATGGCGACGCGTTGGGTTTTCAGTTCTCCTGCGGCGCGGAGGATTTGGCGGGCGCGGTCGTCGCTCGGCCTTCCTGTGAGAAGGCCTATCAGGGCGGCGCGCGAATCGATTTCCGAGAATGGGCCGTGAAGAACTTCTTCGGTTTCGAATCCTTCGGCGGCGATGTAGCAGCTCTCTTTGATTTTCAAGGCGCCTTCGCGCGCGGTGGGCCAGCCGGCTCCTGCGCCGAAGAGAATGATGCGTGAGAGCGGCGCGATTTTCTTGGCGACTTCGCGGATTTGCGGTTCGAGAGTGAGCGCTTGCCTGACCAATTCGGGGATGCGCTCGATTACGTGGGCGTCGATTCCCGGCGCTAGAAGCTTTGTGCGCTCGGCGATACGCAGAATCATGAAGGCGAGAGCTGCGAGCCCTGTGGTGTAACTTTTTGTGTAGGCGAAGGAAACTTCCTGGTCGCACGTTTGGATGTGAAAATCGGCGTCGCGAATTTCCGTGGCGATTGCTGCGCTGGCCAGCTCGCCGGTGAGCGCGACGGTGAGCGCTCCGGCGGCGCGGGCGGCACGCAGGGCTGCGACCGAAGCAGTGGTGGTTCCAGTGTGGGTGATGACGACGATCGCGTCGCGCGGGCCGAACCCAGTCGGATGGTTTACGAGCTCGAAGGATTGCTCGAAGTGTGGCCAGATGCGTCCGGCGGTGAATTCGCGCATCCAAAGTTCTGCGATTTGCGCGGCGTGGAGCGAAGTGCCGATGCCGACGAAGGTGATGCGCTCTTTTTCCGCTATAGCATCGGCCGCGCGCTCGATTGCGTCGCGTCGCGCGAGAACTTTCTCGATGAGCGCGGGCTGAGCGTGGATCGCGTCGTAGAGATAATAAGGGTGGGTTGCGCGGGGTTCGGGCATTTGCTTTTTCTCCCGGCACAGTGTATCCGATGAGATTCGATTCCTGCTGCCTGGATTGATGGTGGGGCGATTCGCGCGGACTTGAGCGGCGCCGGTTCGACAATGCTGCTTCGATTTGCGCGCTATTAAATTATTTGGCGAGGAGATCCGATGGCTCGTTACATCACGCAGCACACGCTGGCTTGCCTGACACGGCAGGGCGCGGAGGAATTGGGGAAGCGAATCGCGGCGGCGACTGCGGTGACGGCGAAGCGCGTGCTGGTGAACATGCAGGAAGGCAAGATGATGGCGGAATTCGAAGCGGCGTCGCGGGAGGACCTGGAGAAATGGTTCGCGGCGGAGAAATTTCATTTCGACTGGATTTTGCGCGTGGAGTTCGAGTTTGCAGAGGGTACGCTGCGTCCGCTGGGCTGAAAATGCATGGATTTTCTGGCTTGTTAGACCCCCTTGAACCGCCTATTAGAAATTCGCAAGTGATTGATTCGTGACGATTTGCCAAGACATTTAAGCGCGGAACCGTGTATTAAAATGGCGATGTGTCTTGGTCGGGCACAGGCATCCCCAGGGGAAGCGAGTAACGGATCACGGGTCGGAGGCGTGCTGTGAAGTCGGCTGCAAAACGACAAAAGAGCCGGCGGGACGCCGGCGTTACGGAATGGCAGTGTCGCCATGAATTGGGTGCGGGGTCTTGGTCGGAACTTGGTGGTCGGACGGTAGAAAAAGACGGGCTCATTTGATGCGCGGATACTTGTGAAAGCGATTTGACGTGAGTGCCGAGAAATTTTGGGACGCGGGTACGCATCGCACAACCGCGGAAGTTGCGAGGGCGGCGGAGATCCTGAGAGTGCCGCGTGCCCGATTCGAATTTTCGTGTTTGCTGCCATTGCTCCAGATTCCACCGTAGCATGGAGCTGAGGTAATGCGGCCTGTACGCAAGTACAGTTTTGGAGCTAGCGACTTTGAGGAGAGGACCACGGCGACAGCTGGTGCGGTTTCGTTGGCGGAGATTTACGGCAGGGGGATGCGGTAGAGGTTGCGGCGGGTGTTCTGGCGGGAGTAGGCGTAGACCGAGGGGCTTAGGGCGGATTCAACAGTCTCTGGAATCGGCGCGCCTGCTTTCGCGGCGGCCAAATCTTCGATTCGGACGATTCCGGCTGGCGGCAGCTTGGGGAGTCCTGTGGCAGGCAGCACGGGTAGCGTGTAGGTGCCTTCGTGCAGCTCTGGGAAGTACAGGTGGGCAAACTCTCCGGCGCTGTCCCAGATGAGGTGGCAATAACCCAGGCACACGGGAACCGATGTGCTGCCATCCACCGCAAAAGCAGTGGCCTGAGCAGTGTGCTCCTGATCGGGCCCTGGGGAAACAGCAAGAAGCCAGCGACCGTCGGGCGAAACCGAAAAAGCATCGAAAACGCGTTGCGAGAATATTTTGCGGCGATCTGAGCCGTCGGCTTTCATGCGATAGAGAAAATTTGAGCTGCCTTCGATGGCGCGAAAAACGAGATCGCCATCGGGCAGGAAGAATGGGGAATCCTCGATTGCCGTTTCGGAGGAGATGCGCAGCGGGGAAGAACGACGATTGGTGGGAGCAACCCAAATGCCAGGGCGTCCACTCTGGTCCTTCCTTACAAAAGCGATTTCCTTTCCATCGCGAGAAACCGAGTAACCCTTAATGAGATAGTCCGCCTGAATGAAATAACCCGGGAGGAGAGGCTCCGTTTTGTCGCTGGTCAAATCCCTGACCCGGAGTTCGTAACCGGGCGCTTGGCCACTGGACATCAGGTAGAAAAGGCTCTTCCCATCGGAGGAGAGAGAAGGTGCTATCGCATCTCCCTCCGAAGAAATCTGGCGGTCGCCCTGCTGGTCATGGAGCCAAACAGTGCTGTCCTGCGATCCGACGGCGGTAATGAACGATTTGCCATCCGTTGCCATCGCAATACCCTCTTGCGTAGTCGGGCCGAAGGTCAGTTGCTCAGCGTGGCCATCCGGAAAGCGCTGCTGCCAAATATGAGACTGGCCATTCTTATTTGCGGAGAGGTATACCCACTTACCATCTGGGGACCATGCACCTGAGAGGCACGCACCGTCCGGGGGGCCGACCACACGCACGCCGGCAGTGCCTTGGAAAGGGACAACGCGGCAAGGCAGAATGTCGCCACGGCTGCCCATCTCAACGACGAGGACCCATTTGCCGTCGGGGGAAAGATAAGAATGATGAACCATGCCCCGCTCGCTGGGAGGAACGTAGACGTCGCGGCTCTGTCCGCGGCCTTCGTCGGTGGTGACGAGAACCATGTGGAGTCCCTCTTTAATCTCCGAGAAGAGCAGACGCTTGCCGCCCTCGATCCAGGTAAGAGACGAGGCATTAGGCAGCAGGATGTGGGGATCGCCGCCGAGCACGGGCACTTCCCAAACGCTCCAGGGTTGAAAGGTACTGTAGGCAATGTTTGTGCCATCCGGGGAGAAGGCCGGACTTAACTTCTCTGAAGAGTCGCGGGTGAGCTCGACCGGCTGGCCGTCTGGCAGGAATTTGACGTAGATCTGACCGGGCCCCAAGAAGGAGTCAGTTCCGCGGATGAAAGCGAGCATGCGGCCATCCGGGGAGAGGGCGGGGTAGACGGCGGAATCGGTGAAGAAAGTAAGCTGTTGCCATTCGCTGCTTGGGGCTGGAGCGCGGGTTGACCGGTGGTAATAGAGAAACGTGATTGCCGCGGCCAGCACGAGGATTCCGGCGACCGCCGCGTAAATCGCTTTCGGTATGTGTCGTTTTGTTGATCCCTGTGTGGCTGCGCGTTGAGGCTCTTGCGCTGCCTGCAGCGCTTGCGCCGAGGCGGATGGATGCGAGCGGCCGGAACTGCTGTCGCGCTTTAGCCGCTGCAATTCTGCGCGGAGGTCGGAGGCGTGCTGGTAGCGCAGATTGCGATCTTTCTCGATCGCGCGGTTGATAATTTCTTCCATCTTGGCGGGTAGATCGGGATTCAGGCGGACGGGCGGGACGGGATCTCGATTCAAGATGGCGTCGAAAATTACGCCGGAAGTATCACCGCGAAAAGGCAGAGCGCCCGTGGACATCTCATAGAGAACTACACCGAATGAAAAAAGATCCGTGCGTGCGTCGAGTTGTGTGCCGCGCACTTGCTCGGGCGACATGTAAGCGACGGTGCCGACGGCGCTGCCGGGGCTGGTGAGAAATTCTTCCGCGGGTGCGGTGGGCAGAGTGGAAGCACCGCGACCTTCGGCGACGGGGGTGAGCTTGGCCAAGCCGAAATCGAGAATCTTGGCGTGGCCTCGCTCGGTGATGAATATGTTGGCGGGCTTGATGTCGCGGTGGACGATGCCTTTCGCATGGGCGGCTTCGAGCGCGTCGGCAATTTCGATTCCCCAGTCGAGGATCTGCTCGAGCGGCTGCGGCTTGCCACTGATGTGATGTTTCAGCGTGTAGCCTTCGAGAAACTCCATGGCGATGAAGGCGACGCTGTCTTCGTGGCGAATCTCGTAGATGGTGCAGATGTTGGGGTGATTGAGGGCTGAAGCGGCGCGCGCTTCGCGGCGAAATCGTTCGAGGGCTTGCGAATCCTGTGCGACATCTTCGGGGAGAAATTTTAGAGCGACGAAGCGGCCGAGGTCCGTGTCTTCGGCTTTGTAGACGACGCCCATGCCGCCGCCACCGAGTTTTTCGAGGATGCGGTAGTGGGAGATTGTCCTGCCGAGGATGGGGGAGGAGTCGGGCACAGAGGGCGCATGTTACGCCCAAGGGGCGGGGGCGGGCAATTGTGGGGGCGGTGTGGGGATTGGCGTTTTGGGCGGAAGGCAATTTGAAATTTCAGAATTTCAAATTTCATGCGAAAGGCAAAAGGCAAAGGCTAAGGCTAAGGAAACTGCAGATCCCTCGACTGCGACGCGCGCCATCGCCCCGTAAAGGGCCGGGACGCACAGTTTGCGCTGCGCGATGGAGGAAAAGGCGACGCGCGTCTTCGCTCGGGATGACAGGTTGGGGTTAGGGGGCGTGAATAAACGGCAAACGGCAACGGCTAACACCTGCCGGTCTGAAGACCGGCGCTACAAACGGCAAAGGCGTAAAGCAAGAGCGTGAGGCAAAGGCGTAGAGCAAAAGCGCCGGCGGGACGCAAGGCCGGAGGCGTTTCGTGATGAGGGAGGTGTGGGCGGCGCGGGCGGGTCTGAGACCCGCCCCTACTGGAGATTCGACGGTGGCGGGCGCGTGGAGAACGAGAATTATTGCTTGCGGTATTGGGCTACGAGCTTTTGGTAACGCGGGTCTGAGCGGAGGTTGGCGAAGTAGGGGCTGGAGTCGAGGGCCGCGAAATCGCGGAAGCCGGTCTGGAGCGCTTCCTGCATGAACGCAAAGGACTTGTCTTTATCGCCTTTTGCTGAGTAGATGGCGGCGCGCCAGTATTGCTCCATGGTTGTTTTCTCCGTAGCGACCCCCGCGTCCATGTATTTGAGGGCTTCATCGTAGTTGCCTTGAGCGAGGGCGAGCTGAGCCATTCCGAGGTGTTCGTAGTGGCTGCTCCCCAACTCGTTCGCGCGTTGGAAAGCGACGGTGGCCTCCGGGTAGCGGGCCTGAAACATCAGGGCGCGGCCGAGGTGATACTGAGCGGCCGCCGAAGTGGGCTGGAGCCGAATCGCTTCTCGCGCCGCTTTTTCAGCTTCGATCGCGTCCGGAGGCTGCACGTAGGCCAGCGCCCAGGATAAAAGATCCCAGGCCAGCGGATTATCCGGCTCGAGCCGTGTGGCTTCGCGGAACTCGCCTACCGCACGGGGGTAATCGAAATGCAACGCATACGATTGAGCCATGGCGATGTGGGCTTCGCCGAGGCCGGGATCAGCGGCGAGGGCGCGCTTCGCAAATTCCTCGGAGCGCGCGAGGTGCGAGGGATTGGAATTGATATCGCGATAGTAGAGTCCTTCGACGTGAGAGAGGCCAGCTAAAGCGGGAGCGTAATTGGGATCGAATTTGAGGGCTTGCTCGAAACTTTTTCGCGCGGCCTCCATTTTTTCGGGCGTTTCCGTGAGAAGCAGACCCCGGCCAATCAGAAACGACTCATAGGCTTGCGGATTTTGGGTGTAGCGCTGCGCGATGGCTTTGGTTTCCTGGGAACTGAGATGCAGATTGAGCGCTTCTGCGATTTTCAGGGCGGTTTGCTCTTGCAGCGAGAAGACGTCTTTCATCTCGCCGGTGAAATCGTCGGCCCAGACCTGGAAGCCGGTGGTCGAGTCGATCAGGTGGACATTGACGCGGACTTGATTGCCGGATTTGCGGACGGTGCCTTCGAGCAGGTAACGAACACCGAGTTGACGGCCGAGATCAGTCGCATTTTGATCCGCAGCTTTTACTGTGGTGACGGAAGAGTGCGGGGCGACGTTGATGCCCTGGATTTTGGAGAGTTTGGTGGTGATTTCGTCGGTCATGCCGTCGCTGAAGTAGGCGCTGTCGGCGTCGGTGCTGAGATTTTGCAGCGGGAGGACGGCGACGGAGGGCTTGGAATCGACGGCAGCAGCGGGATGAGCGGAATGCGCGGAATGCGCTTGATACCAATGAGAGCCACCGATTGCGAGGAGCAACAGAATGACCGCGGCACCGGCGTAGAGGGGCCAATGCTTCGATGGCTTGGCTGGGCGGGCGGGGTCGTAGAGATTCTGTTGCGAGACGGCTGTGCGCGTGGATGAATCCGTTTCACGTTTTACGCGGCGTAGGTCGGCGCGCATGTCGGCGGCGGACTGGTAGCGCATAGTGCGATCTTTTTCGAGCGATTTCTGGATGACGCGCTCAAGCTCCGCGGGCACCGCGGGATTCAGACGAACCGGAGGAACGGGGGCGCGATTGAGAATGGCTTCGAAGATTACGCCGGAAGTGGAGCCAGTGAAAGGCATCGCACCCGTGGCCATTTCGTAGAGAACGGCGCCGAGAGAAAAAAGATCGGTGCGGCGATCGAGGTCGGCACCGCGAACCTGCTCAGGAGACATGTAGGTGACGGTGCCGATGGCGCTGCCGGGGCTGGTGAGCAGATTTTCGGAAGTGACGAGGCCGGCGGAGACGGTGGCGCCTTCGGCGACTTTCTGTCCGGCGGGCGCGAGCTTGGCGAGGCCGAAGTCCATGATTTTCGCGTGGCCGCGGGTGGTGACGAAAAGATTGGCGGGCTTGATGTCGCGATGGATGATGCCAGCGGCGTGGGCGGCGTCGAGACCGTCGGCAATCTGGATGCTCCAATCGAGGAGCGTTTCGGTTTCGAGAGGGCGGCCGGCGATATTGTGTTTCAGAGTCTGGCCGTCGAGGAATTCCATGGCGATGAAATGGCGGCCTTCGAATTCGTCAATTTCGTAGATGGTGCAGATATTGGGGTGATTGAGGGCCGAGGCGGCTTGCGCTTCGCGCTGGAAACGTTCGAGGGCTTGCGCATCGCGGGCGAGATCTTCGGGGAGAAATTTCAGTGCGACGAAACGGCGGAGCTTGGTGTCTTCGGCCTTGTAGACGACGCCCATTCCCCCACCGCCGAGTTTTTCCAGGATGCGATAGTGGGAGATGGTTTGGCCGATCATCGATTGTTCATGCGACGGGGAGCGCTTGTGGGCGCACATGTTAGGCCACGGCGCGAGGGCAAGTCAACGCGGGGGGAGTGTTGCAAGCGCGGGGGAAGAGGTGTAGGCTTTTGCGCATGAGAAACTGCTGCCGGAGGATCGACTGTGGTTGTTGTCGTGGGTGCTGTCGACTAGTGTGCTCTGGCACCGGGAGGCTGGGAGGGTAAGAGGCAGACCAGCCTAGGGATTTGAACCCGCCGCCAGATGCAACTGGACGGCGTTTTTTTTTGCCACGGAGGCACTGAGGCACAGAGAAGGATAAATTTGTTGAATTGAGATGGGGGCGGCGGGCATCGAATTTCACATACTTCAAGGAGGAGTGAGGACATGAGCGAGTACAAGCATCCGGAAGTGCTGGTTTCAACGGAGTGGGCGGCGGGGCACCTGAACGATCCGAAGGTGCGGCTGATTGAGGTGGACGTGGATACCACGGCTTACGATCAGGGGCACATTCCTGGGGCGGTGGGTTGGAATTGGCAGACGCAGCTGCAGGACAACATCCGGCGAGATTTGATCGACAAGGCTACGCTGGAAGGATTGCTGGGGAAGTCGGGTGTGGGGAACGACACGACGATTCTGCTTTACGGCGACAACAACAACTGGTTCGCTGCGTACGCGCTGTGGCAGTTGAAATATTACGGGCACAAGGATGTGCGGTTGATCAACGGCGGGCGGAAGAAGTGGATTGAGGAGAAGCGACCGTTGACGACCGATCCGGTGAAGGTGGCGGCGACGACGTATCACGCATCGGGGCCGGACGAATCGATTCGGGCGCGGAAGGAAGACGTGTTTGAATCGGTGAACAAGAAGAAGCAGATTGATCTGGTGGATGTACGGTCGGTGGATGAGTTTACGGGGAAGATTATTGCGCCGCCGGGGATGAGCGAGACGGCGCAGAGGGCCGGTCATATTCCGGGGGCGGCGAATATTCCCTGGGTGCAGGCGGCGAATGAGGATGGGACGTTCAAGCCGGCGGATGCTTTGAAGCAGCTGTATGGCGCGAAGGGCGTGAACGGCGATCACGAAATTATCGCGTATTGCAGGATCGGGGAGCGAAGTTCGCACACCTGGTTTGTGCTGAAGTATTTGCTGGGGTACGACAAGGTGAAGAATTACGACGGGTCGTGGACGGAGTGGGGGAATTTGATTGGCGCGCCGATTGAGAAGGAGGTTGCGGCGGCGGCGCGGTAAAGAGTGCCACGGAGGCACGGAGACACAGAGGCGAGAAAGCAAGGAGGCCGTCGCGAGGAAAGGTGGCGCGATGGAGGTGTGGGCGACGCGGGCGGGTCTTAGACCCGCCCCTACTGCTCCGAAGCTGAAGTTGGCTTCGGGGCTTTTTTTTCGCTTGACATATTCCTGTATGGGAATGTATTATGGGGTGTGCCCAGAGCTGCTACGACTTCGGATGCATTTAATGCGGTGGCTGAGCCTCGGCGTAGGGAGATCTTGAACTACCTGGCGATGCAGGAACGGCCGGTGGGGGAGATCGTTGCTGCGCTGGGGCTCGAACAGCCCTCGGTATCGAAGCACCTGCGGGTATTGCGGGATGTAGGACTTGTGCGGGTGCGGCGGGAGGGGCGGAACATGCTCTATAGCCTTGATGCGGAAGCGATCCGGCCAATGTACGAATGGACGCAGACGTTCGAGCGTTTTTGGAAACATCAACTGCAGCGAGTGAAAGAGAGAGCCGAGGGGCGGTCGGCGGCGGCTAAAGGACCCCGAGAGGACCCCGAGAAGGCGGAATGACAGCTTGGCGGAATGACAGTCGTTAATCTGATTTTCACAAAGGAGAGCAACGATGATTGGGACGGCTATGCAGCTTGAAAACCTGACGTTGAACATCAACGAGGAAATCCGAGTACGGGCGCCGCTGGAGACCACTTTCGCGGCGCTACTCGAACAGCTTGGGCCGGGAAACGAGAGAGGCGACGGAACGGCGATGCCGATGAAGCTCGAAGCGCGGCCCGGCGGAAGGTGGTACCGGGATCTGGGCAACGAAGACGGGCACTTCTGGGGAGTGGTGCAGGCGATCAAGCGTCCCACGCTGCTGGAGATCACGGGGCCGCTGTTCATGTCGTATCCGGCGATATCGAATGTGCAGTACCGATTGAGCGAGGCGGACGGCGTGACGCTCATTGAGTTTCATCACCTGGCGTTGGGATTGATTGCCGACGATCATCGAAAGGGAGTGTCAACCGGATGGGGGCACATCAACGAAAACGTGCGGAAACGCGCCGAGACTCAGGCGGGACGAAAAGCTGGAGTATGAACGGGCCCGAGTAGGACTTTGGAATAGAAGAGGTGAGAGATGTGTCCAGCATGTATGGCGACGGCGGCACTGATCATAACCGGGGCGATATCAACAGGCGGGCTGGCGGCGATTGCAGGAAAGCTGCGCGGCCACAAAAGATCTGAAGGGCGCTTCACCAGACGCGTGAAAGCGACTGAGCCCAGAAATTTGAATACAAGGAGAGATCAACATGTCTAGCACGGCGAGCAGCAGGACAAGTGCCCCGCAAGTGGTATCGCAAGATCAATGGCTTGCGGCGCGAAAGCAGCTGTTGAAGAAAGAGAAAGAGTTCACCAAGTTGCGAGACGAGCTGAGCCGGGAGCGGCGGGAGTTGCCCTGGGAAAAGGTGGAAAAGCAGTACACGTTCCAAGGGCCAAAGGGAAAAGAGACACTGGCTGAGCTTTTTGACGGGCGAAACCAGTTGATTGTCTATCACTTCATGCTGGGGCCGGGATGGAAGGAGGGCTGCCCGAGCTGTTCGTTCCTCGCGGATCATTTCAATCCGGCCGTTGTGCATCTGGCGCAGCGCGACGTGACGTTGGTGGCAGTTTCGCGGGCGCCGCTTCCGGAGATCGAGGTGTTCAAGAAGCGCATGGGATGGGGATTCAAGTGGGTTTCGTCGTCGGGCAGCGATTTCAATTTCGACTATCACGTTTCATTCACGAAGGACCAACTGGCGAAGGGCGATACTTTCTACAACTTCGAAATGCAGAACAAGTTTGGAGGAGAGGAGCGCCCAGGCGCCAGCGTGTATTACAAGAATGGAAGCGGTGAAATTTTCCACACCTACTCGACGTATTCACGGGGTCTGGATATTCTGATCGGGGCGTATAACTTCCTGGACCTGACGCCAAAGGGCCGGGACGAAGAAGGATTGCCGCACGGGATGTCGTGGGTTCGGCATCACGATCGCTATCAATGAGGCGGTTGGAAGTGAGCGGTCTTACAGGGGCGTAAAAACCAAAGCATAAATAGGAGAAAACATGGGAAACGCAACGCACGAGCAAGTGAATTTGATGTTGAAGCTGTACGATTTGCGGCGAGAGCCGAAGTTGCGAGAAGCGCGTGACTGGTATTTCCAGAATTTCTTCGTCAAGACGGCCGAAGACGTGATGCGTATCGCGCCTTTTACCAGCCAGGAAAACGCCTACATGCGGATGGTGATGAGCTACTGGGACATGGTGGCAGGCATCGCCAATCGCGGACTGGTGGACGAAGAGCTCTTCTTCGAGAGCACCGGCGAGCAGTGGGGAGTGTGGGAGAGAATCAAGCCGGTGGTGGGAGCGTTTCGGACGATGTTCAGCAATCCGAAATTTCTGAGCAACCTCGAAGAGCACTGCAGGCGCTATGAAGCTTGGCGTGAAAAGGTGGCGCCGGGCTCGAGCGAGGCCATGCGGAAATTCCAGGAGCAAATGCAGCAGCAGATGAGCCAGAAGAAGGCGCACGCTGCCGCCGACTAGAACCAGCGCTTTTAACGAGTGCTGAACCTGTGGTTTCGAAAAAAGCCTCGGGGCCGAGATGGCCTCGGGGCTTTTTTTGCAATCGGCAGAAAGGACTAGTGAAGCTCGTTGGTGGCGATGCCGTTGTGGCGAGCTTGGTCTTCAAGCGCGGCAATTTTGTCGAGCATGTCCTGTCGCTTCGTTTCAAGCTGCTGCAACTGCTCTTTCCAATCACCGATTCGATTGCCGCCGTAGTGGAGCGGTTCATTGAGCGTCTTGCCTTCGAGAGCGGCCTGCAATTCGGCAATCGTTTTATCGAGAGGCGGTATTTGCGACTGCAGCTTTGCGATCTGATCGTGATACCACTTCGCATCTTTTTTGCTTTTTGGTTTTGCCGGTGCTGAGAAGTCGGCATTGGAACCCGGTTGAGCTGCGGCCGACGAATCGTCCGGCTGGCTGTGCGAGCCACCAAGATTCTCGTTCGTCCAAACTTTCTTCTGAGGTGCTTGTGGCTGCGGCTGCGATTGAGTTGAACCGGATGTTGGAGCCGGAGCAGGCGCAGGAGCGCTTTGCGCGCGAATCGCCGGCGCTGCGCCCAATACGAAAGGCAGGGAGGCAAATACGACAAACGAGAATCGTGCCAAGAATGGCGTACCCATGATGCCTCCTACGAGGCCGCGAGACTTATCACTATTAGGCGCTTAAGGACTTAATTGGAGCTACGGGATTAAACCCGGCTGGCACGGAAAAGTTACGGGTCGGCGCTGAGGTTTTTGCCGCCGGCGAGCTCGCTCTGCACGAGAGCGAGGGCTTCTTTCGGCGAGCCGACGCGGCGGTAATGCGAAACTTCAATCCATTGATGCTGCTCAAAAGTGAAGAGAAATTTTCTCGCGGTGTAGTCATATTGATAGCGAGAGGGAAGCCAGACGCCAGGAGCGACTTCGGATTGAGAGAAGGCGAAAACGCCTCCACGATAGAGTTTTCCGAGTATGCCCCCGCCGAACGAGATGTCGCGAACCACATGAGCCTCCGCGCGGACAAGCTGATTCGCGGCATGGTCCACCCAGATTTTCGCGGTGACACGCGTGATTGCTTCCTGAAGCATGGAGTGGGCATGGAATTCAGGGCTGGGATCCAGCTGAATAACGTCGCACAGGTGGCCGTCGACGGTCTCTTGTCCGATCCATTTGCGCAGAAGGCCTTCTCTCATGCTATTGATCAATTCGGCGCGATCTTTTTTCTTCTTCTCGAATTTCGCGTAGGCAGCTTTGGCGCGTGAATCATCGGGTTTCAGCGCGAGTTCAAGCGCCTGTTCCCAAAGCTGAAGCTCCTTGCGGTACTCGGCCGGTTCAACCTGCTTTCCGCGCTCGCTGACCAGCAGCTTCATGGTACCTGCGCCGTTGGGGACGATGCGGTAGGTACGATCTTCGAGAATTTTCGGGGTCATGCCGGCCGTTTGATCCACCTGGCGCTCGAGGCGTTCGTACTCGTCGAGAAACTGCTCGTTGCGATGCTGGTTGGCGATGAGCTTGTCGGCGCGAGCCAGGAGCTCGGCGTCAGTCGGAGGCTGGGCCTGCTGGGTGGGGTAAGCGAAACCCGGCGCGAGGATAGCCAGAGCAAGCGCGGCGGCAGCGGTTACGGAGATGGCAAACGAATTGGGCATCGAGTGGGTGATTCCGTTTGGATTGCGCTGGCTGGCAGCCGAGTTGCAAGTCTATTGTAACCGCAATTCTGGGTTAACACGCTGGGCTAAGATAGACGATTTCCATGATGTTTTTGGAGACGCGCTGAACTTTTTGGCCTGGACAGCCGTCTATAATGAATAGAGTGAACGAACCTTCCCGATTAGCGCAAATGCAGCGGGCCGTGGTGGGTCTGCAGGAGACCTTTCGCATCGCGCTCGATACGCTGCGATCGCACAAGCTGCGAACATTGCTCACCTTGCTGGGGGTGATCCTGGCGGTGACGACGCTCGTGGCGGTGATATCCGTGCTCAACGGGCTTAACGTCTACGTGTCGGACAAAGTGGCCAACCTGGGAGCGAACGCGCTGGTGGTGGATAAGATCGGCATCGTTACCAACCTCGATCAATGGACAAAGGCGCGGAAGCGGCCGCCACTCGATATGTCGGATTACGAAGCGCTGCGGGACGGGATGAAGCTGGCGTCGGCGGTGGCAGCCGAGCAGAACAATGTGGCAGACGTGCGCTACGGAAACGGATTGAGCGAAGACGTGACGATCCTGGGGGCGACGCCGGCATTTGCCGATATTCGCCAGATGGAAGTGGGAAGCGGGCGGCTCTTCACACAGGCAGACGAGGACCATGCGGCCAACGTCTGCGTGATTGGAATGGACGTGGTGAACAAGCTGATGCCGGGTGTGGATCCGCTGGGGAAAGAAATTCGCGCGGGGCAGGGCCAATATCAGATCGTCGGAGTGGCGAAGCCGAAAGGAACGGTGCTGGGCCAGCCGCAAGACAACTTCGTGATGATTCCGCTGCGAACGTATCGGTCGGTATGGCTGCAGCATGGAGATTCGGTGACGATGTTCGTGCAGGCGCGTGGGCCGGAATGGATGTCTGCCGCGGAGGATGAAGCGCGGGTGATTATTCGGACGCGCCGCCATCTGCGCTACGAAGAGGATGACAACTTTGCGATCATCATGCCGGACTCGATTACGGGAATCTGGAACCGGATCACGGGAAACGCCTTTGGAATCGCCATCTGGGTGACTTCGGTGTTTCTGGTGGTGGGCGGAATCGTGATCATGAACATCATGCTGGCGAGCGTGACGGAGAGGACGCGAGAAATAGGATTGCGGAAATCGCTGGGCGCGCGCCGAGGGCAGATCGTGATGCAATTCCTGGTGGAGTCGTCGATGCTGGCCACGCTGGGCGGGGTGATTGGCGTGATTCTTGCGTTGGCGATCGCTGCGATTGTGCGCGCGGCAAGTCCCGTGCCGATTTCGACGCCGCTTTATGCGGTTTCCATTGCGTTGGCGCTCTCGACGGGAGTGGGTTTGTTTTTTGGAATTTATCCGGCGGTGCGGGCTTCGAAGCTGGATCCGATTGAAGCGTTGCGGGCGGAGAACTGAAATGATGCCGGTGCGGCAGGATTTTCGCGAGAATCTCGGGCTAGCGTTCGACACGATTCGAACGCATAAGCTGCGGAGTTTTCTGGCCGTGCTGGGTGTGTTAATCGGCGTGGCGCTGATCATTCTGGTGGTCGGACTGGTGCAGGGATTCCGCACGTCGATTTCGGAGGAGATTGCGTCCGAGGGGCTGGATACGGCGTGGGTGGCGCGTTTTACGCAAGGTCCCGGACTGAACGGACGCCGGCCAAAAGAAGAGCGCGAGCGCAAACCGCTGACGTTTGCTGATGCACAGGCGGTGATGACGCAATGCCCGGCCGTGAAACAAACGGCGGTTTCCGTCTTTGAGTGGACGCAGCCGCACACGGTGCGTTACCAGAGCAACCAGGTGGCGGGCGGCGAATTCCGCGGAACGTTTCCGGCATACCTCGAGGTTTATTCGAACGCAAACATCAAAGCCGGGCGATTCTTCACGGAAACCGAGAATGAACATCGCGAGAATGTAGTGGTGCTTGGCGAAAACATCGCCACGGCGCTTTTTGGAAAGGTTGATGCATCGCTCGATAAGCAGGTGCTTGTGGACGGCGTGAATTTCCGCGTGATAGGCGTGCTGGAAAAGCCGGTGGGACTCTTTGGCACGTCGGATGAAGACCGGCGCGTAGTGATGCCGTATTACACGTTTTTCAAAATCTATCCGGCGAGCTTCGAACTGGCGATGCGTATTCTGGCGTACCCGGGGAAGCTTGATCTGGCGGTGGATCAGATTCGCGACGTGCTGAGGCGGCGGCGAAATGTTCCGTATGACAAGCCTGATAGCTTCGCGATACAGACGAACGTCGAGATGGTGAAGCAGTTTAACGACATCATCGGTGGCGTGGTGCTGGTGATCGTGGTGCTGAGTTCGATCGGGCTGCTGATTGGCGGAATGGGCGTGATGAACATCATGCTTGTTTCGGTGACGGAGCGAACGCGCGAGATCGGCGTGCGAAAAGCGATTGGCGCGAGGAGCCGCGACATCACCTGGCAGTTTTTATTTGAGGCGATGACGCTGACGGGGACCGGCGGGCTGATTGGAATTATTGTCGGCAGCGCGATCGTGATGTTGATTCCAGTGGTGAGTTCTTTGAAGGCGATTGTGCCGCTTTGGGCGGTGATCGTGGGATTCACGGTGTCTGTGGGAATTGGGCTGATATTTGGCGTGTGGCCGGCGACAAAGGCGTCGAAATTGAATCCGGTGGAGGCCCTGCGCTATGAATAGCGCCACGAATTGAAAGCGAAATGCGAAGCTGAAGTGACTATTTCGGAGTGGGCGCGCCGGGGTCAATCGTCACCGTACTTTTCGGATCTAACTGGGATTTGCCATCTGCGCCGAACACGTAGGGGAAGCCGTCCGGATCGAGCGGAACGCCCTTCATCATCGCAGCTTCAACCAAGTCACGCGTAGATTGCGGGTAGCGGGCGAAGCGCGTGTGATATTCCTGCGCGAGTTGATCGAGCTGCATTTCGTCCGATTGAGCCTTCAGCCCCTTTAATTCCTCTAGCGCGTGCTTTTTTATCTTCTCGTCCTTGGTGGTCTCGTAGACTTCCGACCAGATCATGCGGGAAGTATCGAGGGCGCCGCCCTTCGAAGCGATGCGCGCAGCGAGAATTTTGAATACTTGCGAAGCGCCGGGAATTTTGCTGGTTGCGAGGTAAGCTGCGGCAGCCTTGTCGTAGTCTTTGAGCTTCATGTAGTAGAGAAATCCGAGATCGGCGGAAATCTGGGAGTTGTTCGGGTTGGCAGCAATGCCTTTCTTCACCAGGTCAACGGCGAGATCAGGCCGGTCTGCTCCGCCCTGCTTTTCAGATAGAAAAAAAGCGCCAAAGTGATATGCGGGGACAAGATATGGGTCAAGCGTCGTGGCCACGTCAAGCAGGGGAGCGAGCAAATGGAAGTCACGATCGGAAGTGGGCAGCTTGGCCCCGTAATATTGAACGGCGCGAGTCCAATAGATGTCTCCAAGTAGCGCGTCGTAGCCTAGGCTCAGTCTTTTCAGGAGCGGACCCGATTGAACGAGCAGCTCGTCGCCTTGTTTCTCCAGTGTACCGCGCGAGGAATCGATTCTCCCTTGCAGCGCGACAACGCACACGAACAACACCGGCACTAAAATTGCTGCGATCCACGCGGCCGGATTTCGATGGCGGTCGCTCACTTCAAATTCCGCCCCGAAAATACCGCTGCCGCCGCAATCAATAGGATCGCCGAGTAGAGCAGCGCGTAAAGCGTATTCTGCAAGATGAGCTGAGGCGGAATCGCAAAGCCGTGAGAGGCCTGACCGATTATGTCGAAATTGTGGAAGTTGGGGAGCACGTAATAGAGAACGCGCGTGATGGCTTTCACGGCGGGATTCTGCGTCACCATCCCGACATTCAGGAAATCGGTGGAAAATATTCCCGCGAGATAAATTCCGATGGTGAAAAGGGTGGACAGCATCGGCGTTGAGAAGCATGAGAAAAAGAGCGCCAGCGCCGTGACGATAGCCAATTTGAGCAGGATGAAATACACCGCCACAAGTATGTACACATCCGAGCGTGCGAACGAGCGGTTCACGTAGAAAAGCGCCGCACCCACTCCGATGGTCATGAAGCAGGTGTTCACGAAAAGCGTGAGCAGCAGCCCCGCGTATTTTCCGACGATGAATTGCCAGCGGCGGATCGGCTTTGCGAGCAGGCTGTAGAGCGTGCGCTTCTCCATCTCTTTGTAGATCAAGCCGACTCCGATGAAAATTGCCATCACGAGCCCGAAGGCGGAAATAGCCGAAAGGCCCAGATTTACGATCACCAGGCTATCTATCCCGATGGAAATCTGCCCCACCAGAATCGCCGCGCCGATCATCAACAGCGCGAAGAAAACAAGGTTGTACAGGACGCGATCGCGAACCGCTTCGCGGAACGTATTGACCGCAACCACTCCCGGTATCGCGCTCATCGAGCGAGCACCTCCACCGCGTGAGAGGCAGCTTTCTCGCGGTTCACCATGCGGAAGAAATATTCTTCCAGCGATGGCCGAACGGGCTGCACGGAAAGGATGCGCGCGTCGCAGTCGCGCAGTTTCTCAAGCGTGGCGTAAAGGTCCGCTTCGGGAACTTCGGCGCGATAGTGCGCCCCGGCCTTTGTGGTAAAGGCTGCGAGTGCTTGAGGCAACGCGCGGCCTTCTTTCAATTCGAAGAGAATATCCATCGCGACCACGCCCATCGAAACGATTTCGCCCGGAGCGCCCACGCCCTGTAATTTTCCATCAACCAACACTGCAACGCGATCGCATAGCATTTCGGCGTCAGAAAGAATGTGGGTGGAGAAAAACACAGTGCGGCCCTGGTTTTTCAAATCGAGAATAATATCGCGGACTTCGCGCCGGCCGATGGGATCGAGGCCGGACATGGGCTCATCCAAAAAGACGACCTTGGGATCATGCAAGATTGCTTGGGCGATTCCCGCGCGCTGAAGCATGCCCTTCGAGAATTTTCGCAGCTGAACGTCCGCTGCCGCAGTGAGGCCGACAAGCTCGAGAAATCGCGCCACGCGCTCGCGGCGGTCAGGTGCAGCAGAGTCGAAAAACCGCGCGTAATAATCGAGCAACTCGCGCGCCGTCAAATAATCATAGAAATAAGGCTGCTCGGGAAGATAGCCGATTTCGCGGTGCATGCTGACGTCGTCGATCGACTTGCCGCGGATGCGCGCCGTTCCAGCCGTGGGGAAAATCAAGCCCATCAGCAGCTTAAGCGTAGTGGTCTTGCCGGCTCCATTCGGGCCCAGAAAACCAAAGATTTCGCCGTCTTCGACGCGCAGAGAGAGATTGTCGAGCGACCGGCGCATGCGCTTGCGCCAGAACCCCAGGGCATAGTCTTTCGTCAAGCCGTCGATTTCGATTGCCGCGCTAGTCATGGCCGTCATTATTATTTTTTTTTAGATGATTAGCTCATGTCAATCGTAGCCTGTTGCTTCCTATGACACAGGCTATCGTGGCCTGCCGGATTCAGGAAACAGCAGCGAGATTGACAATCGCCGGGTGGCTGCGTAGGCTCGCCCGAGCGGAAGCTTGCCTCATGATCGGCCAGACCCTCTCGCATTACCTGATAACGTCGGAACTCGGCCGCGGCGGAATGGGTGTGGTCTACCGCGCGCACGATCAGCTGCTCAATCGCGATGTGGCGTTGAAATTAATGCTCGACAATGTGGTGAATCAGAGCGATCGCCGCGCCCGCGTTCTGGCCGAGGCACGCGCAGCCTCGACTCTAAATCATCCCGGAATTACTACCATCTACGATGTGGTTGAATCAGGCCAGCAGCTTTTTATCGTGATGGAGCTGATTGAGGGCCCGACCCTTCGATCTCAACTTTCATCGGCTGGGCCTATGGATGCCAGAGAGCTCGCCCGGCTGGGAACGCAGCTCGCCGAAGCGCTCGATGCGGCGCATTCCCGCGGCATAGTCCACGGCGATATTAAGCCTGAAAACATTGTCCTGCAGACGGCGGGCGCCCCCAAACTCTTCGACTTCGGAATTGCCCGGCAAGCCGCCGCCGATACCGTCACTCTCACGCACTCCGCTCAGGATGCTGGTGAGAAACCGCGGGAAGCAATTGCTGGAACGGTGGCTTATATGCCGCCCGAAATTTTAAGAGGTGAGGCAGGGGATCCGCGCTCCGATTTGTATTCTCTCGGCATCGTGCTGTTTGAGGTTGCGACAGGCAACCGCCCCTTCTTGGGACCGACAATTACGGCTCTGATGGCCCAGATTCTTCGTGAGCCAGCTCCTCGGTTGGGGGGCGGCGCGAGCATCGTGCCGCAAGAACTGGCGCGGATCGTTCAGAAGCTTCTCGAAAAAGAGGCAGGCGCACGCTACCAGTCAGCGCGCGAATTGCAGGTTGACCTCACGAATTTGCAGCGCGATCTCGATCTGGGCGCAGTACTTCCTGCCGCGGTGCTCGGGAAGCGGGCTGTCGCGGTTCTGCCCTTTAAGCTGCTGACCCCGAATCCCGAAGATGAATATCTGGGCGTAGCCTTGGCGGACGCAATTATCAATCATGTGGGCGGGCGCGGTGAAGTGCTGGTGCGACCAATCAACACCGTACAGCGCTACGCGAAGCAGGCGGTCGATCCGCTCCTTGCGGCGCGGGAGATGAATGTCCATATCGTGGTGGACGGGAGCATCCAGAAAGCCGGTTCGCGATTGCGGGTGCACGTGCAGGCGTGGAATGCAGCGGACGGCACAACCCTTCTGACAGGCAAGTACGATTCGGAAATAGCCGCCCTTTTCGAACTGCAAGATAAAGTCGCCGAAGAGCTGGCACGGGCGCTCGGACTGAAAGCGGATGCCGCGAGGGAAACGTCGCTCGAGCCCCCGACAAAAAATCTGCGCGCCTATGAATTGTTTTTGCGCGCCGTCGAGCGCCTTTCGCGCGTGAACAAATGGGATACTCGCACAGCGATTGAAATGCTCGAAGACGCGACCCGCATCGACCCGCTTTTCGCGGAGGCCTGGGCGCGGCTGGCTGAAGCCTGCGTGTTCATGGGCGGTACATTCGATCCCAAACCCGAATGGTACAAGAAAGGCGAACTTGCCATGCGTCGGGCTCTTGCGCTTGATCCGACGAACGCCCATGCCCATTGTGCGCGAGCGCGCGTGCTCTGGATGCCGGCAAAGGGATACAGGAATCGGGAGGCACTGCAGGCGCTCCGGGAATCTCTCCGACGAAATCCTGGTTACCATCCGGCGCTCGTCTGGCAGTGCCTGATATTTCTGCACGTGGGGATGCTGGAGGAAGCCATCGAGGGTCTTCATACGGCGCTGGCGACTCATCCCGATGATGGATTCGGCCTCACCTTTCTGGGCCAGGCGGTGATGTTGCAAGGGAACTACGATGAAGCAGAAGCCTATTTCAAACGCGCTCTTTCCATCGATCCGGCAAGCCTGTGGGCCAATCTCTTTTCGCCGATGGTTCCTCTCTACGGGACGAATCCGGAGGATGCCGTAGGACTCATCCAGAGCGCCAGGAATTTTTTTCCGGACGACGCGCTGCTCACAAGTTGGGAAGGATTGTTATGGGCCAAGCGAGGCGAGCCGCGCAAAGCAGAGCAGGCGACTCGTAAAGCTTTAAAGATAGGCAAATCAGTCCTGCACACGCATCACATGTGGCACACCGCGGCTGCAACCTACGCGACCCTCGGCAAGAAGGAACTCGCGGTGCCACTACTCGCTCGCGCCGCTAAGACGGGGCTTCCGAACTATCCTGTCTTCCGCGATGATCCGCATTTTAAGGCGATGCACAGCTACGTTCCTTTCCAACGCCTGCTGGCGAAAATCAAGAAGGAAACAGAAGGTTACCGGCGCGAGTTCGGCTAGAGCTGAGAATTAGTTTTTGGAAAGCGAAGGTGTTGCTTGATCTGATGCAGGGGAACTGGCGACTGAAGGGCGAAGATTTTCAAATGCCGAACTGTTTGCGAAGGCGCTGGGGAAGTCGGACTCAAAAGAGCTCAGGCCCGGGCAAACCATTCTGTGCTTGACTGAGAAACCGAATGATTCCATCTCGCGCCGCGATTCTTCGGCCGTCCAGCCCTGCGAAATCCGATAGGCGGCAACCATCATCCCTGTGCGATCCACGCCATACTTGCAATGAACGAAGACTTTTTTATCCGGATGTTCGCGCACGAGGGTGAGGAACTTTGCGACGCCGTCTTCCGTCATATGCGAGCAGTGCGACGGAATCGCAACGTATTCCATTCCAAGCTTCGTAACCCGCTCGCGCTCGTTGTCGCTGTCGCCCCTTAAATCCACCACGATGCCCACGCCCATTTTCGCAAGCGCGTCGAACCCATCGCCAGATGGTTGAGCGCCGCGGAAAAGCGATGGCGTAACCTGGCCAAAATTCGGCACTCCAGTCAAAGCCACCTTCTGCGCGAATACGTGCTCTGCCGCGGACGAGACTGCAGCCTTCGCGGTCTCCTGAGCGCGAACCGGCAGGCACACAGCTGCCATACCAATTCCGATCGCTAGCGTACGCAAGAGCTTCGAAGTCACTATGCTCATAATAATATGATGCTCTTCCGGCAGAGAAAGTAACTTGTGGCTACCCGCACATGTACCACTACGGATAGACGCTTTCGACAACTGCTGCCAAAGATTTTGTGGTTACAGTATGAATTTTTCTTGACAACTTTTATTCCACCGCTGATACTGCGCACCCAGACTCGGGGGAACGTGAACCGGTTTTTCGCTACTTAGAGCAGCCGGTTAGCGCAGATAGCAGACCGGGTTTACCGAAAATCCGAAGGGAACCGCCCGCAAATCACACCGCGCTTGGATTTCCAGCGCGGCTTAGCTGGGCTTTTCTCTTTTTTCCGGTCTGCGGCAACGCAAACGCAATTGGATCGTTGCGGCGCTGAATTACAACCGGCTCCCCGATCTGCTCCTAAGATAGCTCGGTTAACAACAAGGGTTCCGGGCCTGCGCGGTTGGGAGTAAAATGGTAGTTGCCCCTCCCGCACGGCTTCCCGGCGAACATCACGGCGGAAATACTGCCGGCGCGGAGGCAGAGATGGCAGAAACGAGAACGGCATTGAACGGGCACACAGAAGCGCAACAAGTTACGAGACGAGCGACCGGACTGGAATTTCAGCGCCGGTTTACAGACGGAAAAGTGTCACCATTTGACGCGGTTGAATGGGAGCGTCGCACAGCACTCATAGGCAATGATAAGGGACAGGTAATTTTTCGCCAGGAAAACGTAGAAGTACCGAAATCCTGGTCGCAGACCGCTACGAACATCGTAGTTTCGAAATATTTCCACGGCAAGCCCAACTCGCCGGAGCGCGAGACGTCCGTTAGACAACTGATCGCGCGCGTCGTTCATACGATCGTGCGCTGGGGTGAAGAAGGCGGCTACTTCGCTTCCGCCGAATCCCGGGATATTTTCCGCGACGAGCTCACCCACCTGCTCGTCGAGCAAAAAGTGGCATTCAATTCGCCGGTGTGGTTCAACGTAGGCGTGCAGGCCAAGCCGCAATGCTCGGCGTGCTTTATCAACTCCGTCCAGGACAACATGGACTCGATCATGAACCTGGCCAAGACGGAAGGGATGCTGTTCAAGTGGGGTTCGGGCACGGGAACGAATTTCTCCTCGCTGCGCGGCAGCAAGGAATCGCTCTCCGGCGGCGGCATCGCTTCGGGACCGGTGAGCTTCATGAAGGGCTTCGACGCCTTCGCGGGCGTGATCAAGAGTGGTGGCAAGACGCGCCGCGCCGCCAAAATGGTGATCCTCAACGCCGACCACCCGGACATCATGGAATTCATCGAGTCGAAGATGAAGGAAGAGCGCAAGGCGCACGTGCTGATCGAGCAGGGTTACAACTCCTCGATCGATGGCGAAGCGTACGCCTCCGTGTTCTTCCAGAACGCGAATCACTCCGTCCGCGTCACCGACGATTTCATGCGCGCTGCCGAAGAAGATCGCGATTGGTGGACGCGCAACGTGAACGACGGCAAAGCCTGCGACCAATATCGCGCAAAGGACTTGCTGAAGGAGATGGCCAAGTCAGCATGGCAGTGCGGCGATCCCGGAATGCAGTACGACACGACGATCAATCGCTGGCACACCTGCAAAGCCACCGATCGCATTTACGCTTCGAATCCGTGCTCGGAGTACATGTTTCTTGACGACACGGCCTGCAACCTCGCGTCGCTGAATCTTCTGAAGTTTTTGGGTTCCAACGGCCAGTTTGACACTGAGAGCTTCCGGCACTCGGTGGACGTGACGATCACGGCACAGGAAATCCTGGTCGACAACGCCAGCTATCCCACCGAGCGGATCGCACGCAATTCGCACGATTACCGCCCGCTGGGGCTCGGCTACGCGAATCTGGGCGCGCTACTAATGTCGCTCGCGCTTCCCTACGATTCAGACGGCGGCCGGGATTTCTGCGGCGCCATCACTGGGCTGATGACCGGCGAAGCCTACGCCCAATCGGCGCGAATTGCCGAGCGCATGGGCCCCTTTGGCGGCTACCTGCGCAATCGCGATGCAATGCTCGACGTGGTGCGCATGCATCGCGACGCGTTGCGGCCAATCAAAGAAGACAACGTCCAGCCTTCGCTCCTGCACGCGGCGCAAAAATCGTGGGACGACGCCGTCTCGCTCGGCGAACGCTTCGGCTACAAGAATTCGCAAGTCTCGGTGCTCGCGCCCACCGGCACGATCGGCTTCATGATGGATTGCGACACCACCGGCATCGAGCCCGATCTCGCGCTCGTAAAGCAGAAGAGGCTCGTCGGCGGCGGCGTGATCAAGATCGTCAACAACACCGTGCCGCAAGCTCTGATGAAGCTCGGCTACCCGCCGGAGCAAGTGGCGCAGATTGTGGATTATATTGACGCGAATGGCACGATCGAGGGCGCGCCCGGATTCAAGCCCGAGCACCTCGCTGTGTTCGATTGCTCGCTTACCTCGATGGGCGGGGGCCGCTCGATTTCCTGGCGCGGTCACCTGCGCATGATGGCGGCGGCGCAGCCGTTCATTTCTGGCGCGATCAGCAAGACGATCAACATGCCGGAAGAATCCACGGTCGAAGACATCATGGAGGCTTACATCGAGTCCTGGAAGTTTGGACTGAAGGCCGTGGCCATCTATCGCGACAATTCGAAACGCTCGCAGCCGCTTTCGGCGGCGGGGAAGAAAGAGGACGAGAAGACTTCTGCGACGGCGGTGCCTGCAACTGCCGCGGCCGCGATGGTTGCTGTTGCGCCCCTGGCGGAAGCGGCTCCCGCGCAGCAGAATCTTTTCCCGGGCACGCAGCGTCGAAAACTTTCGGCCGAACGCGACTCCATCACGCACAAATTCTCGATCGGCGGCCACGAAGGCTACCTCACCGTCGGAAAATATTCCGACGGCACGCCGGGCGAAATCTTCATCAAGATGGCGAAAGAAGGCTCCACGCTTTCCGGAATCATGGACGCGTTTGCGCTTTCCGTCTCCATTTCACTCCAGTATGGCGTCCCGCTGCGAGCCCTCGTGGATAAATTCGTTAACTCGCGCTTTGAGCCTTCGGGCTATACCGGCAACCCGCAAATCCGTTACGCGAAGTCCATTGTGGACTACATCGGCCGGTGGCTCGGCGGCAAATTCATTTCGCTCGATTATCTCGACGCCGATGCCGCGGCCGCAGTGACTACCGAAACGGTTCCTGCGGTTATTGCTGCAACACCAGCCTCGTTGGCAATTCCCGCGGAGCCGGAGGCATCAACTCGCCCGCGAGCAGCCATCGACGATGCACCATCGTGCTCCGAGTGCGGCATGCTGATGACGCCCAATGGCAGCTGCTACAAGTGCGCGAACTGCGGGAGCACTTCGGGCTGCAGCTAAACTAAAAATAGCTAAGTTCAGAGAGGGCGTTCCGCCGAGACGGAGCGCCCTTTTTTATTTTCTCCGGGTGCCTCCGCCGGCATTCACGTCAGGGTGCTATCATGGGCCGGCTTTGAGATTAAAGAGGCGCCTTGCTACGCAACCGGCAACTCGTTCCGCCGCTGACAATTCACACGCCTGACGGCCGCACCGTCCGCGCATGGGATTACAAACAGAAGAAAAATCTCGTCATTGCGTTTCTTGATACCGATTGCGGGCCATGCGAGGAGTTCCTGCGCGCTCTCGTGACAAACGCAGCTGAGTTGCGTGATAAAGCTGCGGTCGCACTGATCGTGTTTCTCGAGCAGCCCGCGCGCCGCGTGACCGATTCGCTTTCGCCGGGAATCATCGTTGGCGCGGACATGCCGGGAAATTCGGCACGCGCGTTTCTAGGCGAGGACGCGTTCGCATCGCGCGGATTTGTCCGCGGCGGCGTGTTCGTCACAGATCGCTATGGCGAACTCTTCGCACAATGGACCATCGAGCGCCACAAATTCCCCGCCATCGCAGAAATCCTCGCCGTGCTTGACCACGTCGAGATGGCCTGCGACGAGTGCAGCACTCCATTGTGGACCGCCGAGTAGCTGGTTTGTAAGCATTGTGCCAGCCAGGATCAAAAGAGTCGGCGAGACGCCGGCGTTACGGAAGTGAATGCTCGGCTCCAACGAACTGTTGGGTCCATCTCGGTGTTTCTTCTAGTGTCGCAAAGGCAAGGTCGCTGCAAACCACGCAACAAATTTCGGCGAGCGTGCCATTCCGTAACGCCGGCGTCCCGCCAGCTCTTTTCGACAGCAGATGCGAGATTAACCGCGGAGAGAGCCGGCCGGGAGTACCAATGCGCAAATAAAAAAGGGAGCCCCAGAGGGACTCCCTTTATTGCTCTACCCAAGATTCCGGTTTCGGCGCGGCGAAACCGGCCCACCCCGGGATAAGAGACAGCCACTCATTTGAATTGCACGCGGAATGCCACCACTTTCATTCTCCAATAAAAGGAACCGCGGATTGGCAGGACATGACTTAGCGCGTATAAAGCAGTTTTTGCATGACTATAAATCCAGAAAACCTCCACTTTCTGAAATTCGCGGCTCCTGTTTTCTACAGTCTTTGGAAGGTTTGGCCGGTCACCTTTTGCCAAGCGTGAACACGACCGAGATCGTGGTGTCAACTTGCACAGGCTCGCCGTTCAGCAAGGTCGGCTCGTAGCGCCATTGCTTTACCGCATCCATCGCCGCATCCTTGAGCTCGGGAGGTCCGCTTACCCATTGCAGGTCGAGAATCGATCCGTCGAAATCAATCACCGTGTGAAGCACCTCGGTTCCTTGAATTCTTTGAGCCCTAGCTTCGTCAGGATACCTCGGCATCACCATGTGAACCATCTTCGCCTTTTGCACATTGCCACCCACGCGGATCCGCCTCGGTAGCAGGTTTGGAACCGCGCCCATGGCGTGCCATCCGATGTATCGGAAGTTCCCTTGCACAAAGACAAAGAAGCCCGGGATACTCCAGGCAGTTTCGCCTGGCTTATTCATCTTTACGGCGTAGATTGGCACGGGATTCTGCATGGCTTTCAGCAGCTTGACGGTGTAAAAATCCTTCTCTGAAAGCTCCGGCCCCTCGAAGCGCGTGACGTTGATGTCGGTCTGCCCATTTTTCACCATGTGCTCGACAGATTCCTTGAACTTCGCGTCGAAGTCGGGCACAAACTCTTCATAAAGCTGTGCCATGTGAGCGCCGATTTCAGCGCCAAACACTTGTGGCAACCATTCCCGAAAATTCGGGATGATTAGGCTGTGCGTGAGAGTGGTGATTTCTTCGGAATCGCCCCGCTGAATTGCTGTAGCCAACCGTTGAATCAGATCGTGTAGTCCGTCCGCAGTCTCCGGATGGGTTTGGATTTGTGTCGTGGGAGTGCTGCTTTGGAATTCTGCTGAAGCTGTTTGTCCAGGCTGAGCCGGAATCGCAGGCGTGGCTATTGCCGAGTAAGCCAGAATTGCTACGCATGGCAGAATCATCATGTACCCTCGCAAGTCGATGAAATCGATAGCGAGAGATACACGAAGAATAACTTATGCGCAACGGAAATTCCCAGGGCTGGACCTAGGCGGTCGCTGGCTTCGGTGCACGGTGGAACGCGCGTCGCAGACGCCTCCATGCCCAGCGGATCGGGAAGAAGAGCAGCGCCGCCCATAGCAGCAGGGTCGGGCCGGATTCGAGCAGCCACGCGACGAGCCCGATCACATTTTCGACCACGCTGTGATAGCCAGTGACGAAAGCGTTGTGCAGGCGCGTTCCCATTGACGAAGGCGGGCCGTTGAGGCTCGCCTTATATTCTTCGGTGACCGACAGCGTGATGGTTGCGAAGTCGATGCGCGATTGGAGCGCGCGTCGGTCGGCTTCCATTCCTTCGATTTCGCCGCGGACGCGGGAGATTTCGTTTTCCACTTCGAGGACGTCTTTCACTTTGCCCGTGTTGTTGCGCAGCACGCCGAGCAGGCGCTCTTCGGTGGCGCGCGAATTCTTCAGGCGCGCCGCGAGATCCACGTACTGCTTGGTCACTTCCTCGCCGGACTGCGATTCCTGGTCCGCGCGTCCAAGCTGCTTCAATTCCGCTAGCGCCGGCTCGAGTTGCGCGGAAGGCACGCGCAGCGTGGCGGAGAATGTTTTTGCCGCGTCGGGCGGCGTAGAGGTATTAAGTTCGCCGATGTAGCCGGAATGGCGCGACACCACGGCCTTCACTGCCGCTTGGATGGCGCTGAAATCCTTCACCACGAGCGAAAGGGAAGCCGTGCGCGCGATCATCGGCGCCGTTGAGGCGGGCGTTCCCGGAGGGGGTGGAGGCGCAGGCGGCATTGTCGCGACAGCAGACTTATCGTTCACGGAGGCAGAATAGCGCTCCTCTGCCTGATTGTATTCCAGCGAACTAGCAACCTGCTGCTGAGCCATCCTTTTCTGAAGTTCCCGCAATTCCATCTCACGCGCGGCCATGTGAGCTGCGGGCCGTGCTCGAAGGAAGTTCGGAACCGCAACTGCAACGACCAAGAGAGCCATGGCGAGCGCACCTGCACCAGCCCAAACCCAGGGTTGCCCTCTCAACGAACGAATCGACGCGATCAATCGCTCGATAGGCGTCAATTCCACGGGCGACGATGGCGTTTGCTTGGGCTGCATCCTTGCGGCTGCGGCAATTTCCGCATTCATTTCGTTGGTCAGCCGCTCAGGCGATGATTCGATTTCCCACGACGCGAGCTCGCGCGACAGGTTGCGGAAACCGGCAGCCAGTTCCCGGCACTCACCGCACTGCTGCATGTGTTGCGCGATTTCCGACGCGCGGTCGGCGGAGATTTCGCCATCGAGGTACGCCATTACTTCTTCCAGTTCAAATGGATGAGTCGAGCGCATTTTCTTTCCTCACTGATTTGCTGGGGACACTCACCAGAATTTCTTTCAACGCCAGGCGCGCGCGGAAGAGCCGCGACCGCACCGTATTCACCGGCACGCGCAGCACGCCGGCGATTTCCTCGTAACTCAATTCCTCATACTCGCGCAGAAGGACTACTTCCCGATCGTTGCCGTCGAGCTTTGCGATCGCCTCGCGGACCCACATCCCGGTCTCGGCGTTTCCGGGCGAGGAGGGGTCGGGCAAATCGAACCCAGACCCCGCGCCGCCGGAGCTCTGGTCCAATTTGCGGCGGTCATTGGCCAGAATCTTGTACGCAATTCCAAAAAGATAAGTGCGGAACGTGGAGCGCGGTTCGTATCGCTGAATGCCACGCAGGATGGCGACGAAAGTTTCCTGCGCCAGCTCCTCAGCGCGGGCCGCATCTCTAACCCGCCGACGGAAGAACGCGTAGATCAGCTCCCGGTAGCGAAGAAAAAGTTCGCTGAAGGCTTCGCCCGAGCCTTTCTGGAATTCAAGAATCAGTTGCTCGTCAGTCGCCATCGAAGTTTCCATTGAACTGCTCTCGGATCGACGTCATTTCGCTCTCGCCGTCCTGAAACTCTCGCGTTTTTAGCTCTCTACTATCTGTAATGTCGTAGCGAAGCAAAAAGTTCCCTGGAACCCGAGGCCAAACGTTTGTCACCAGTAGGGGCACGGCATGCCGTGCCCCGCTCGGCCGTAATCCACGCACAGCCCGACTCAGCGAAACTTGCAAATCAAGTGGTCTTTTGGTCTGGTAGCGTTGCGATCACAAGGTAAGAACGTGCGAGGAGAGATTTCTTGCAGGACCGTCAGCGCCGCTAAGCGCCGATAGCGGAGCGAACAGCCGATGCCAACGAATCCGTCCAGCGCCGAACATCCTCGTCGCGCTCAGCTTCCACCATCACGCGCGCGAGCGGCTCGGTGCCGGAATAACGCAAAATCACGCGCCCGGATTTGCCGAGCGCCTTTTCCGCTTCACCGAGCGTCCGCGAAACTTCCGGAAGCGATTCCAGCGGTGGTTTCGACCGCACCCGGACATTCACGATCTTCTGCGGATAAATCTTCAGATCGGTCACGAGCGCATCAAGCGGTCCGGCCAGCGAAACGATCGACGCGATTTTCACCGCCGTGAGCATTCCATCGCCGGTCGTGGCATCGTCGAGAAAAAGAATGTGTCCGGATTGCTCCCCGCCGAGATTCGCACCGATGCGGAGCATCTCTTCAAGCACGTAACGGTCACCTACCGCCGTCCGTATCAGCTTCAGTCCCGATTCGTCGAGCGCGCGCTCGAGTCCTAGATTTGCCATCGTCGTGCCGACAATCACGTTGCCCTTCAGCTTGCCTGCGGATTTCATATAGCGGCTAGCGATGAGCAACACGCCGTCGCCATCCACCAGTTTTCCAGAAGCGCTAGAAAAAATCGCGCGATCGGCATCCCCGTCAAAGGCCACCCCAAGCGTGGCGCGCGATTCGGAGACGCGTTTTTGCATTCCCTCAGGATGCAGCGAACCGCAGCCGGCATTGATATTTTCACCGTCCGGCGCGTTGTTGATCGCCACCACCTCCGCGCCCAGCATGCGAAAAAGTTGCGGCGCCAGCACACTTGCCGCGCCATTCGCGCAATCCATCACGATTTTCATCCCTGTGAATTTCGCGCCCGGCAAAGCCGCGGCGCGCAGCCCCTCGAGATAATCCTGATGCAATTTTTCATCGCCATCCGGATGCTCTTTATTTGCTTGTGCGGTATCTGCGGCACGCCGCGCAGCGGGCGCTCCGCCTTTCGGCGAAAGAATCAAATGCTCGATCTCATGCTCCGCGGCGTCGGGAAATTTCATTCCCGACGATGAAATCAGCTTCACTCCATTGTCGTGATACGGATTGTGTGACGCGGAAATCACAACGCCAGCGGAAAATCCCTCGCGGCTCACAAGCCACGCAACCCCCGGCGTCGTGACGACCCCCGCCGAGACCGGCTCGGCTCCCGCCGACACCAACCCCCGCGCAATCAGTTCCGCAATGTGCGGACCAGACTCGCGAGGATCACGGCCGATCAGAACGCGGGCAGCGTTGCCATTCGCATTTTTCTGAGCCGCCAAATGAAGGCCGAGGGCGCGACCGACGCGCTCAAGCGTCGCGTCGTCCAATGGATATTTGCCGGGGATGCCGCGAATGCCATCGGTGCCAAAAAGCTGTTTTCCGCGTTCCGTCGCCATTCAATGGGATCCTGACTCCCGAGACGTAAGCCAATAAGTCTATCATCGCGCTTACGCGCAGCCTCAAACAGCCGCCGACCAGGCAATCCAACCCGTTACTCACGCCTGTTTGCATGCGCTGCGAACGCCATTATCCTGCGCGGCACATTATGTTCGCGTCCCGCGCGGCTGTGATATCGTACGCGAGTGCCAGTCGAAACCACCAACCCGGTTAAAGCGCCTGCCACCCCCAACTCAGTAAGCGCGCGAATCATCGCTGCGGGTATCGTGATTGCCTTTTGTTATTGGGCCTCGACGGTTCTGGTCACCTTGGTGGTCGCCGTTCTCATGGCCTATTTTCTCGATCCGGTGGTGAACTGGCTCGAAGAATGGCACGTTCCGCGCGCGCTTGGCGCCCTGATCGTCGTGCTCTCGACGATTTGCCTTTTGCTGCTTCTCGCCTGGACTCTGATCCTGCGTTTCGATCAGTTCGGTCAGGACTGGCCAAACTACCAAAAACCGCTTAAAGCGGTCGCGAGCGCCGTCTCCAAGAAACTTGAAACATTCGAGTCCCACGTATCTGAAATCGAACCCGCGGAGAAGTCCGGCGAGCGCATCATCGCCGTCGCCGATTCTCATCCGGTACGAAACGCCGTGCTCTCCCGGCTCGGCGCTCTCGAAGCAGTCTTCGTGGCGGCGACGTTTGTGCCGTTCCTTTTATTCTTTATGCTCGCAGCCAAACGACAGGTCTGGCACGCCACAATGCAGCTTTTCCCGGCTACAGAGCGCACGCGAGTGAAACAAACTCTGGGAGAAGTCACGCTCGTCTTGCGCAGTTACGTGATCGGCACAGCTCTGGTTGGTTTGATTCTTGTGTTCGCGAGCTGGATGTTTTTCATGAGCATTGGGCTCGAGTTCCCGTTCCTGGCCGCTCTCGTGTCGGGTTCGGTGAATCTTATTCCTTACTTTGGCGTGGTTCTCTCGTGGTTTCCGCCCTTGATCATCGGACTCAAACAGTTCAAGCACGTGGAGCCTTTCATCGGCATCATCGTGATGATGACGGTGCTCCACCTGATTGCCGCAAACTTGCTGATGCCCGCGCTAGTCGGCTGGCGCGTCCGCCTCAATGCGCTGGCGCTCACAGTGGCGCTGCTCTTCTGGGGCTGGCTCTGGGGGCCGATGGGCCTGATTCTCGCGGTTCCCATCACCGCTGTAATCAAAGTAATCTGCGATCATGTCGAAAGCCTGCAACCCGTGGGACGCTGGCTCAGCGCATAGCCATTTTTCAAGGCAGCTCGCCTTCCTCGTTTTTTTGCACTCTTCACCGTGAGTTGTGAATAGCCGCGACTGCTTCTTTGAGCGCATCTGAACCTGCTGCGCCTTGAATCAGGCGGATGGCGGCTATGCCTGCCGCGCCAGCGCGAAGGCAATCGGCGGCATTTGATTCGTCCACTCCTCCGATGGCGATCACCGGAATGCTCACTGCCTTCGTTACCTGTGCGAGTTCCTTCACACCATGCGGCTTGCCGAAAGGGATCTTCGAAGGCGTCTCGTAGATTGGCCCGAAGTATGCGTAACTGGCGCCCGCGTTTTCCGCTTCCTGCGCGCCTTCAAGGCTGTGGCAAGAAACGCCGACCAGAAAATCAGCCGGCGCATTTCCCGCGCGGCACCAGCGAACCACTTCACGCACTGGTGCCGACGCGTGCCCCAGGTGCACGCCTGCCGCGCCAGCTGCCAGCGCGAGGTCGAGGCGGTCGTTGACGATGATTTTAGTCGAGCGTGGCCAAATTGAGCCGGAGCGAACGGAAGCGAGAGCGACCGCCTCTTTGACGAGCGCGAAAAGCTCGCGCGCCGGCAAATCTTTCTCGCGAATCTGCACCCAATCCACACCTGCGGCCGCCGCCGCGCGAATCGTATCGAGCAGCGCGGAAACAGTCTTGTCCCCAACGAGTGCCTTACGATCCGTCACATAGCAAATGGCCGGTGAGGTGATCGGCTGAACGATCGGTCGAATGACCGGTTGCCTATCCCTGGCTGGCAACGGTGGCGGCCCTGCTGCGAAATGCTTCAAGTGCGAGGAAAACATTCATGATGCCCAAGCCCGAAATCGCTCCGCGCATGAAAGGATTGTTCACGAAAAAAGCCAGCGCCGGATACTGATACAAAAAATAGTTGGTCTCCCAGACTTCCGACCATGGCACAAGGATCAGCACAAGCCCAAGTTCCAGCCAGACGAGGAGCCACACCACTCGAAACAAACGGGTGATCATCAGCCTAGGATTATCGGAGATTATTTCCGGAGTGGCAACAGCCCTCGCCTTTTCCCTTGTAGCGCCACGCCTAGATGAGAAACAGAGGACGCATTTCGAAGCTGGCGTATTGAGGACGGAGGCGGCTGGTGTTGTACTGTTCCTTGACGTTGACGATCTTCTTGGTAGCGGTCACGGTCTCCAGCGGAATGTTGTCGTAGTGGCCTTTGTTCAGCGCGACGAGGCGGCCGCTGATGTTTTTTAGAAGCAAGTCGAGAGCGAGATTGCCATAAGCCATGGGTGCAATGGAGTCAATCGCATCAGGATCGCCGCAACGCACCAGGTAACCGAGTTTCTGGCTGATCACATCGATTTTTTTGCCGTTATTGAACTTGGCGGAGATGTCCTTCACCTGTTCGGCAACGATATCACCGATGCCTCCCAGTTTCTTGTGGCCGAAAGCGTCAGTCGCCTCGCCTTCGAACACCATCGCGCCGCCCTCGAACGTCGCGCCCTCAGAAACGAGCACAATCGAGTAGCGGCTCGGATTCTTGCGGCGATCGGCAACCAGCAACTCGGTGAGGTGTTCAATATTGAATTTGTATTCGGGAATCACGCAGCGATTCGCGGCGCCGGCCAGAGTCGGAAGCATGGCGGTGAACCCGGCGTACCGGCCGAAAACTTCGAGGACCATAAAGCGCTCGTGCGAGCCCGCTGAGGTGCGCAAGCTATTCACCATCTGTATCGTGCGCGTGACGCAAGTGCTGAATCCAATGCAGTAGTCAGTGCCCGGGACGTCATTGTCCATGGTCTTTGGTATGCCGATGACTTTGAAGCCCTCTTTGTGCAGGCGAACGCCATAGCTGAGTGTGTCGTCACCACCAATCGGAATCAGAGTATCGATGCCGAGCCATTCGAGATTCTTCAGGACTTCGGGAGTCAGGTCGTTCTTCTCGCCGGTGAACTTGCCGCTAAGATGCGCAGGCACGCTGGACTTGGCTACCCGTCCGGGATTGGTGCGCGAAGAATGCAAAAATGTCCCGCCGGTGCGGCCGGTGCGATCGACAATCTCTTCGTCGAGAAGAATAAAATTGTCGGAGTTGTCGTAATCCTTCTCGCGCACCATGTCCACGAGGCCGGCCCAGCCGTGGCGAATGCCAATCACCTGGTAGCCTTCACGCAAGGCGCGAAGAGTAACGCCGCGAATGGCAGGATTCAGCCCGGGAACGTCGCCACCCCCGGTAAGAATCCCGATAACGCCTCGTTTGCTGTTCACATTTGCCATGAATCACCTACTGTTAGCCTTCGTTATTTTATTACTTTCGCACATTCGGATGTGCTCCGTCTTTCGGCGAAAATCGCGGCGTTCTTCAATAGACACATTCGGAGAATTGGAAATCGGATGACTAACGTTGGAAAGTAGGGGGACGGATTATTTCTCGGCGCTGCGTCAGCGAATCGCGTAGCCGCCGTCGACGCGAATCGTAGTTCCGGTAACGAAGTCCGAAGCCCGCGACGCGAGGTAGACGGCCGTTCCGGCAAGCTCATCCGGCTGGCCCCATCGGCCCGCGGGAGTCCTCGAAAGAATTTCGTCGTTCAGAGGCATTTTGTGCACAGCAGCCGTCATGGCCGTTTCAATCCATCCCGGCGCGATGCAATTCACTTGAATATTGTGGGGCGCGAGTTCAATGGCCATTGACTTGGTCAGCTGGATGATCGCTCCCTTCGCTGCGCTGTAGGAAGGCACCAGCCCTGATCCAAAGAACGAGTACATGCTGCCGATGTTGATGATCTTCCCAGATTTCTGGCGGACCATCGAAGCCGCCGCGAGCTTCGATAGAAGAAAAACAGAGTTGAGCTGCGTCTCGATCACGTTGTCCCAATCTTCCGGTTTTTCCTGCAGCACCCCGCCGCTCAACGACACGTTACCCGCATTATTTACGAGGATGCTCACGCCGCCGAGTTTGCTCTCCACCTGATTCAGCGCGGGCTGCAATCCGGCTCGACCGGTCATATCCACTTTCAGTGCCAGCGAAGGAACGCCGATTGCTTTCAACTCCGCGAGCACCTGCTGGTTCTTTTCCTCGTTGCGTCCGAATATCGCGACGGCTGCCCCGGCCTCCGCGAAGCCAAGCGCAATGCTGCGGCCAATTCCGCCATTGCCGCCGGTCACGATAGCCACCCGCCCTTTCAGGTCAAATAGTGCGGGCATGTTCATCGAGTTCTCTCCATGTCGAGCGTCAGAGCGGATCTATGCTGATGGGCTGAAATCGGAGCGGCACAAAAACGAAGATGCGGATGGCGCATGGCCGCGGCAGCCACGCGCGATTGTAGCGGCTTCTTGGGTGCCCAACAACCTGCCGAATGGCTAACGTTCCGCCAGAATCGCCTCGGAACCAGCGATCACGCGATTCCTTCCTTCTTTCTTGGCCTGGAACATTCTCTCGTCGGCCACTGCGAAAAGCTCCCTCTCATCCCTTCCATCTTGCGGGAAACTCGCCAATCCGGCGCTGATGGTCACCTGTACATTCTCATCGCCCTGAGACCGCGACAGCGCAAACGCTGCGCTGGCCACCAACTCGCGTAGCGATTCCACTTTTTGCCGCGCGGCTTCAATATCCGTTTCGGGCAGCAGCACCACGAATTCCTCACCGCCATAACGTGCAGCGGTGTCCGACTGTCGGCAGGAATCCCGCAACAGCTCGGCAATTTTTCGCAGCACCATATCGCCGGCCGAGTGGCCATGATTGTCGTTCAAGGACTTGAACCGGTCCGCATCGATCACCGCCAGTGTCAATGGGTGTCCATACCGCCCGGAGCGGCTCAACTCAATCGCGAATCGCTCCTCGAAGTAGCCGCGATTAAAGAGGCCCGTCAGCGTATCGCCCGTCGCCGCCAGCAACAGCTTCTGGCTGCGCGACACCAGCGCCAGGCTCAGCAAGCAGGCCGTGGCCATCATGATTAATCTCGCAATTTCATTTGACCAGCTGAATAACCCATACGGATAGGGCGAATAAATCGCGCTGTTGAGATCCCAATGTGTGTCCGCGTAGTAGACGATCGCAAAATATTCCACCAGCGCCAGCACGCCAGCGCTGATGCAGATGCGTTTGTCATAACGCAAGCTGCTCGCTCCGATCGCCAGAAAATAACCTTCGAACACAACCTTGCTGTTCACCGCGGTGTGCGGTTGGTTGAGAATCAGAAATACAGCTAGCGCGCAACTGATCTGCGTCACGTCATAGCTACTGCTCGCAAAACGCAGCCACGACGGATTGTAGTTTCGCGAAATCAGCACATACACCACCGCGGCCACAAGGAAGGTCCCCGCTGTCAAAGCGAGGCCTACGAAGCTCTCCTTCGGATCTTGCGGAAAGAAGAAAATATCGATCAGCGGTATGAGTAAAAGCAGCGCCGCCAGCGACAACCGGATTTTTGCCACCAACAGCTCGCCTGCCACGGCGGCTTCCGCCATCACCGGGTCTGGCTGCGACCAAAGCGACTTCAAAAAGTGCGAAAGTCTGTGTTCGTTCATGAAGGGGTGTCCGCGATTCCAAATCGGCGTTTTCCGCGGAACTTGGAATTGCGCACGCCAGGAGTTGCGCGGACTAACTGCAACAATCAGCGTAGAGGTAATCGCATCAACTGTAACCAGAAATGCGCGGCAGCCGTTCTCAAAACGGCAAGTACCAATCGAGGCCGCCGGGATGCGGCCCGGATTCAACAGCGAAACAGCGGACTCCAAGAGCCGGCAAGCCGCCCCTTCGTGGTCAGGACGAGGCGGCGCTACACGAGAGGAAGCTACAAACGCTGATCAAGCGCCGGCTTTCAAGCTCGCTGGATCTTGCATCGAAACCAGAAAGTTGCTGGCGAGAAGATAGTCAAACAAATGCCCAAGAGGTGGCGCCCGACGTAACTGCGCCGCGGACACCATTCCATTCGTCTCGCTCCATTCCCAACCCGCAGCGGAAACACCCTTCAGCCTTTCACGCAGCTCTGTAGCCGCCATCGGATAGGCGTAAATCCGAACGTTCTGCGCGAAGAGCCGCGCAAGAGCTTCGAGAAGGCGCCCTTCGAGATTGCCATAAATGTCTTCAAACGCTCGAATGGTCAGGGAAAGTCCGGCGACGAAACGCACAGGCGCCCGCGTGTAGCGGTGCACGAGAGTTGTCATATTGTAGAGCTCGCCCTGGCGGAAAAGCAGCACGTCGCCGCCGGCAGCGAGAAGAGCATCGATACGACGAAGCAAATCGGGAATCCCCGGCACAGGTTCGCCGGGCAAGATCGCAGCAGCCGTGAGGCAAAAAAAGCCGGCGGGCGCTGCCTTGGTTTCGCCCAACTCTTTCCGAAGCTCCTCGATACCCGAAGCCAGCAATCGCATGTGAACCTGCGAGTGCTCTGAATCCACGTGGCCAAAGTTTCCAGGCGCAAGCACCAAGGCTTTCTTGTAGACAGCCTCCGTAGGCGGAACGGCCGGACCCTTTGACGAGAAAAAAACAGCTTCAGCAAATCCACCATGCACCAGATCGGCTGGCAGAGCACGGCGATCCCAGCTTTCGAATGCCGGGCCGCGAAGATCCACGTAGTCGATCTCGATTCGCTCTTTCACCACATCTTGCGCCAGGCCTGCTAGAAATGATTCTTTGGTTTGCAGGTCATAGAATGCGGTGTAGATGAGATTCACGCCCAGGATACCGATGGCTTCCTGTTGAAGTAGATTCGAAGGGTCGAGCATATTCACGTGCAGCAGGATATCGTTGGGAGGTCCGCCGGGCTGCAACTGAAAGCGAAGGCCGACCCAGCCGTGCGGATCGTTCGTCCCGGCATAGTTCCGGGCGGAGACAGTGTCAACAAAGGAGAAGAAGCGCGTTTGTGGCCCGCGCGTTTTGGTTAGCTCCGCGAGAAGCTGCGCCCACTCCGCGTCCAGCATCGCCTCGAGCCGCTGCTTAGAGACGTAGCGCGTTCCGGCGCCGTAGAGATCGTCGCTCACTTCCTTGTCGTAAGCGGAAATCGTTTTGGCCACCGTGGCCGAAGCGCCTCCAACTACAAAGAACCACCGCGCCACTTCCTGTCCCGCGCCAATCTCAGCAAAAGAACCGAAGATGGACGCATCAAGATTCAAAGTGAGCGCTTTATGGTGTGCATCGAGCTTTTGAGCGGAAGGCATAGCAAAGCTCCTCCATTCAGCCGATTTCTGCAAAGCGTCGCGCGTCAACGGCAAGCCAACGAAACCATGCGCGCCACGAAGATTCTACTACCTCGAAGCCATTGAGTGACGGCCACCATGAATGTTGATTGAACCACGAAGAATCGGAGCCGGGAACAAGGGCATCCTGCCGGCTCTTATCTATCTCAGGCTGTGATGGTGCGAAGCGGATTTCTCAACATCTATCCGATTGAGATCCTCCGCGTTCTCCGTGGCTCCACTCAGGAAGCTGACGGCGCGCTCAACGGCCGATACCGCGCGTCGCGGTATTTCAGGCTGAATACGATTGCCACGATGGCCAAGACGATCGGGCAAAAGATGCTGGCCTCAGGCCCGACCGTTCCGCCGGTCAGCCAGCGCGGCCCACTCAGCGATGCCTTGAGAAGACTCTGGGAGGGTAGTAAGCCGCTATTTGGAACACCGTACAAGAATGTCTGACCCCAGTCATATCCCAGGTGAAAGCCGACCGCACACCATAAATTTCCAGTCCGCCGGAGAAACAGGCACAACAACAAACCGAACGAAACCACCGACAGATCTCCCAAAACGGTTTCTCCGCCATTGGTGGCGTGAACCAGCCCGAATAAACTCGAGAGCAAAAATGCGGACGGCCAGAATCCCATGCCAGTCGTCAGGGTGAACTGCGCGTATCCGCGAAACAAAAATTCCTCGGCCAAGCCGGCAAGCAAAAATGCCAGCCCCCAGGCCGCCGCTGCAGTCAAAATCGCGGTGCCAGGGATTGCCGCACTTGTGAACCGTGCGCCATGCAGGGCGAAGATTGCAAGCACCGTACTGCTGGTAGCGAGCAGGCCTATCAATACTCCTACCCGAAAGTTTTTCCCCAGCGCTTCGCTCCTGGGAAGGCCATACTGACCCATCCTGCGGCCTTCAATCTTGCTCATAGCCCACGCCGCGACCGCCAAGATGCAGCAGAAAAGCAGATCCGGCGCGATGATTCTCATGGGTGTCAGTTGCGTCGGGTCCAGCGCGGCCGGGAAGAAGCGCTTAATGATCATTTGCGCTACCTTCGACATTGCCACTACGATCGCCATGAAGATTAGCAAGCGCCATCCCGCGCGCAAGCCATTCGGACCAATGAAAATTCGCTTGGTTGTCGAGTCCCCTGGCGGTGTCTGAGGATCATGTCGTATTGTCATTTCTTGAGTCGACATTGATATGCCCCCCCAACTGCTTTATACGGGACAGGCTTGCATAAGTTTCAATGGAGAGAAAATCGAAGGGCAGAAGACTCGAACTCAAAAAAACGCTCGAATCGCCGGACCGCGGGATCAATCACTGTGCCGCTGTGCTTGACTCGCGCAACAGCACTACATCCGATTCGGCGTGGTTGCGCATGACGCCGAGAGTTTTGCCGTCCGGCGAGTACCCATACCAGCGAAATTCATCCGCGTTAAAATTTGTGATCCGGCGCCCGCCACCGCCGGGTCCCGCGCCGTCAATCGGCTGCAACCACAGATTGTCCACGCCGTTTTCGCGGATCCCATACACCACGGACTTTCCGTCCGGCGAAAAGTTTGGAGGCTTCGATATCAACGGGTTTGGAACGAGGATTCGCCGCGAGGGCTGCGGCCCCGCATCGAGAGCTAGAAGCACAATCTTCTGCTGAGGTTCTGCTCCCGGGCGAGAGGAGACCGTCGAGAGGAACGTTAGCGTCTTGCCGTCTGGGGAAACGTCAAAATACGGCGAGCCGAGAATCGCATCGGGAACCTCGACGCCCGGAATGACTTCCGACTTCCCGCCATCGACCGAGACACGGTGAATCGCGTCACCGGTACAGTAATAGACCCACTTTCCGTCGGGCGAGCAGATAGGACTGAAGTCGCTCTTGGTGTCGGAAATCTCTCTCTGATTAGCGCCGTCCGCATCTGCTCGCCAAACGCTCCGCCCGTCGATTCCCGCTGGTGAGTGGTGGCTGGAAACGAATACGATCGGGTGCAGCTTGGACGCGCCGGACCCGGGCGCTCCACAGCCCGCCGGCTCGGTGAGCGATTGATTCAGGACGACGACTCGATTGGTTCCATCAGGCGAAATCCGTACAAGTTTGCCCGGCTCCGACAAATAAAGTTCTCCGCCGGCGCTCCACCCAAAGGATTCGAAATCCCTCTCTTGCACAAGTGCCGGGCTCGGAACGCTCGCCCCACTTCCCGAACTCGGTAGAAGAAAGAAGCTGCGATCATCCTTGCGGAGGACCACGGCAATCGTCTTGTCGTCAGCCGAGAGGCTCAGTCCGTTGTAGTTACTGATATCGTTGGTAATCGGGTACATTTTTGCGCTGGGAAGCGAAACGAACGCGAGTTGAGAACGAAAATCGAGCGAATCGAGTCGCGTTAGATTTACGAACACTCCCGCGGCGTCTGCCGACGAGACGAGTTCGTGGAGGAGCATGTCATTGTACTTGGCTACCATTTTCGATTGGCCGGTAGTCGCATCAAAAGCCTCGATCCCCGCCAGGGATCCGCCCACCTGGATTGTGGATCCCAGCAGGATCTTTCCGTCCGGCACCCAATGAATGAATTGCGGAATTCCCCGGGCGGGCCCGGACACAAGCATCTTTTCATCGCTGCCGTCCGAATTCGCGGTGAGAATTTGAAATTTGCCTACTTCCGGATCGTTCGCGCGCCCGTAGGCGATCCGCTTGCCGTCCGGCGAAAACGTAATGTTCGTGTCCACATCGTGCGCGATCGCTTTCGGGGTCCCGCCCAGCACGGGGGCGCGATAGAAGTCGTGCACGTCCTCCACGGTGCCGGTAGGACGACGGAAATAGAGGTAGCTCGCGTCGGGAGAAAACGCGAGTCTCGAATAATGCGTGGCTTCCGGGGCAACCACCTGGGTGTCGCTGTTCGTTTCCACATGTCGCAGCCAGAGGCTCTGCCTGCCCGCATCGGCCACCACGCTCAAGATGTATTTTCCGTCGGGTGAGATGGCCGCTTGGATGGACTTTCCGTTGTCGGTGATTTTCGTAATCGTGAAATTCCGGAACGGGATTGCTGTGGCCTTGCCGCGCAAGAGCGAATGGACCCCGTAGCCCGCTCCCACCACCAGCAGCGCTACCACCACTGCAATCGCGATCAGCTTCCCCTTGTGCTCGTGCGCTACCACAGCAACCGCCGAGCTCCCGGATTCGCGCGCAACCGCCGGCAAGGTTCCTGACTCGCCGGATGCCGTGGCTGCTGCCGCCGCCGCGACCGCGCGCACCGCTCCCGATCTTCCCGACTCGGTGTCGCGCTTCAGCCGCTGCAAATCCGATCGCAAATCGGAAGCGTGCTGATACCGCAGCTTCGGGTCTTTCTCGAGCGCTTTCGCAATCACGCGTTCCAGGTCAACCGGCAGCTCGGGAACCACGCGTGTGGCCGGCGGCGGTTCGCGCTCCAGAATAGCCGCAAAAATTACGCCGGAAGTGTTTCCCTTGAACGCTTGCTGCCCCGTCGCCATTTCGTAAAGCACCAGGCCGAAGGAAAAAAGGTCCGACCGCGCATCTAGGTTTTCGCCGCGGACTTGTTCGGGAGACATGTAGGCCACAGTGCCGAGAGCGGTACCCGGGCTCGTCAGATTCGGGTCCGTGCCCATGGTTACGCCGCCCGCCGTTACCGTCTCGCCCACGTTCTTCGCCACCAGCTTTGCGAGGCCAAAATCGAGCACCTTTGCTTGCCCGCGCTCAGTGACAAAAATATTCGCGGGCTTAATGTCGCGATGGATGATCCCCTCGCTGTGCGCCGCCTCGAGCGCATCGGCAACATCGATGCCGATTTCCAGCAACGCATCGAGGGCGATCGGCCGGCCGTTTATGCGGTGCTTCAGCGTCATGCCCTTCAGCAATTCCATGGCGATGAAAGGCACGCCCGAGTCCTGGTCAATGTCGTAAATCGTGCAGATGCTGGGATGATTCAGCGCAGAGGCCGCTTGCGCCTCGCGCTCGAATCGTTCGAGTGAAGACTTGTCGGCCGAAGAATCCTGCGGAAGGAATTTCAGGGCAACCTGGCGCCGGAGCTTGGTGTCCTCCGCGCGGTAGACCACGCCCATGCCGCCGCCGCCGAGCTTCTCGATGATGCGGTAGTGCGAGACGGTGCGGCCGATGAGAGGCTGGGCATCCTGCATGGCTCGCGCATCTTAGGACGCATATCGAGGCAAGTCAACGAAGAGAGGTGCAAGCTGAAAACAAGTCTGGCGCCGCGACTTTGAGCGACCGAAGGAATTCGAAGGGTCTTTCTCTCGCAATTCTAATCTACGGTTTCGCGATTAAAACTGGCGCCAAACTCCAGCGTTTCAATAACATGCAAAATTCTAATCGGCGGTAAAAGGATCGAAGGCGCTACAAATTGATGAGATTAATGGCGCTGCAGTTCGGCGATGCGGTCGGCTACATCGCGGTAATCGATGTTCATGGCGTAGACCTGGCGGAAGCTGTCGAGGGCTTGCTTCGATTCGCCGGCATTTTCGAGGGCCGTGCCGAGGTCATAGCGCAGCGCGAGGACCGCGTCCTGCTCGAGCCCGGGCGATTCGAGGGCGCGCTGATACCACATGGACGCGACTTTCGGCTCGCCCTTGTCCATGAAGCAGAGGCCGAGCATCGTGGCGCAGTTCATCGAGTAGCGGAAAGGCTTACCCTTCTGCACAGCTTTGGCGACTTTCTGAAATTCGCCGATGGCTTCGTCGAGCAGCCCCATTTCGCGATAAGCGATGCCGAGATTGTAGTGGGTCTCGAGATCTTCGTCCTCTTCGCCGAGCTCGCCGAGTTCCGCGCGGAATTCCTGAAACACTTCGGAGAGCTGGTTCAAGCTTTCCGCCGTCACTTGCGGCTCGGCGGGTTCGACGGCGTTGCCATTCGCAGGCTCAGGAACACGCGGCAGCGTGACCGCTTTCATCGGCTGCGGCTCTTGTTCGAATATTTTGCTAAGGGACGCGGGCGAGGCTTCAGCAGAAGCTTTCGCATGTACTTCAGCGCTGGAGCGCGGGGCTTCGAGCCCGTCAATTTCAGCGACGAGTTCGCTGATGAAATCTTCGGTGGTGGCCGCTTCGGGAGCGCTCTTGGATTTGGCAGGCGCCCTCAGTTCGAGATCGAATTCGTGACTGGCCGGAAGCGACTCGGGCGCGGCGCTGTACTCGACGGCGGGCTCCGCAGGCAGCACCTGATCGAGATCGAAGGGCTCGGCTTGCGCAACTGGTTCCGCTTCGGCGGCGCGCTGTTCTGACGGGTCCTCGACAAGCTCGAAGGCCTGTTCCGCCGCGCCTTCTTCGCCGAGTTCCTGAGAGACGATATCTTGCAACTCGATCACTTCGGCTTCCGCTGGAGCGGGCGCAGGAGCGGGTTCGTCGAGGTCAACTTGCGAGAGAGTGAGCTCAGGAATTTCGGCCGCTTCTGGAATTTGCGCTGGCTCGGGAATCGATGCAGGCTCAGGCTCGAGCGCAGGAGCGGCTTCCTCGGGAATGACGAACTCAGCCGGAGGCTCGACCGCACCCTTCGGTGAAGCGGTCGCGACAGGCGCTTTCGTCGCCGTGTCGGCAACGTCCTGAATCATCGCTTCCCACTCGTCCGAGAGGTCAACTTCCTCGGCCGACGAAGTAGAAGACGCAGTGGAAGACGCGGCGGCCGGTGGCGCAGCAGCAGGCGGTTGCGCGGCAACAGGCGCCGGTGGCGGCGTATGCGTTTCCGCTGCAACGGAAACTGGTGGTGAAGCAACAGGCGGAGCGGAAGCGGCCGGCTCCGCGGCCGGTTGCGATTGCGGCTCCGGTTGAATCAGCGAGATTTCGAATTCTTCAAAAACTGACGAGGTAGCAGCAGCCGCTTCCGCCTCGGTAGGCGACGGAGCGACTTCGAACGCGGGCGGTTCGGACGCCGGCACAGCGCTTACGACCGATGCTTGTACTTGTGCTGATGCGGCAGGCGCAGCAGGCGGCGCGCCGATCGGCGGTGCGGCTGGCAATTCCGCCTCCGTCATGCCGGCGGCTTTCTGGAATCGCTGGCGAAGTTCGAGGAAGCGGTCCGCGTTCACCGTGTCGTTGCGTTCGCGATGAATCTGTTCGAGCTGCGAAGCGAGCTCTGCGGTGCGCCGTTCGTTTCCCGCCCCGAGGTGAAGGTCGAGAAGGCGCTCGAGCGTTGGCGTGTGGCGCGGCGCGCGTTGAAGAACATTTTCGAGAAGGTGCGTGGCCTTTTGCGTGAGGCCGTAGCTCGAGAAGAGGTCCACGTCCGTGAGCGCCTGCGCGATGTATTTCTGCGTTTCCTCATCGAACGTTTCTTCGAGGATCGCGGGCGGAGGCGGAACAATGGGCTCCTCGTTTTCGTCAATTCTTGCCGGTGGTTCTGAAGCGGCTTTCTCCGCTTTCTCTTCGACCGTGGGTTGCGAGGTGCCACCGCTCTGCGCGCGCAACTGATTCAGGCGTTCGACGAGGCGCTCGTCGTCCTTGTTGCGGTCGATGAGCTCCTGCAGACATTCTTCCGCGCGCGAATAATTTCCCGTCGCGGAGCAGAGGTCAGCCAGCTGGCTGAGCGCCAACGGCAGCTGATGCGAATTGCTGGTGTAACGGCAGAAATCGACCATCAGTTCTAGAGGCGCCGCTTCCTTCGGTTGTTTCTCGACGATGGCCGAAACAGCTTTCAGGAATTTGTCCTGCTCGCCCGCTTCGATCATCGGATGGCGAAGCTCTTCGAGCAGGCGCATCGCTTCCATTCCCTGGCCGTTGGCGATCATGGTTTCAGCCACGGTGTAAAGCGGAGCGGTGTGCTGGTGGCCACGCGCCAGCTGCTTGCGGGCGCGATCGGCGGCTTTCTCGGTTTGGCCGGACTTGATTTCGAGGTCCAGCAACATCTGCGACACTTCGCCGCCTGCGTGCGCTTCGGGATGGGATTCAAGGAGCGCAATCGCATCGGTATCCTTGCTGCCCGCGATGAGAGACTTGGCGCGCAGAAGCATAGCCGCGCCGTTGGCGGGATCGACTTCAATCGCGCGCTGGACAAGCTTTTCCGCTTCGTCGTGCTCGCCGCGATCGAACAGGCGCTGGGCGTAGCTCAAATAGGTCTGGGCGGCTTCCTTCTTCTGGCCCATCACGTTGTAAAGCTCGGCCAGGCGCATCTGCACGCGCAGGTTTTCAGGCTCGACGTCGAGCAGGCGGTGCAGCACTTCCACGGCGCGCTGTGCGTGATTCGCTTTCAGGTGCGCTTCGGCAATTTGCAGGAACAGAGGCCGCGCTTCGCTCAGCACTCCCTGCTGGACGTAGAGGTCGGCGAGGCGTTCGAGCGGCGCAAGCTCATTCGGCGCCAGCTTGGCGATTTTTTTGTAGATCGCGATGGCTTTGCTGTTGAAGCCGTCGTTGAGATAGACCTGAGCGAGGCGCTCAAAGTATTCGATGGCGTGCGACATATCGCCCTGGCGGGCATACAGGTCGCCGACCGTCATCAATGTGGCTTGATCTTTCGGGTCGTTGCGCAGAATTTGCTGATACTCAGCGATGGCCTGAGGGACTTTGCCCTGATTGAGGAACTTCAGCGCGTTTTCGAGCGCTTTGCTTTTGTTGAATGCCATGGATGATTTCGTCTGCCTCGCGCGCGCAGCCTCGACGGCAGAGCCTTCCGCCCCGTTAGCCCCCTACAGCAGGTAGAGAAGGAAGGTTAGCACGGCTGAAAATCGGGGGTCTATGAACCGGCGAAGGTGTGGTGACGAAGGGGATAACACAGTACTAGGGTACCGTTAGGACTCCGGGATTGAGGCGATCGGCTGCTCTGGAAGCGGAAGTGGACTCTGCGTCGCACCCGTGGACCAGCAGCGGGCTTCTCTTACCGGCGCGTATGAAAACCGGTGCAGCGGCGTGGGACCGTGTTGGCGAAGAGCGGCCAAGTGCTCCGGAGTGCCGTAACCCTTGTGTTGTGCCAGACCATATTGAGGATAGAGCTGGTCATATTCCTCCATCCTGCGGTCGCGCTCCACTTTTGCCAGGATCGATGCGGCGGCAATCGAGGCGGAGCGCATGTCGCCATGGATTAGGGCTTTTTGCTCGATCGGCAGATCGAGCTCGAGTGCGTCGAGGAGGAGATAATCCGGAAGAGGCTGAAGCTGCGAGATGGCGGCGACCATAGCTTGCCGGCTCGCTTGATAGATGTTCCAGGCGTCGATGCGGCTGGCATCAATTTCGGCTACCGCCCAAGCCAAAGCGTGTTGGCGAATGCGCTCGGCGAGAATAAAGCGGCGCTCGGAATTGATTTTCTTGGAATCGTCGAGACCAACGATGCGGCGAGTGGGACTGAGAATGACAGCGGCGGCAACTACCGGGCCGAACAGTGAGCCGCGACCGGCTTCGTCGAGTCCGGCGATACGAAGCCAGCCACGCTGCCGCGCTTCGCGTTCGTAACGCCTCGAGCAGAGCCGTTCCACGTCCGCGAATTCTAGCACAGGCTTGGCGGTGTGCTGCGGCTTGATAGCGCGACTCATGTTGCCATTTTACAACACGGGTTTCGTGATGAGTGTAATATGGGCCGAAATTCCGCTGCCTTCACGCTATGTGAGCCACGTAACAGGAGAGAATCGAGCATGTTGTCTTCACACTATGACCTGATCACCGTTGGCGGAGGGATGGCGGCTTCAGCGCTGGCGAAGTGCCTGGCTGAAAGTGGCGCGAAGGTTTTGGTTCTCGAGCAGGAGACCCGTTTCCGCGATCGCATCCGCGGCGAGTTCATCATGCCCTGGGGCGTGGCCGAAATCGCAGCCCTGGGGATTTACGAACTTCTTTGCAAAGCGTGCGCGCAGGAGGTTCCGTGGATTGACATGGGTATGGGCGGCCCTCCGCGCGAATTGACCACCACGACCGCACACCAGAAGCCCGGACTTGGGTACTCGCATCCGGAAATGCAAGAGACGCTGTTGACAGCGGCTGAGCGCGCGGGCTCAGAAGTGCGCCGCGGAGTTACGGTACAGGGAGTGGAACCGGGCACGCCGGCGGTGGTGATTGCCGCGAGCGGAAAGAATTCGGAACGAATTTCGGCGCGGCTCGTGGTGGGCGCGGACGGACGCAGTTCGCAAACGAGAAAATGGGCCGGGTTCGAGCTGACAAAAGACTCTCATCCATTTTTGCTTTGCGGCATTGTCGTGAAGGGAGTTGCCACGAAAGGAGACATCGCCTTCGTCCAGTACAATCCCGAACTGGGCACTGTCTGCACGATTTTTCCGCAGACGAAGGGCCGCTCCCGCGTTTACCTCGGTTATCCCTCGACGATGAACTACCGTTTGCAAGGAGGCGGAGATGTGAAGCTGCTCTTTTCTGAATTCGCGCGGACGGCGCCGGGCCTGGCGCCTTTTCTGAGCGGCGCGGAGTGCATCGGCCCGCTCGCGTCGTTCGACGCAAACGATGTGTGGGTGGAGCATCCCTACCGGAACGGCGTGGCGCTCATCGGCGATGCGGCGGCGACGAGCGATCCGAGCGCCGGGCAAGGAATGGCGATTTCGTTCCGCGATGCGCGGGTGATGCGCGACCATCTGCTGGCCTCGCCCGATTGGGACAAAGCCGCGCATGCGTACGCTTCCGAGCATGACGGGTATTTTGCGAAGTGCCATGCCGCGACCGTGTGGCAGAGGCAAGTGTTTCAGGAACAGACGCCGGAAGCGAGATTGCGGCGGCAGAAGGCGATGCCGTTGATCGCGGAGGATCCTACGCGCGTGCCTGACTACCTGTTCAGCGGGCCCGACTTGCCGATGGACGACGGCGTGCGGGCGCGATTCTTCGGCGAGGTCTGAGGCCTTTCCTGCACTGGTGGCACAGGCACTCTTGCCTGTGCTCTTACGAGCGTGAATCAGCTACCGGCAAAATCCCGATCGGATCGCCACGCTTCCCTACAAACAAAAAGCCCGCACCGATTAAGGAGCGGGCTCGAAATTCGAGTCTGAGATTCTGTAGCGACGTTACTTCGATTCTGTGGTTCCGGCTGCAGCAGCGGCCGTTTCGAATTTCTCGACGCGCTTGATGCGAGCAGCTTTGCCGCGCAGTCCGCGGAGGTAGCCCAGTTTGGCGCGACGCACGCGGCCCTGGCGTACCACTTCGATTGAGCCGATCATTGGGGAATGCATCGGGAAGATTCGCTCCACGCCGATCCCGAAGCTGACTCGACGCACCGTGAACGATTCGCCCAGCATTTCCCCACGGCGGCTCATCACCACGCCTTCGAACGGCTGGATACGCTCTTTATCGCCCTCACCTTCTTTCAGGCGAACGTTGACGCGAATGGTATCGCCCGGGCGGAATTCGGGGAGATCCTTGCGGAGTTGAGAGTCTTGCACACTGCGAATTATCGGTTTCATTTCTATTTGTCCGTGCAGACCCGCTCAGGTGGGGCCAGCTTACGACGCACAATCCACAATTCTACCGAAATTCGGGGGTTTTTCCTACATGAAATTGCCGGGCAGTTCAGGATTTCATATCCTGCCGTGATGTTCGTTTGTTTCGCGTTTCCTTAGAATCGTGCGGAAAGCGGCTGAGAAGTCGCTGGAGTGGTTTCCACGGAATCGCACCGATGAATAACAAAATCAATCCAAGCAGTTCCAAGTAAAGAGCAGGCATGACATCAAAATTGGTGCGGATATTGCGCCATTCAAGCCAGAGATAGCCCTGACGAATCGAGCTGGAGCCCATCGCCGTGAGCAGAGCCCCGAAAGCAAGAAGCACCAACCGGGCGGGCCATTCTCGTTCTGGCTTTTTCGTAACTATTTCTCCTGAGTATCGCGTTCGAGTAAATCCGGGCGGTTGCGCTGCGTTTTTTCAAGGGCTTTCTGGTGACGCCAGCGGCGGATTTCTTCGTGGTTGCCGCCGAGGAGAATTTCGGGGACGTCCCAGCCGCGGAATGACGGCGGGCGCGTGTAATGAGGATAGTCGAGGATGCCATGAGGGCCGTGATTCGTAACTGGTGACTCGTGACTCGTGATCGCCGCGCGAGTGCCGCTTGGTTCAGCAGCTGCAGCGCTGAATGATTCATTGACCGTGGAATCTTCGTTGCCTAGGGCACCGGGAATGAGGCGCGTTACCGCGTCGAGAATAAGCGCGGCGGCGAGTTCGCCTCCTGAGAGCACGAAATCGCCGATGGAGATTTCGTCGGTGGCAAGGTGCTCGGCGACGCGCTCATCTACGCCTTCATAGCGGCCGCAGATCAGAACGATTCGGTCGAGTTGCGCGAAGCGTCGGGCGGTCTCCTGGCGGAAGAGTCTTCCGGCAGCTGAGAGCAGGACGATGGCTGTCCGCGCGGGCGGATTTGCGTGGGAAGCTGGACCGACGAGCGATTCGACTGCGTCGAATAACGGCTCGCACTTCATTACCATTCCTTCGCCGCCGCCGAAGGGGCGGTCGTCTACGGTGCGATGGCGATCGTGCGTGAAATTGCGCAGGTCGTGGATGTGCGTTTCGATCAGGCGCGCTTCGCGGGCGCGGCGAACGATGCCATAGTCGAGCGGGCCAGTGAAGAATTCAGGGAAAATTGTGATGAGATCGAAACGCATTGCTGCTAATCGTACCTTAAATACAGCACCGGAGCGCGACGTGTCCGGTTCTCGCGCGACGGGCGGCGCAAATGAGCTGCGCGGGTGAGGCTGCGCAAGCGGTGGTGCTTCGCGCGGTGTTTTTTCCACGCCTTCCGGGCCGGGCTAGGTTTGTGCCGCGCCTACGGCGCTGAATGATTCGAGGCGGCAGTGCGAGGATGAGTCCACGAAACGATTCTTCGCTCATTTTTCGCACACGCTCGCGCCTGGCGACTTGCGGCGCAGGCTGAAGTCTACGCTACTGAAACCCACGCCTGTTCGTGCGGCTTCTAGTTCTGATTTAGGTCGCGGAGGCCTTCGGGTAAGACAACGTCTATGCGGCGGGCGGCGGTGTCGATTTGGACGCAGATTTCCTGGGCTAGCGGGATCAGTAATTCGCCACTCGGGGAATCCACTTCTAGCAGGGGCGTTCCCTTCAATTCTTCGCCGGGGAACTGAACATCGCGCACTTGACCGATTCGTTTTCCGCTGTCGTGTTCGTAGACTTCGCAGCCGATGAGATCGTTGACGTAGAAACTGCCGGCGGGGAGAGATATGCGTTCGCTTAGCGGGATTTGGATTTCGAGGCCGACCAGTTTCTCGGCGTCGGAAATTGAATTGGAGCCCTCGAAAAGGAAAATGGCCTGGCCGCCGCGACTGTGGCTTAGCCAGCAGGAGCGGACGCGAACGCTGCGCGGCGGCTCGGTGCGGCCATTCCACAATTGCGCGGATTTCAAGCGAGTGAGGCGGTCGGGAAAATCGGTGAGGATTTCTGTGGCCACTTCGCCGCGTATGCCGTGCGGACGCAGAATGCGGGCTACGGTGACGCGGCTCGATTGAGGTGAAGGCTCGATTTGCGCTACTCGAGAATTTCCAGCGTGAACCGCTTCCGCAATTTCATTCCGGCCGCAC